>ERZ1026780.2239-NODE-2239-length-11485-cov-3.623447_pt1 | contig 11485 bp, 9 predicted proteins | sample MGYA00380126_ERZ1026780 | MGnify/ENA primary metagenome ERZ1026780 (study PRJEB33269, sample SAMEA4719762) | human gut metagenome | biome: human-associated habitat; feature: organic feature; material: feces | place: Cameroon | collected 2013-10 ... | reverse complement strand
GATGTACCTCTGCCCCGGCAAGACAAGCGGAACGCGGCCACGCCTGAATTTGTAACTTATTGATAATCAAATACCATTCGAATAAAAGCGTGGAAACGCGGCCAAAAAAAGCCTACGTTTCCACGCTCTGTTTTATAACTTATTGATAATCAGCGACTCTAAAAATAAGGCGTGGATGCGTCCCGACGGTGCGCCGTGTCAGGATAACCGCGGAGACACTTATGACTTCTCCTCCTCCACAGGCACCTCCACGGCATTCTCAGCTGACTTCTCCGCCTCACGAGTTTCCTGCCCCGCCTCACGCGCCACCTTCAACGCCTCACGGGCTGCACGTTCGGCCGCCTTGCGGTCTTCCTTCTCCTTTTTCTTGGCGAAAACTGCCTTGTACTTCTCCAGGCGGGCATTTTCCTTCGCCTCACGCGCTTTGATGGCCTTGAGCTGCTTCAGTTTCTTGGCACGCAACTTGGCCGCCTTCTTATCCGCAGCCAACTTGGCCTTGGCAGCATCCAGGCTGTCCAGACGCGCCCACTTCGCCTCACGTGCGGCATCCTTCGCGGCACGAAGCGAATCACGCTGCGCCTTCTTCAATGCAGCGGCATCAAGTACGGCAGCATTGACGGAAGAAGAATCCGAAGACATTGACAATGAATCAGTTGTCGCCTTGGTAGAATCGGCGACAGCCGGAACTGCAGCATTGAGCGAATCCTTAGGCGGAACATTGGCGAGAGAATCCGGCGACGGCACGGACGCCGTATCGGCCTGCATGACGCGCGCAGCCTCCTTTTTGCGGGCCTTTGCATCTGCCTTGGCTAGCCTTCCGCGCTCGATTTCCTTCATCACGCCCGGCATATAACCCGGATAAAACTTGTCGGTATACTCAAACGACGTCCTCGGACGAGCCGCGTAACGCGAACGCTCTGAAGGCCTTATGGAATATGGAGTCACATCCTGCCTGCCGGAAGGACGAAGCTCGGGCTGCCACGAGAAACCCTTCAGCACACGCTCCTCACTCGTCATCTGTGCCACCGGATAACCGTCATTCTTCGCAGATTCGAAATAATAAACCCGGTCAATATCCCCGTTTTTGAAATACGCACTCAGCATCTTCGCCTCGCTCTTGTTCACGGTCGCGTAAACACTATCCTCCTGCAAATAGAAAATCGCATTGGCATCACCCATCGCATCGAAACGCGACAACGCTCCGGTAGTGTCGAAATAAGCAAGCATCTCCGTGGCGCGGATCTGGTCGTAGCACAACGTATCTTCCTTGATGATAATAAACGCATTGGACATCAGACTCGCCTTCTGCAGCGACTGGTTTTTCAGAACAGCGAAAAGACTGTCCGCCGAATACTGCCTGTTCGATTCATTCCACACGATCGGCCTCTCATACATCCTTACCAATGAATCCAAGTCATTGTAAGCCAGCGAATCGCAGGCAATCTGAATATCTGATTTATAAAGCTTTACATTCTTTACAGCGGTAATGAAACTGATTTTCGTGGAATCCAGAGGCTCCGGAATACTATCCTTCTGAACCGCGAGCGAATCCGTTGCTGACGCCAGAGAATCAGCCCCGACCGCAAGAGAATCCAACCCGACAGCCAATGAATCCAGGCCCGTCGTCAATGAATCCGTCCCCACCGGCTTCGAGTCCAGCCCTGCGGCCGCAGCATTCGGGTCAATGCCTTTGTCCACGGCACCCCCTTTCGGCGCCTTCACATCACCCTCCATCTTGTCAGCACCACCTTTCTTACCGACTTTAGGCCTGTTCGGATCATTCTCCGCAGCCTTTGCCGCAGCCTCAGCCGCCTCCTTCGCCGCTTTCCGGCGATAATTCTGGACAGCATCCACAGACAAGTCCTCAAGACGAGACTTGGCGGCACTCTTCACGGCATCCTCTATCTGGAACATCATAAGAGACTGAGCCACAATCGAATCCGCGCCGAAATACACCGAATCAGGCGGCGCGGTTTCCGACTTCACCACACCGATGACAGCCGGTTCGCGCGTCATGACCAGTCGTGACAATGAATCCGTATACAGCATCCTTCCGGCGACAGCCGACATGTCCCGCGTCGTATCCGTAACCTGCGCATTGCCAAGAAGTTCAATGTCGCCGGTAGGACGATAGTAGAACAATGAGTCCGCCCATCCCTCCTGCGTGTCGCTCATTCCGTGGACATCCCGGCGGAAAAGGAAAATCTCCCTGTTACGGTCATACCACCCGGCATTGGAAGACAACATGTTGTCCTCGCTCCATGCATCGGTACCGAAACCGAAATTTGCAGTATTCCGGGCAGAATCATAAACGAGATTAGTAGTCTTCACGAACACGGAATCAGTGAACATATTGACATTGTCGGAAAATGTGAACGTCTTCGCCTTCGAATCGTAAGTACCTGTGCAACTTTCGATTACCTGCCCTTCAGCATCCTTCATGGAACCACCGTTGAAAAAAATCGCGACACTGTCGCGCGTATTGTAATCAAGGTATTCGGTACGGAGGACATTGTGATCCTTATCCTCCAGCTGTACCAGCGAACCCCGGAACTCGGCAAGGTCTCGGTCGACGTAGTATGTAAGTTTGTCTCCCGTCAGAACCGTCTGATCCTGAAGGATTTTCACATTGCTGATAGCGAAAATCTCATTGGTCCGCACATTCCAGAGCGCGGTATCGCAAATGAGAAAAGTGTCATTGTGCAGGAAACGCGCAGGTCCAGTAACCTTACGGTAATCCACCCCGTCCTTTTCTATCAATTCCATGGACTGCGCGCTCAACAGGCGTACAAGAGAATCCACCTGACTGCCTTTTTCCTGGGCAGACAGGCGGAAAAACATTGACAGAAATATCAATCCCGCTATGAGACTTCTGCGAAAAGTCATAATTATTTCTCAGATGTGCCCTCTTTTGCGACCTTGTTCCAGCCGTCGCGTGAGAACTCGCAATTCTTGAAGAGAGGGTCAATGACTATATATGTAGTTTTTATCTTACCGTCAATGAATTCGTCGATGGCCGCATTCTGCTCCTTGGCACGTGCCTCTTCGAGCAAGTCGCTGTAATCATTGTCGAAAGAAGCGGTGTGCGCCGGAATAATCTTGTCGACGCGGATAATCTTATATACGGTATTGCCGTCGCGGCCCTCATTGTCCTTGGACTCCACCGGCTCCGAAATCTCGCCCTCCTTCAAATCCTTGATAGCCGCATAGTCCTGAGGCTTCAGCTGGTCAATCTCGAAATACGAAGAACCGGTATTAGGGTCAGCCATCTGACCGCCGTTGGTCTTCGTCTGCGCGTCCTGAGAATAGAACTTCGCAGCAAGCTCGAACGTCACAGCGTCATTCTGAATCTCCGTCTTCAACGAATCGAGAGTAGCGAATGCTTTCTGCCTGTCCTGGTCTGTGTATGAAGGCTTTATGAGGATGTGACGAGCATTGAACATGTCACCTTTCTTCTCCAGCACCTCTATGATATGAAATCCGTCAGGGGTCTCGACAATCTGCGAAATGACGCCAGGTTTCAGCGCCATTGCAGCATCGGAGAAAGCCGGCCAGAAAATTGACTTTGAAGCCATTCCGAGCTCGCCACCCTTCCTCGCGCTACCCGGGTCCTCGGAATAAATACGGGCCAATGTCGAGAATTTCTCGCCGTTGATAATTCTCTCACGGATGCTCAGAAGCTTCTCTTTCACGGCGAGATTCGCATTCTCACGGTCCGGATATATGCTGATCTGGCTGAGCTGGTACTTGATCGGCACCATCGGCAGGTCCTCAGGATCCGTCTCGGAAATATACTTCTTCACATCATGAGGCGTAAGTTCCGGAATCGACGATGCGATCTGCTGCTGCATCTGCTGGGTAAGCGTCATATCCTCCAGCTGCTGCCTCCATTCCTGACGAAGCTTGTAAATCGGCTTGCCATAGAACTTCTCCACCTCGTCATCGCCACCGAAATTCGTCTGAATCTGCGCCATCCTCTGTTCCAGGGAGCTGTTCACCATCTCCTGGTTCACCGAAAGGGAGTCGATTCTCGCCTGCATGAGGAACAGCTTGGAATCCATCATGTGCTCCAGCTGCTCGCAACGCATGTTCTTGTCGGAATACATGCCCTGCATACGCATATACAATATCTCCTGTTCCAGCTGGGACAGCGAGATCATCTCGTTACCGACCACGGCTATAGTCTTGTCAATGAGCCCGTTAGTGTACGTCTGCGCAAAGCCGCATACCGGCAGGACGAGCGCCATTACAGATACTGTCAGTTTCAGAATATTTTTCATGTTTCTTCGATATTCATTATTGGTCCAACCCCATCAATAGATGACGAAATTTTCCTGATTGCGCGCATTCTCTATCAAGTCCCGTTCCAAACCATTCAGCAACGCCTGTTTTCTGGTGCTGAGTATGATGTCCTTGATTCTTTCGCGATAATATTCCACCGGACCGGTCTCGCCGGCCTTCTTCAAGCTCCCGATATAGGCGATGTTCAGGTTCCCGTTATCATCCGGAATCTCCACCACCCCGTCCTTAAGCATTGAAAACACTGTACCATAGTCAGTTCCGAACTCCCGGGACAGCCGCACGAGGTCAATCCACTTGCCGCCGAAATCCGTGTACCGGAACGCCGAATAGGACGCGACACTGTCCGCCTCCATCTGGTCCTCCGGCTTGTCCGACTTCATTTTCTTCTTGATGATCTCCAGATTCGGGGAATCCGAGGAAATCGACAGGAAACGCGCCTTCGCTATCGGCAGCGACAGCTTGAAAGTCTCGATATGCGCCTCATAGTATTTCTCTATCTGCGCATCCGTCACAGCCGTGTCAAGCCTCTGGTTCACATACTTCTGCTCATAACGGTACTTCAGCAGCGACCGCCTGTAGTCCTCCAGCTCCTTGTCCACGTTCTTCTCGCTTTTCGACAATTCCTTCTCGGCCACATCGATGAACGCCATGTCCGACGCCCACGAATTGATGTATTGGAGCGCCAGCCGCGTACTGTCCTCCGGGCTCGCCGAATCCGGAATATACGCATTCAGGTCCGACGCATACAGCTTGTGATTGCCGATTTTGGCCACTACGCGCCCGTCATGAACAAACGACGTAATCGTCTTGCACGAATTCAGCCACGGCAAGACGATTACTAAAAGGCAAACGCCGAAAATATTCAGAAGTCTGTTTCCGGTCAATTCTATCTTGAATAATTAGGTGATTCCTTGGTGATTGTCACATCATGCGGATGGCTCTCCAGGTAACCTGCATTCGTGATGCGGACGAACTTCGCGTTACGCAACGATGCGATATCCTTCGCTCCGACATAGCCCATACCTGCACGCAAACCGCCCACAAGCTGATATACTACCTCGGATACAGTACCCTTGAAAGGCACCTGCGCCACGATTCCCTCCGGCACGAGTTTCTTCACATCCTCTTCCATATCCTGGAAATATCTGTCCTTCGAGCCATGCTCCATCGCTTCGAGCGAACCCATGCCTCTGTACGCCTTGAACTTCCTGCCGTTCAGGATGATAGTCTCGCCAGGAGACTCCTCCGTGCCGGCAAAAAGCGAGCCCGCCATAATGGTGCTTGCGCCTGCGGCCAATGCCTTCGCGATATCGCCTGAGTAGCGGATACCACCGTCGGCAATGACAGGAACGCCCGTTCCCTCAAGCGCTTTCGACGCCAGCATCACCGCCGTCAACTGCGGCATACCGACGCCCGCAATGATTCGCGTAGTACAAATCGAGCCAGGGCCAATGCCCACCTTCACGGCACTTACACCGGCATCCGCCAATGCCTTTGCACCTTCTCCGGTAGCGACGTTGCCGGCAACGATCTGTATATCTCTGTTCTTGAATGCTTCACAAGCCTTGGCAATGACTTCGAGCACGCCGACTGAATGTCCGTGTGCAGTGTCGATTACCACAGCGTCAGCACCTGCACTCACGAGCATCTCGATTCTGTCGAGGGTATCTGACTTCACGCCGACTGCAGCTGCCACGAGAAGACGGCCCTTCGAATCTTTGGAAGCAATAGGATTGTCCTTGATTTTCATGAGGTCCTTGTAGGTGATGAGTCCGACAAGCTTGTTGTCATCGTCCACTACAGGGAGTTTCTCGACCTTGCTCTTGCGAAGGATTCCGGTGGCCTCCTGCAGGCTGATGCCCTTTTTCGCGGTAACGAGGTTCTCGCGGGTCATGATTTCGGAAATCGGCAATCTCTTGTTGTCCTGGAAACGGAGGTCACGGTTCGTGACGATTCCGATGAGCCTTCCGGCATTGTCCACGACAGGGATGCCTCCGATATGGTGCTTGGCCATCAATGCCAATGCGTCACCGACAGTAGCTTCAGGGCTGATGGTGACCGGATCGTAAATCATACCGTTCTCCGCCCTTTTCACACGACGGACCTGCTCACACTGCTGGTCGATGGTCATGTTCTTGTGAATGACACCGATACCGCCGGCACGAGCCATTGCAATAGCGAGTTCAGCCTCTGTAACAGTGTCCATTGCTGAAGACACGATAGGAGTGCAGAGAGAAATATCTCTAGTGAACTTAGTGGAAACATCTACAGCTCTCGGCAAGACCTCGGAGCGTGCAGGAACGAGCAAAACGTCATCGAAGGTAAGTCCTTCTGGGATTTCTGTATTTACGAACTGCATTGTGAATAAATATATTTTGGCAAATATACGAATTTTTTGATTACGTACAGCCCTTCGGGCAAATCTTTACCCGGCAAGAGGGACGATGATATGACAGCAGATGCGCCGACAGCGCAATTACAAGATTTTCAATATAAATATAAGGAATTCCGGAATGTTTATGTACCTTTGTAGAATTATAGTGTGCGCGGCGCGATGCCGCCTTCGGAAAGGACTAATAAACAACAAATTATAAACGCATTAAACTAACAATTTATCATGACGAAAAACAATCAGAAGACCTACGAGCGCCCGACCCTCCAGGTGCTTTTCGTAGAGGCGGAAAGTGTGATGGTGACGGATAGCTATGGCACAGCTGGTGCAGCTGGTGCACAAGGAGATTTTTTTGAAGGCGAGGACTATTAAAACATATTGAGCGATGAAACATTCAGTCATGTCATTTTTGGCAATTGTTGCCACGCTGAGTTCCTTCATTTCTTGCCGGAAGGAAATAGAAACTCCAAAAGATGATATAACATCATCACATACGGTATCATTTGTAGCCGACGCTCCAAGGACTAAAACCAATGCTACAGTTGATGGAAATAAAGTAAACTATTCTTGGACAAAAGGCGACGAAGATAAATTCAAAGTTTACGAAATAGTAGACGGCAAACACACGCCTGCATCAATGGTTATGGCAACTTTGAATGATGGCCTCATGGAAATCTCCGCAACATTTGGTGGAGAAAAGATTTCAGGCGCTTCTTATCAAGCAGTTTTCAATACTGGAGTTAAGACAGTTCAAACAAATAACGACGAAACAAGCTACGACCAAGATTCAGATGTCCTTGTATCTGAAGTAGTTTCCGACCAAAACAATGATTTCAACAACGGCATTGCTCTTAAATTCAAGAGATTAGTAGCCGTAAACAAAGCCACTCTCAAAAATCTTGAGAAGGGCGATTATCTGGCTCATACCATCATTGAGACCACAGACAAGAAGGATCTTGCCGGAGAATATTCCAACATAACAGATTTATTCGGAGATTGCAAATCAAAGATTTCTGTCGAAACGCTACATGGGATTACAGGAGGCTCCGCCCCTGTCAATTTCATTACTCTGCCTGTAACCGACACCAAACTCAAAGTTACCGCTGTAACCATCGACGGCAACAATAATTTTGTTGCCGCTTACGAGAAGACATTTTCTAAAGGGATATCGCTGACCCAGGGCAACCTCACTTCGTTCGGAGTGCTGATGAGTGAAAAGACCGGCGAAACTATTGACCTCTCGAAAAATGAGACCACCACAGCGACAGCTGATTCTCTCACTTGGGATAGGGCTCTTGTTCATGTTAAGGTTTTGAAAGGCGAGAGCACTACTAAAGCGAACAATTATTATCCAGGCGTGTCTAACTACTCAAGCACAAGATTCTATAAGAACAGCACTTTGGCAATTACTCCGATGAATAGTTTGTCCGTCAGTGAGATTGTATTTACAGCGGCTTCCGAGAATTACGCGAATATTCTCGCAAACTCCACGTGGACAAATGCGACAGCATCCGCCAGTGGCACAACAGTCTCAATCATCCCTACTGATGGCTCTAAAGAAGTTTCGGCCGTAATTTCAGAGACAACTGGTCACAAATCAATTGAAATTACTTATGGTAAACCAAAAGTAAAAGAGAAACATTCGGTAATCATTTCTTCCGATGTCAAGAATGGAACAATAACTGCGACCCAGACAACAGCTTATGCTGGCGAAAATATCACATTGACAGCGACACCTGATGGCGGATACATCCTGAGCGAATGGAATGTAACAACAGCGACTGGAAATGTCACCGTAACTGACAATGCTTTTGTCATGCCTGACGAAGATGTGACCGTTTCTGCCGTATTCACTGAAAAAGGCGAAGTGAACGACGGCTCATTGGAGCGTCCATATACCGCAGCTGAGGCTATCGCTGCCATCGATGCTAACACTGGCTTGACTGGTAAACACGTGAAGGGTATTGTAACGGAGGTCGTATCTCACAACCCTTCTTATGGTAGCATGGTTTACATCATTAAGTCTGGAGAAAAAACATTGAAGATTTTCAACGGCTATGACTTTGGTCATACTAAGTTCTTGGGAACGGACGACCTGAAAGTAGGTGACGAAGTAGTTGTTTTCGGCGATTTGATTAAATATAATACAACTTATGAGTTGAATACTAACAATTACGTTATCTCTATCAATGGTGAGACTCAGATTTATAGAGGTCTTGCAGTTTCCGAACCTAAGACAGCCTTCAATGTAGGCGATGCCTTCGAACTCGGAGGAAAAGTCCTTCAGGTTTGGCGCGGTAAGGAGGATGTGGATGTAACCGCATCTGCGACCTTCAGCGGTTATAACATGTCCACCGAAGGCAAGCAGACCGTCACCGTTACCGTAGGAGAAGAGTCAGTAACTTACGAAATCACTATCCTTGCTGCAGGTAGTGAGGCTGCTAAGACGTATACTCTTACTTTTGGTAAAGAGTTTAGTGATTCAGGGGTGACCGGCTACACAGATTCCTGGGAAGCCACTCGTGATGGATTTACTTGGAAAATGGCAAATTGGAATAACAACAATGCATATGTTGGCACGGATAAAAATAAACCAACCAATTGGACATATATAAAGGCAGGTCGTAGAAACAACAAATCCGTTGCGACAATCACGACTAAGACTACCATGCCGGAAGCTATATCTACTGTCACGATGGCTATTGATAACATAACAACAAAGAGTGTTAATTCAATTAAGCTTGATGTGCTCTCTGCTGATGGAACTACGGTAAAAGAGACAATAACTGGTGAGGCCAAAAAAGGCGATTGCGTATTCAAAATTACCAAGCCTCAGCAGGATTGTATGTATAAGATAACCGTAGACTGCGCTTCCGGAAGTTCTAATGGACTCATTACTGTTTCAAAGGTTGAATACAAAAACTTCTAATCTTCCTTCGGCTGAGACACCAACGGGCAAGAACCCACGGATAATGCCTCACGCTGAGGTCAGGAACTTCAAGACAAAAGCATTGAACTTGACAGAAACACCCCCGTCCGGTTCATTCACAGAATAACCTTATTATTGTCGGAGGAAAACCATCGTTTTCCTCCGACTTTTTATAAAGCCCCAAAACCCACACAATCATGTACACCATCGCAACCCCATTTTCAGATACACCATAATTGAAATCAACTCGGACCAGTCCTAAACATATTCATTGAACAGACAAAACTCTACCTCATTGGGGCAACCGCTTTCATCTCATACGACAAACTGAACAATTCAGCTGAAACTCACATACTATCACTTTATATGAAACCAGAACGAACACCTCAGACAGCACTCATAGAGCAACTCCACAGATTACACGACCTGTGCAAATCATACGATAACGGAATGTGCGTCGCAATGGATATCGCAGTCGCATTGCGGACATTGCTGCACGATAGTCCGAACGGAAGAAGTCTTTCAGTCCTGACCCAATGCGGATTGCGCGATAAAGTTAAATTCCTGGACACGACGGCCCAAAGAGGAACCATCTCCTTCTTCGCTGTAGGGGATAACGTTTCGAACAAAAACATACAAGTCGCCACACATTCTCCCCTCTTCGTAAATCCCCCTTATATTCAGATTACGAACAAAGGTGCATCAGTCAAAATAGATTTCTCTCCACGAAGGACTGGCTGGACTCCAACATATTCGAGGTGTTGAAAGGCAGGAATTGGGAAGAAGAACAGAATTGGCATTTATCACGATACCAATTGTTTACCATCTTAGCAAACAAAGATGGAGGAGCTCATTATGAAAACAATCTTCAAGACAAGAGAATTGAGGAAATGTTTTACAATGAGTACCGTGATACGCAAGCATTGCATCTGATAGTAAATAGTTCAGATGTCTGTTTTGAGAACACCCCGATATACCCATCTGTCCGTCAAATAGCACAAGAGGCGTTAGTATCACTGGAACTATATCTAAAGAATAATACCCTAAACCAGCCACACCACCAGTTTCGACTTTCTCGCATATTTTCCAAACACTCCTGACACGAACACCAAGTCGAAGAAGAAGTCGCGGGATTGTGAGTGCACCGCTACCATAACCATTACACATCGCACAAGGCGCGGCCAAAGACATGACACGGAATACGTGGCGCATAAATCTCTGTTTCATAACAGATTAGCCGTTTTCAGAGTTATCTTTTTGCGCACTCTGAAAATGACGAAACATCTAACATACAGATATTTACGCGCCACGTCAAATGTATCGTCCTGAAAAACGTTTACCGATAATCCATGTGCAGGCAAAAGCCCCGGCGGGGGTGATGCCTCTGGAGGCATGGCCGCCCATGGCCTTGTGAATGGGTGGCAGACGCCAGCCTGACGGGATGAGCGAAGCGAACCTCCAGAGGTTTCACCTCCGCCGGGGCGTGTGAAAGCTAACGGGTCGTGGTGCATAAGTCTTTGTTTCATAATGAATTAGCTATTTTCAGAGTTAGCAAAACAACAACTCTGAAAATAGCGTACTATCTAATAACCAACGATTTACGCTCCACGCCAAATGTGTCGTCCTGTCCGGAAATTAATCACCGTAGGAACCATTTTCTTCGGTGAGTCCCTGACATTCAATATTATAGCAGCCGTAATCATAACTCTTATCGTCGTTACCTTCATGGTCGTCACAGGGAAAAAGTAAAAAAAGTTTAGCAAAAGTTTGCAAAACCAAAAATAATGCTTACCTTTGTAGTCCAATCACATCGCGGGGTAGAGCAGTTGGTAGCTCGTCGGGCTCATAACCCGGAGGCCGGA
>ERZ1026780.2237-NODE-2237-length-11490-cov-3.610319_pt1 | contig 11490 bp, 10 predicted proteins | sample MGYA00380126_ERZ1026780 | MGnify/ENA primary metagenome ERZ1026780 (study PRJEB33269, sample SAMEA4719762) | human gut metagenome | biome: human-associated habitat; feature: organic feature; material: feces | place: Cameroon | collected 2013-10 ... | reverse complement strand
ATATACAATACAAGATAGAACAAACTTAATACAATATGGAAAAGGTTGATAAATTAGATCGTCAGATCTTAAACATTATTTCGAAGAATGCCCGTATTCCATTTAAGGATGTGGCAGAAGAATGTGGAGTCTCTCGTGCAGCAATTCACCAGCGTGTGCAGAGAATGATAGACATGAATGTTATTGTTGGTTCGGGTTATCATATCAATCCGAAGGTTTTAGGTTATAACACATGTACATACATTGGAGTTAAGTTGGAAAAAGGCTCTATGTATAAAAATGTCGTTCCTGAGTTCGAAAAGATTCCTGAGATTGTTGAATGCCATTTCACAACGGGTCCGTATACTTTGTTGGTTAAATTGTATGCGCGCGATAACGAGCACTTGATGGATTTGTTGAACTCAAGAATCCAAGAGATTCCGGGTGTTGTTGCTACAGAGACTTTGATTTCTTTGCGTCAAGATGTAAAACGGGAAATTCCTATTTACAAAGCTATTGACGAATAAAGAGAATGTTGTTTTAAGAATTGATGAATTACGAATAAGTCGAGGGACGATTGTTGTTCGGCTTATTCGTAATTTATGTTTTTATACTTGATGAAATATTGTTTATTACTTATCGGACTACTTCTATCTCTTTCATCATGGTGTACCGAATCTGAATGTTTCCGTTTTCGTGTCTATTTGAAGGATAAAGGCGATTATGGACTTTTGTTGGATACTCCGGAGAATTTCTTGTCGGAAAGAGCTATCGAACGTCGAGCCAAACAGCATCTGTCTATTGACAAGAGCGATTTGCCCGTCTTCCCCGATTATAAGAATAAGTTGATGGCTACGGGAGTTCGCTTTGTGGCAGAGAGTAAATGGATGAATACCGTTGTTGTGGAAAGTGCGGATAGTGCTATCATATTCCAATTGAAACGGCTTCCGATGGTTGACTCCGTTTGTTATGTCTGGAAAGGTGTCAATCAGGATTTGCCAAAACCGGCGAAGAAAGATCCGATCGTGGTAGATGAGGAGAAAGAAAAGTCCTATTATGGTTATGCGGATGACCAGATAAAAATACTAAATGGCAAAAAGCTTCATCAAGCAGGATTTAAAGGGGCTGGTATCCAAATAGCAATCATTGATGCAGGTTTTGCCAATGTGGATTGTATCGATGCCTTCCAATCGGCAAAGATATTGGGAACTTATGATGCTTCAGCTCCTGGCAAGTCGGTATTCGAAGGAGATGAACACGGGACGAAAGTGTTTTCTTGCTTGGCATCATGTCTGCCCCATGTCATCGTCGGAACGGCACCCGAAGCTTCTTATTGGTTGATAAAGAGTGAAGACACGCAATATGAATACCCGATAGAGGAGGATTATTGGGCTGCAGCTGTTGAGTTTGCGGATAGCGTAGGTGTTGATATTGTCACCTCTTCCTTGGGATATTATTCCTTTGATGATTCATCTTTGAATTATGAACATGGGCAATTAAACGGGAGAACAGCCTTTATTTCACAAGTGGCATCGAAAGCGGTGAAAAAGGGGATGTTAGTCTTTACAAGTGCTGGCAACGAAGGCAATACAGAGTGGCATAAAATAACATTCCCGGGAGATGCGTATGATGTCATTACGGTTGGCTCTGTAGCAGCAGACAAGCGTTACAGCTCTTTTAGTTCATGCGGGTTCACGGCAGATAGCAGGTTAAAACCGGATGTCGTTTCAATGGGAAGTGGTTGTGCTGTCCTTGAGGCGGACGGAGTATTGCGCTATGCCAACGGGACTTCCTTTTCTACTCCAATCTTAGCCGGACTGGGCGCTTGTTTATGGCAAGCTTTGCCCCAATTAACGGCTGAAGAGATAAAAATGTTGGTATTCCGTTGTTCTTCAAAGCAAGATAAACCGAATGCTTCGATGGGACGTGGCATTCCGGATATGTATAAATCCTATAAGAAAGGATGCAAGTATGCTGCTGGGCGAAACAAATAGACGTACTTATTCATTACAGGAGCTGACTTCGCAGGTGCGCAGTTCCTTATTGGAATGTTTCCCTGAAACCTATTGGGTTCGGGCTGAAACCAGCGATGTGCGTATCAATGCTTCGTCCGGACATTGCTATTTGGAGTTCGTGGAGAAGAATCCGATGACGAACCAATTGGTCGCAAAAGCAAAGGCTTCTATTTGGGCAAAGACTTTCCGGATGTTGAAACCCTATTTTGAAATGGAAACCAAACAACCTTTCACTTCCGGCATAAAAGTGTTGGTCTGTGTAACGGTTGAATTCCATGAACTGTATGGATTTAGTTTAAACGTGGTGGATATCGACCCGACTTATACTTTGGGCGATATGGCAAAAAAGCGTTTGGAAATCATAAACCAATTGAAGGAGGAAGGAGTTTTTACGCTGAATAAAGAACTTCCTTTGCCCGTTCTTCCCAAAAGAATAGCTGTTGTCACTTCTCCGACGGCTGCTGGTTATGAAGATTTCATGAATCAGTTGATGCACAACCGGGCAGGTTATCCTTTTTATGTCAAACTATTCCCGGCATGGATGCAAGGCGAACGGACAGAAACTTCCATTATCGAGGCGTTGGAGCGGATAGATGAGCACCGTGAGTTATTTGATGTGGTTGTTATCATCCGTGGAGGAGGAGCGACGTCTGATTTGAACAGTTTTGATTCCTATCTGTTGGCAGCTAATTGTGCCCAGTTCCCATTGCCCATCATAACTGGTATCGGTCACGAGAGGGATGATACCATTGTGGATTTGGTCGCACACACAAGACTCAAGACTCCCACGGCAGTGGCTGCTTTCCTGATCGGTTGCATGGACAAGGCCGCTGTGGATTTGGAAGAATTGCAACACTCGTTGTGTGAGAATACACGAAACATATTGCAGGGAAAAAAGCGGATATTGCAAATGGTCGCCACTCGTTTCCCCTCCTTAGTCACGGGAAGCATTGAAAAACGGCGTTCGATGTTGCAACTTATTTCCGGGAAATTACCGGTAATCACACCCAATCTCTTGGCTCAACAGCAGAATCAGTTAGATTCTTTATTGCAGCGCATCCGCATCTCTTGTGATATGAAATTGACAAAGGAGAACCGCTTCATCGAACTGCAGGAACAGTTTGTCCGCATGGCTTCGCCCGAATATATATTAAAGCGAGGATATAGTTTGACATTGCGTGATGGTAAAATTGTTAAGTCTGCAACCCGATTGAAGCCGGAAGACTCTGTCTCCATACGCTTCTCGGATGGAGAAGTCGCAGCTTTGGTCAAGGAGGTAAAGCCTCGGTGACAGCGGGGGAAATATATTTGTACTCAACCGTTGAAAATCTAAATAAGAAAAGATGGCAAAGAAAACAGAATCTTATCAGGAAGCAGTTGGCAAGCTGCGCCAGATAGTAAATGAAATAGAGAACGGCGATTTGGATGTGGATTTGCTTTCGGAGAAAGTCCGTGAGGCGACCCGCCTGATTAAGCTGTGCAAGGAAAAGTTGTATAAAGTGGACGAAGAGGTAAAGAAGGTATTGGAGGAACTGGACGTATGAAACCTTATGTGATTATTGTGGCAGGAGGAAAAGGATTGCGCATGGGAAGTGATTTGCCTAAACAATTCATCCCGGTGGCAGGCAAACCTTTATTGATGCACACTGTCGAGAAGTTCGGGGATTGGAATCCGGATGCGGAGATTATATTGGTGCTTCCGGCAGACCATCAACCTTATTGGAAGATGTTGTGCAAGGAAATCGGTTGCCGTGCCAAGCACCGGATTGTGAAGGGAGGAGAAACCCGGTTCCATTCTGTCCGTAACGGATTGGAGGTCATTCGGGCAGAAATAGGAGAAGGTGCTGAGAATGTTTGGGTTGCAGTCCATGACGGGGTTCGTCCTTTTGTGTCTACTGAAGTCATTACAGCTTGTTTTGACCAAGCGAAGATAAAAGGAGCAGTTGTTCCTGCGCTGCCAGTGGTTGATTCATTACGAGAAGTCGGTTCCGAAGGGAAAAGCAAACCTGTGGATCGTTCCCGTTATTATGCCGTCCACACGCCACAGGTATTCCGGGCAGACTTGCTATTGCGTGCATACACTCAGGATTATTCGCCATTGTTTACCGACGATGCATCTGTTGTCGAGGCGATGAATATTCCTGTGGACATCGTTCCTTCCAACCGGGAAAATATCAAGATAACAACGCCTTTGGATTTAGTGATAGCTAAAGCACTTTTGGGCGAGTGAATGGAAAGTATGAAAGGATATGTCGAGGAAAATACGTACCTTTGCGGAAAATAAAGATTAAAGTAATAAATAGGATATGGTTATAGAACAGCAAATTGCCGGATCTGTAATAGCCGGTATCAAGGAATTGTACGGGGCGGAAGTGACTCCTGCACAAGTACAATTGCAGAAAACGAAGAAAGAGTTTAAAGGCCATTTGACATTGGTGGTTTTCCCTTTCTTGCGTATGTCTAAGAAAGCACCGGAACAGACCGCTCAGGAAATTGGTGAATATTTGGTGAAGAACGAGCCGGCGGTGGCAGAATATAATGTTATCAAAGGATTCTTGAATTTGACCGTTGCTTGTAGTTGTTGGATTGATTTGTTGAACAACATTCAGGCGGATAAGAATTATGGTATTGTTCCCGTAGCTGAAAATGCTCCGTTGGTGATGATTGAATACTCATCTCCTAATACGAACAAACCTTTGCACTTGGGACATGTCCGTAACAACCTTTTGGGTTATAGCTTGTCCAGAATTATGGCAGCCAATGGAAACAAGGTAATCAAAACAAATATTGTAAACGACCGAGGCATCCATATTTGCAAATCCATGTTGGCTTGGCAGAAATGGGGCAATGGTGCGACTCCGGAGTCAACCGGGAAAAAAGGCGACCATTTGATTGGCGATTTCTATGTGTTGTTCAGTAATAAACTGAAAGAAGAGACTGCCGCATTGGAAGCTAAAGGCATGACGAAAGAAGAGGCTGAAGCTGCTTCTCCATTGATGCAAGAAGCTCGTGAAATGTTGCGTAAGTGGGAAGCAGGAGATGAAGAGGTGCGTGCTCTTTGGAAGATGATGAACGACTGGGTGTATGCCGGATTCGATGAAACCTATAAGATGTTAGGTGTTGATTTCGATAAGATCTATTACGAATCAAATACTTATCTGGAAGGAAAGAAAAAGGTGTTGGAAGGTTTGGAGAAAGGAATCTTCTACCGTCGTGAGGATGGCTCGGTTTGGGCTGACTTGCAAAACGAAGGATTGGACGAGAAGTTGCTGTTGCGCCAAGACGGCACTTCTGTTTACATGACTCAAGATATTGGAACAGCAAAGTTGCGTTTTGATGACTTCCCAATCAATAAAATGATTTATGTGGTTGGAAATGAACAGAACTACCATTTCCAAGTTCTTTCCATCTTGTTGGACAAATTGGGCTTTGAGTTCGGAAAAGGTTTGGTTCATTTCTCATATGGAATGGTGGAATTGCCGGAAGGAAAGATGAAGAGCCGCGAAGGAACGGTTGTCGATGCCGATGATTTGATGGAAGAGATGATTAACACCGCCCGTGAGATTTCACAGGAATTAGGCAAATTGGATGGCTTGAGTAAAGAAGAGGCTGAAGATATTGCCCGCATGGTCGGATTGGGTTCTTTGAAATATTTCATCTTGAAGGTTGATCCGCACAAGAATATGACATTTAATCCTAAAGAATCCATCGACTTCAATGGTAATACGGGTCCATTCATCCAATACACTTATGCTCGTATTTGCTCAGTATTGCGTAAAGCGGCAGAGCAAGGAATCGCATTGCCGGAAGTGTTGCCGACAGACTTTGAGATTTCCGACAAGGAAGAGGGCTTGATCCAGATGGTTGCGAACTTTGCCCAAGTGGTAAAAGAGGCGGGAGAAACTTACAGCCCGGCTTGTATTGCCAATTATACTTATGACTTGGTGAAAGAATACAACCAGTTCTATCATGACTTCTCTATCTTGCGTGAATCAGATGAAAAGTTGAAAGTATTCCGTCTTGTCCTTTCTGCCAATGTGGCGAAAGTCGTAAAAGAAGGAATGGCTTTGTTAGGAATTGAAGTTCCGGAAAGAATGTAAGACTCAAGCAGTTATTTGTATAAAAAGAAGTAGGGGCTGTGTCAAAACGGATGTTTTGATGCAGCCCTTTCATATTTCATCCGATTCGTTGTCCGGGCAATGAATCATGCTATTTTGAATAGCATGGAAACACTTGAAAAACACATTAAAATGTATCGAAAAAAACATACCGTTGTTTTAAAAAAAACATTGGACGTTTTTGAAAAAACATTGGACGTTTTCAAAAATTCTTCGGATGTTTTTTTAAAAACAACGGTATGTTTAAAAGTTCTATCGTTATTAAAGTGCAAATCATTGAGGATTAACCTGATAGATATTTGCTGATGCGAACAACTGAGGCTGGATTCCCAAAGCGATGCACTTGTTTGCAATGATGGCTATTGCCTTATCAACGATTGGTAAAGCGATTTCTTATTTCAAATCAGCCAAAGCTTTTTTGATTCGGTTCATTGCTTCAATGATGTTCTCATCAGAAGTAGCATAACTCATACGGATGCACTCAGGCGAACCAAAAGCTCCACCGCCTACGCAAGCCACGTGGCCAACTTCCAACAAATACATGGCCAAGTCCGCAGCATTGTTTATCTTGCGGTCACCAGCTGACTTTCCAAAGTATGAACTACATTTTGGGAAAAGATAGAATGCGCCTTGCGGAACGTTCACTTCGAATCCCGGTACTTCTTTCGCCAATTTCACAATCAAATCACGGCGGCGTTCAAAAGCTTTTCTCATTTCTTCAACTGGAGCTTGTGTGCCGGTATAAGCTGCTTCTGCTGCCTTTTGGGAAACAGAACATGGGCCAGAAGTGTATTGGCCTTGCAACTTGTTAACCGCTTTGACGATCCATTCCGGACCAGCGATGAAACCAATACGCCAACCTGTCATAGCGTATGCTTTGGATACACCGTTCACAATGACTACACGGTCTTTTATTTCTGCGAACTGTGCGATGCTCTCGTGTTTGCCGATATAGTTGATGTGTTCATAGATTTCATCAGCAATGACATAAACTTGCGGATGTTTAGCAAGAACAGCAGCCAAACCAGCTAATTCCTCTTTGCTGTACACAGAACCTGTCGGGTTGGACGGAGAGCAAAGAATCAACAACTTGGTCTTTGGTGTGATGGCAGCTTCCAATTGAGCCGGAGTAATCTTGAAATCTTGTTCGATTCCTGCCGCTACGATCACAGGTGTGCCGTCCGCTAATTTTACCATTTCAGGATAGCTCACCCAATAAGGTGCCGGGATGATAACTTCATCACCTGCATTTACTAACGCCATTATTGTGTTGCACACAGATTGTTTAGCTCCGTTTGCACAAGAAATTTGGGCTGCTGAAAAATCGATTCCGTTTTCATTCTTCAACTTTGCGACAATTGCATTGCGAAGAGCCGGATAACCAGCAACTGGAGAGTATCTTGAGTAATTCTCGTCAATCGCTTTCTTGGCAGCTTCCTTGATATGCTCCGGAGTATTGAAGTCTGGTTCGCCCACACTCAAGTTGATAACATCCACACCTTGAGCTTTTAACTCATTACTTTTCTGAGACATTGCTAATGTTTCAGACGGTGACAATCTGTTCAATCTTTCTGATAATTCCATTTTATTTATGTAGGTTAAAGTTATAATACCCTTTTATTTAACGTTGTGCAAGATGTGCCCCATCCGTTCTTTCTTTGTCTTTAAATAAAACTCGTTATAAGGATTCGGGTTGACTTCGATAGGAACATTTTCCACTACGGACAAGCCGTATGCTTCTAAGCCGACACGTTTAACCGGGTTGTTGCTCATCAATCTCATCTTGGTGATACCAATATGCTGTAAGATTTGTGCGCCGACGCCGTAGTCACGTTCATCTGCCTTATGTCCCAAACAAAGATTGGCATCGATTGTGTCCATGCCATTCTCTTGCAACTTATATGCTTTCATTTTCTCCATCAGTCCGATACCTCTTCCTTCCTGGTTCAAATAAATCAAAGCACCACGTCCTTCTTTTTCAATCATTTGTAAAGCAGCATGCAATTGTTCCCCACAGTCGCAGCGTTTAGAACCGAAAATATCTCCTGTGGCACAAGAAGAGTGCACGCGTACCAATGCAGGTTCGCTACTGCTGACATCTCCTTTTATTAAGGCAATGTGCTCCAATCCAGTACTCTTTTGACGGAAAGGAATCAATCGGAAATGTCCGTATTGTGTAGGCATATCCACCTCTTCCCCTCGCTCTACGATAGATTCCTCTTTCAAGCGATAAGCAATGAGGTCTGCTATGGATATAAGTTTTAAATCTTGTTCATCCGCAAATTTGCGTAGTTCCGGCAAGCGGGCCATTGTTCCGTCGTCACTCATGATTTCCATCAGAGCGGCGGCTGGATATAATCCGGCAAGGCGGCACATGTCAATAGAGGCTTCGGTATGTCCGGCGCGGCGCAATACTCCTTTTTCCTGCGCATAAAGCGGATTGATATGTCCTGGACGGCCGAAAGTCTCGGCAGTCGAGTTAGGATCAGCCAATGCTAAGATAGTAGCGGCGCGGTCTGCTGCGGAAACGCCCGTGCTGCAACCTTCCAATTTATCGATGGTTACGGTGAACGGTGTTCCTAACACAGATGTGTTGTTAGACACTTGGTGTGGCAAATCCAGTTCCTCGCATCTCGAAGTCGTGATTGGCGCACAAAGTACACCGCGTGCATGTTTCAGCATGAAATTAATCTTTTCTGGCGTAACCTTCTCGGCTGCGATGATTAAATCTCCTTCGTTTTCGCGATCTTCATCGTCTACAACAATCACGAACTTTCCGGCACGGAAATCTTCGATAGCTTCTTCTATGGTGTTCAATCTGTATTCGCTCATAGCTTCTTTCTATTACTTATTATGTACTTTATGATTCGTTTGACAAATGTAGTGAAAATATCATAGCTTTCAGCTCTTCACCTACTTTTTGTACAGTTATTATGTCTTGCCTTAATAATTTACGTTGGTAAACGGCTAAAAGATAGACAGGAATACCAATAGGCAAGAGACAACCGATGACCATTGCCAACTTTCCATTGATGTTTTCATTTAGCTGGTGATAGTTGCCGATAATCGGGAAATCCATCAGTTTGTTTAATAAAAGGTTCTGGTCAGAGTTGGAAAGCTCTTCAACGATACTTTCCATTTCTTGGGCCAAAGCCTCCGCTACATGGTCCTTCCCGCCCGATTCCCAATAAGAAATGTAGTTTATCCATCGTTTATGCCCCTTTATATAATTGGCACAATCGGCGGAAAGTTTGGTGAGTCTGGGGACAATGGCGTCATAGTCCGGAGTGTAAATGATGACCTCTTTGCGTTCAACTTTTCTGCCCGGTCTTTTCCCTACCAAATTTTTAAGGGCATTTAGATAAGTATCCGGATTCAGAATGACAGAATCATTGACCGCTTTGTAAGTTAAGAAGATACCCAAAGGAGTAAGGACGGCGGAACTTAACCACATGCCTTCCCATTCCGGCCAAATGCCGTCACGAGCCATCTTTAATCCCATGTTGTTGACAATGTAATAGAAGATAAACAGCAAAACGGATATGACAACCGGCGTTCCCAATCCACCTTTGCGGATAATGGCCCCTAAAGGTGCTCCGATGAAGAAAAAGATTAGGCAGGCGAAAGAGAGCGTGAATTTATAATGCCATTCCGTTTTATGGCGGCGCAACTTGTATGCTTCATCTCCGTAGTTGGATGCCTTGAAGATTAAGTCACTTCTCATGTCGTCGGTCCGTTTCTTTACCGAACTTAAGATGGATGATTGTTGTCCGGGTGATAAAGCAAGGAAGATGCTGTCCAAATTGTACGAGATTGTGTCGGTGTGTTGCTCCAACGAATCAATCATGTTTATTTTTTGATTCTTCCCGTCAACGATTTCGTTTTTGGTAAACATCTCCTGGTAAGATTGCCGTAAGACAATTTTCGCATTGAGGTCTTTGATGCTGTCCAATTTGACTGTCATAGAATCGATAGAAGACTGAAGGCTCTTCAGGTTCTTGCCCATATATTGGTTTTGCATGAACGACTCGTCCGTCCGGTTGAAGTTTCCGTCAAAGGCAATGAGTATGTCGCGGGTAGCAAATGTTTCCCGTCGATAAGGCACGGCAGACTTGACTTTGTTGTTTTGCCCTTGTGTTTTAAGGTTCTCAAAAGACTCCCCGTTGAACAAGGAAAGGACCAAGTACAACTTGTCCGCTGATGTTTTTAATCTTCCGGAATCTGCGACAATGACACGGGCATTGTTGAAACCCTCCGAATAGTCGTAAATCATCAAATCCTTTAGCAGTCCGGTTCCCGGGTCTTTTTGTTTGACATAAACATTGAACCCAGTTATCTCTTTGTAGAAAGTCCCCTCCGGGATTTCCAGTTCGGGCGATTTTTGCTTGATGGAATAGAGTAAACTATATAGCTTGACCTGGGCGACCGGCATCACATTGTTTTGGAAGAAGAAGGCTCCGATGCTAATCATAGCAATAAATACAATCAAGGGGCGCATCGAATGGATTAAAGAAACGCCGGCTGATTTCATCGCTAAGAGTTCCAAACGCTCTCCTAAATTCCCGAAGGTCATGAGAGAAGCTAACAAAATAGCCAATGGAAGAGCCATCGGCACTAAGAAAAGGGCTGCATAAAAGAACATTTCTGCCAAAACCGGAATGCTCAATCCTTTGCCTACCATGTCATCGATGTATTTCCATAAGAATTGCATCAATACGATGAACAGACAGATTCCGAAGGTCATGAAAAACAACGGCAGGAAAGTCTGCAACATAAATGTATATAAACGTTTTATTCTAAACATTGCCTAATGATTGGAAGGACAAAAGTAATGTAAAAAACGATAATATCCTCTATGTATGATGTAAAACATCACAAAGACCCCATTTAATTCCTTGTTAAGTAATAGAGATTGATGGGGAAATGTGCCAGCAGTGGGCTAAACGCCTAATGTTCGTTTAAGGGTGTCAATTTGTGAGTTCCAAAGTTCTATGGAAGATGATTTGTCGTCTGGCTCAACGAAATCGGTAACGCGAAGGGCAGTTGTCTTTGTTAGTTCCATGGTTTGGATAGCGAACTCGAAGTAAGCCGAGGCATCCGTTTCTTCTTCCCATCTGTATCGGATTTTCACTTCCGGGATAATCAATACCGCCTTTGCTTTTTGGATGTATTCTTTATGCCATTTGAACGTGTATTCGTTGTTTTTCACGGAAACTTTGTCTGCAAACCAGGCTGAAAGACCTAATGGCGTTGTCAACTGATTCCACAAGCTCAATTGTGAAACATTGTCGAGGATATATTCAATGTTTATCATCTCTTTTTTCATAAGAGTATATTTTTTGCTTTAGATGCCGCAATATACATATAAGATTTGGAAT
>ERZ1026780.2236-NODE-2236-length-11496-cov-4.633511_pt1 | contig 11496 bp, 6 predicted proteins | sample MGYA00380126_ERZ1026780 | MGnify/ENA primary metagenome ERZ1026780 (study PRJEB33269, sample SAMEA4719762) | human gut metagenome | biome: human-associated habitat; feature: organic feature; material: feces | place: Cameroon | collected 2013-10 ... | reverse complement strand
TCAGCATTCCGCCCAGAACGACCTCCGCCGTAGACAGCGCCTCCGGGATCTGGTCGATATCCCGACCGCCCGCCATCGCGTTGTCCGGACGTCCGCCGCCCTTACCGCCCGTTACAGCGGCAACCGCACCAACCAGCTTGCCGGCGTGCGCACCCAGCGCGACAGCCTCCTTACCCGCGGCGGCAAGGAAGTTGAGCTTTCCGTCCCCGCTGACGGCAAGAACCGCGACAGCGGCAGGGTTCTTTTCCTTTATCATGTCGGTCATGCTCCGCGCAACGTCCACAGGGACACCGTCCAGCGCCGCCGTGACCAGCAGAACCTTCCCGCTTTTTCCGACCCGGATCCCGCCTGCCAGCAGTCCGTCCACCTGCGATGCCGCAAGACGACTGTTGAGACGGTCGATCTCCTTGTGCGCAGCGTTCAGATCCGCATGCAGTGCGGCTGCCTTGGCGGGCATATCAGCCGGGGCGGGTGCCTTCAGCTCATGGGCAGTGTTGCGGATAACCTCCTCCTGCCCGGCAATCAGCGCCAGCACACCAAGTCCTGTCACGCCCTCGATACGGCGAACACCGGCGGCAACGGATGTCTCGGAAGTAATCTTGAACAGTCCGATCTGTGCCGTGTTATCCACGTGCGTACCGCCGCAGAATTCCGTGGAGAAGGTGCCCATACGGATGACGCGGACAACCTTGCCGTACTTCTCGCCGAACAGCGCCATGGCACCCAGCTTTTTGGCTTCCTCTATCGGAAGCTCCAGTTTCTCGACCGGCAGACCGACCAGGATGCGGGCATTGACCAATCCCTCAACTGCCTTGAGCTGTTCTGCTGTCAGCGGTGCGAAATGCGTGAAGTCGAAGCGCACCCGCTCCCCGTCCACGTAGGAGCCCGCCTGCTCGACGTGCTTGCCCAGCACGGTGCGGAGCGCCGCCTGCAGGAGGTGGCACGCCGAGTGGTTCCGCATGATAGCGGTGCGCCGCACATCGCTGACCTCGGCATGAATGCTGTCCCCCACCCGGACAGATCCGCGCGCCAGCGAACAGAGATGGATATACACGCCGTCAGACTTCTGCGTATCGGTCACGGATGCGGCGAAATCGTGCCCCGTAACGGTACCGGTATCGCCGACCTGTCCGCCGCTCTCCCCGTAGAAGGGCGTGCGATCCAAAACCAGCGTGAAGTCGCCCTCGGTAACTTCCTCTACCGCCATATCGTCCACAAGCAGAGCCACGACCTTGGCATCGCACTCAGTTGCGGTATAGCCGACGAACTCGGTCTTAGGCATACCCGCCAGCAGTGTCTTGGAAGCGTTGCTCCAGCCGGAAATGTTGGCGCGGGCACTGCGTGCGCGCTCCCTCTGCGCCTGCATGAGCTTCCGGAAGGTATCCTCATCAATGGTCAGCTGCTGCTCGGCAACGATCTCGCGCGTCAGATCGACCGGGAAGCCGAACGTATCGTACAGCCGGAACGCATCGTCCCCCGAAATGACCGTCTTGCCGGATGCCAGCACGTCACGCGCAAGGTTGGACAGAATAGAGAGTCCGGCGTCGATGGTAGCGTCAAAGCGCTTTTCCTCCAGGGACAGTATCTGCAGAATATAGTCATGCTTCTCCCGCAGTTCCGGATACGCGCCCTGATTCTGTCCCATGGCAACCTCGCAAAGCTCGGCGAGGAACGGGCGGTTGATGCCCAGCAGCTTGCCGTGGCGGCAGGCGCGGCGGATGATGCGGCGCAGAACATAGCCGCGCCCCTCATTGGAGGGAATTACCCCATCGGCGATCATGAACATAGCGGATTTGATATGATCCGTGCAGACGCGGATCGAAATATCGGCAGTCGCATTGTCCCCGTAGGTGCGGTCGGCGATAGCGCAAACCTTGTCCAGAATGGCGCGGTTGGTGTCCACAAGGAACATATTGTCCACGCCCTGCATCACGCAGGCAAGTCGCTCCAGCCCCATGCCGGTATCAATGTTTTTCTGCGCCAGCTCGGTATAATTGCCGTGTCCGTCGTTATTGAACTGCGAGAACACATTGTTCCAGATCTCCATGTAGCGGTCGCAGTCACAGCCGGGCTTGCAGTCTGGCGAGCCGCAGCCGTACTTCTCGCCACGGTCAAAGTAAATCTCGGAGCAGGGACCGCAGGGACCGGAGCCGTGCTCCCAGAAGTTGTCCTCCTTGCCCAGCCGCACGATGCGCTCCGCCGGAACGCCGACGACCTTGTTCCACAGTTCAAACGCTTCCTCATCGTTCTCATAGATGGAGGGCCAAAGCCGCTCGGCAGGAATCTTCAGTGTGTCGGTGAGGAATTCCCACGCCCACGGAATCGCCTCCTGCTTGAAATAGTCGCCAAAGGAGAAGTTGCCCAGCATCTCAAAGAAGGTGCCGTGGCGGGCAGTGTGTCCGACGCGCTCAAGGTCGGGGGTGCGGATGCACTTCTGGCAGGTGGTGACGCGGCGGCGAGGCGGAACCTCCTCGCCGGTGAAGAACTTCTTCATGGGCGCCATGCCGGAGTTGATGAGCAGGAGCGACGGGTCATTGTGAGGAATCAGCGGGAAAGAGGGAAGCCGCAGATGCCCCTTGGATTCAAAAAAGGAGAGATACTTCTCACGCAGGTCGTTCAGACTTGTCCATTCCATACTGTGTGCCTTTCTTTTTATCAAAAACGGTTATGTTTTGATCCCGGCTTCCGCCGGATCACCAGTCATACAGGGCGGCGCCGATAACGGTGCCGAACTGCGCATTGGGCGGGATCAGGAAATTGACATTGAAGGTGTCCCGCAAGCCTTCAAACACCCGCCGGATCGGACGGATGGTTGTCAGGTTGCCCGTCAGCACGATGTCCCGGACGCCGTGCCCGCGGGCGGCGAATATAGCCATCATGGCAATGGTTTCCGCCACCATGTTGGCAATGCCCAGCGCAATGTCACTGCTGTCCGCAAGGTCGGAGAGCTTGCCGAAGTTCGCGGCAGTCAGGTTATAGTTGACACCGGGAAACTGGTCATTGCGGGAGATATCCTTGATGGTCAGATCCACCTTGGACAGGTCGCCGTCCTCGCAAAGCTGCTCGATGTGGGCAACCGTGTCCACCCCAAGCATCTTTTTGGTCAGTCCCAGCAGGGTGCCGCCTCCAACCCCCGTGCCGCCCAGATAGTCAATGTCCGTCCCGCCGTCCTTCCTCCGCTTAGCGTGTACCAGCGCCGTACCGGTTCCCATGCTGACGATGATAGCCTCGGACAACCCGGACAGGTACAGCCCGCCCAGCCCGACGCCGGAAAACTCCGGCACCGTCCGGCAGTCCAGCGAGTAGATGGGCGCGGACATATAGGAGGAACCGACGCCTGTCATCATGATGCGGTCAATATCCGGCAGAGTCAGCCCGTTCTCCACCGTGAACCGCCCGAACGCGCCGTAGATGGAGGTAATGGGGTCTGTCGCCCGGACGAACAGCGGCTCGATAAGAGCCGGCGCACCCGCCGCCGTGCGGCGAAAGCCGACAATCTTGGTGGTGCTGCCGCCAACGTCAATGCCAATGACAACGTCGCCGGCGCCCTGCCGCTTTGCTTCCATAGTGCACGCTCCTTTCCTTGTCCCGGTTCTGCGGGAATGCGGCGGTGATTGCCGCCACATCCCGACATATACGGGTCATTATAGCACATTTCCAAAGAAAAATCAAGGCGGCATCCGCAAAAGAACTCCTCAAAATATACAAATAATTTTCGCGCTCCCCTTGACAAAAAAAGCAGAATATACTATAATGGCTTCGTAATGCTGTCGGTGCGTTACGCGAACACGCGCGCACCGTGAAAGGAGCGCCCCTATGAGTTTCACCAACACAAAAAGAATGACAGCCGCCCTGCTCGCCTGCCTGCTGATCCTGCCGGCATCGGCGGGGCTGTCCTCCTGCGGCACGGATACATCGCAGGAGACGCAGTCCGCATCCACCGCGGATTCTGCAACCGACGCGCAGGAAAGCGTCGCTGCTGCCGATCGCTGCGACCTGCCGGAGGATCTGTCCTTCGATAACGCCGAGATCAGCTTCCTGTATGCCGATACGCAGGGCAAGAACGATGAACTTGTCAGCGATGGGAATTCCGGACTTATCTCCGAGGCGGTGTTCGAGCGCAACGAGCTGGTTCGGAATCAGCTCCGCGTCAAGCTCTCCTTCCTGCCGAGCGAGGAGGACTCGGTTGCCACCAAGCTGGAGAACGATGTTGCCTCCGGCCTCGGAAGCTACGATATTGTGGTCAACGGAACCTACCGTGCCGTGAGCCCCGCCCTGAGCGGTCACTATCAGAACCTGTCCGCTGTGGACTACATCGACACCTCCAAAAGCTACTGGACGCAGGGCTTCAACGACCTTGTCACCTTCACCCCCCAGCGGAAGCAGTATCTGGCAAGCGGCGCCGCCGCCATTTCCATGTTCCGGTACGTTTTTCTGACGCTGTACAACCGCACCGAGATGGAGTCGCGCAAACTGCCGGATATGTACGAAACGGTCAAGAACGGCGACTGGACGCTGGACACCCAGCTCAGCATGATCAAGGATCTGTACCAGGACAAGAACAGTGACAGCAAGGCAAACACCGGCGATTTCTTCGGCTTTGTGACCGGAAGCGGCAGCAGCATCGACCCCTATATGGTGGCGGCGAATATCCAGCTCGTTGTCAAGGATGCGGACACGCAGGCACTGAAGTTCGACACCGACTCGCTGAAGCGCGTCTCCGACCTGCAAGCCAAGGTCTCCCTGCTGTACAACGATGCCTCCACCTACTTCTACCGGAACTCCACCAGCATCGAGGACTGGGCAGGCAGAACCAAGAACATCATCAACGCCTTTACCGCCAAGAATGCCATGATGGTTACCTGCCTGTTCCTTGACATGGAGACCGAAATCGAGTCACTTACCCCCATGTCCTACGGCATCGCGCCCCTCCCCAAGTTTGACAAGGCGCAAACCCGCTACTACTCCTATGTGCAGGATCAGGTGTCCTGCTTCGGCATTTCCGCCGGTGTCAAGTCGGCGGAGCGCGTCTCCATGCTGGGTGCCGTGCTGGAGTCGATGGCATGGAACAGCGGCAAGATTATCCCGAATGCCTACTATAACACCAACCTCTCGCTCAAGTTCATGCAGGATCCGCAATCCGTTGAGATGCTCGATCTGATTTTCGAAACCGTTCAGTTCGATTTCTCCAGCACCTGCAGCAATATGTTCTCCGGTCTTGTCCTGCGTGACGAGCTTCGTCCCCTGCTCTGCTCCACCACTGCCAAGGTAGCCTCTGCTTCCCGCAGATGGGACGAAAAAATGAAAAAGATTCTGGCAGACGCCAACGAAAAAATCGCTAGACTGCCGTAACCGCAACGCGGCAATATCGAAAGGAACCTGCCCATGGGCACAACACACGCAATCCGTACCCAACAGAAAAAAGCACGCTTTCTCTCCCTCCTGCTCTGCCTTCTGATGCTGCTCGGCAGCGTGGCGGAACTGGCAGCCTGCACGTCAGGCGACACCACGGAAACGGTTTCCGCCGCCCCCTCCGGGACGGAGCAAACGACCGATGTGCCCTCCTCGGCTACCGCCACGCAAGGCGAACCGGAGGAAACGACCGAACCGGAAACCGAATCCTCCGCCGCCGAGGACACGTCCGCGGACACGTCCGAGGACACGTCCGCCGAAACCAATGACGCGACCGAGTCGGAAACCGCCGAAATTGAGACGAGCGGCGAAGCAGACCGCAAGGGAAAGGAATTCCGCATCCTGTCCGCCACCCGCGCCCCCGCCGGCATGGCAAGCTCAAACTGCTTCCTCGAAGGGGAGCAAAACACAGCCGGCACGATCAATGAAGCCGTACACGAACGCAACACCGCGGTCGAGCTGGAGCTGGACGTCGCGCTGACCTTCAGCCATGCTGACGCGGACAAGTCCGATATCCAGTCCGAGATCAAAAGGCTGGTCATGAGCGGGACGGATGCGTATGACCTTGTCATCAGCGAACTGCTCCCCTTTGCCAGCCTTGCGAACGACGGAACCTTCCGCAACATCCTGTCGTCGGAATTCACCGGCTTCGACTTTGAGAACAAGCCGTACTGGTACAAGGAGTACATGGATGATCTGCGTCTCGTGAACGGATACGAATATCTGCTGGCGGGTGATTTTTTCATCGATGTGCTACGCTCCTCGCACCTGCTCCTGTTCAACAAGGAAATGTATCGGGATCACTACCGGCGCGACCCCGGCGAGGTCTTTGAGTGGGTTCTGAACTACGAGTGGACCTATGAAAAGCTGAACGGGATCATAACGGATATGTACCTCGACAAAAACGGGAACAGCCGCCGGGACTACGGCGACCGATGGGGACTTTCCATATCGGATCTGCGCAGCGCCAAAATCGGGTTCATCGTCAGTGCCGATCCCGGTCTTGTCTCGCGGAGCGAGGACGGAACGCCGCGCATCGTGCTCGGTGACACCTCCCGCATGGCGGATCTGACCCAGCGGCTATCCCTTTTGCTAGTCAACAGCAGCTGCTACATTTCCGATGCCGCCGGTGGCAACAGCCTGCGGGACTTCACGGAAGGCTCGGCGCTCCTGTGTGAAAGTCATTGGCTCGGCTCGCTGGAAAACACCGCCCTGCTGGATATGAAGGAAGGTGCCGGTGTCCTCCCCTACCCCCAGCTGTATGCCTCCGACAAGCGGTACATCACCGCAACCAGCAACACTGCGAATGTCGGTGCCATTCTGCTGACAGCCAAGGATGAGGCTTTCATCAGCACCGTGATTCAGGCGCTGAACCGCGAGACTGCATCCCGGCTCATTCCCAAATACTACCGGGATGCACTGAAGCTCCGGTATGATGCCGATCCGTACACCGCCGGAATGATCCGGATTCTCCATGACAACATTGGCGGATCCTTCATGCTGGCTTACGGAAACCAGGCAATCGACGGATCCGGCAATTCGGTCGGCACCGTCAGCGAGTCCGTTACGGGCGGAATCAAACGCTACAACACGAATTGAAACCAAATCTGAAAGGAATGGGAAGAAACCATGAATTCATCTCAGGCAACACATACCCCCGTAAACCGGCAGAAAACAGTGCGCTTTCTCTCGCTCCTCCTCTGCCTCCTGATGCTGGTTGGCAGCGTCGCGGAGCTGGTCGCCTGCGGAACAGGCGACACGGCTGAGACGACCTCTGCCGGCGGGGAAACCAACAGCGAGCCGGAAGTCACTGCCGAAGAGGATCCCTTCAAGAATGTGGACTACAAGGGGCGCGAATTCCGCATTCTGACCAGTACCAACATTGCGTCGGCAGGTATGGGAAACTCCAACTACCTCATTGAGGGGGAGAAGGACGCGGCATCCAGCATGGTCAACGATGCAGTGTTTGAGCGCAACGCCGTTGTGGAGAAGAAGATCGGTGTCCAGTTGAAATTCACGCAGCTGGACGTGGATTACAACGGCGTGTTCAGCAAGATCCGGACATATGTCGCCACCAACCTCGACGAGCACGACCTTGTCATCAATGACCTGTTCCCCTTTGCCAACCTCTCCATCGAGGGCAACTTCCGCAACATCCTGGCGCCGGAATTCACCGGCTTTGACTTTGAGGACAAAACCTACTGGTACAAGGAGTACATGGATGACCTGCGCCTGCAGAACGGGTATGAGTACATTCTGGCGGGTGACTTCTTCATCGACGTGCTCCGCTCCTCGCACCTGCTCCTGTTCAACAAGGGGATGTATCAGGATCACTATCAGCGCGACCCCAACGAGGTCTACGATTGGGTACTGAACTACGAGTGGACCTACGAGAAAATGAACCAGATGATCACGGATATGTATGACGACAAGAACCGGAACGGGTCGAAGGATTACGGAGACCAGTGGGGCATCTCGGTGCTTGAGCTGTGGGGCTCCTCCATCGGCTTCGTGGTCAGCGCGAATCCCGGATTCATCACGCGTGACGAGGACGGTACGCCGTACCCCGCACTGGGCGAGAATTCCCGCGGGGAGGATCTGACGGACTGGCTGTACAAGATCGTGTACAACGACAGCGCCTGCTTCGGCTTCACCTCCGACGCGAAGATCCTGCAGGACTTCACGGAGGGACTGTCGCTCATCTGCGATTACCAGCGGCTGGGCTCGCTGGAGAACACCATCCTGCTGAGTATGCAGGGCGAGGCGGGCGTTCTTCCCTGCCCCATGCTGTATGCCTCGGATAAGCAGTACAACACCGCCACGCACGACACCACGGAAGTCGGCGCCATCATGACCACCGCAAAGGATGCGGAGTTCATCAGCACTGTCATCCAGGTTCTGAGCCGCGAGACCGCGTCGCTGCTCATCCCCAAGTATTACGGCGAGGCGCTTCAGGTGCAGTACGTTACCGACCCATATGCTTCCAAGATGGTGCAGATCATCCACGACAACATCCGGGAGTCCTTCATCCTTGCATACAACAACTGGACAGGCAGCATAATGCTCAACGTTTTCAGCAACGCCGTTTCCGGCAAGCGCTCCTTCTCCGCCATGTACAACGCCCGCAGCAGCCGGAATATGCAGACCAACATGAGCCGAATGATCAAAGCCTTCAGGCGGTACAACAAGATTCTTTGACGCCGATCTGTGCGAAAGGAGCATGCAAAATGAGCAACAACCTGTACCCGATAACCTATTGGTACGGCATCCGGAAAGAATTCCTGTCACGTGAGCGTCTCGAGGAGGCGCGTGAAGCCGGCTTCAATCTGATCGAATGTGCCTACGACACCGAAACCAACCTGCGCGTTCTGGCTCTGTGCGCGGAGTTGGGACTGCGTGCCAATGTCCAGGATCCCCGCATGAGCATCGCACTGCTGGGGGAGCCGGGCTGGGAGGCGGAACTGGATGCCATGATTGCCGACTACCGCGACTGCCCTGCCCTCAATCGTTTCTTTGTACGCGATGAGCCGACCGATGATTACTTCCCGACGCTGGGGCGCGTGGTGGATTACCTGCACGCGCACGATCCGGTGCACGGCGAGTACATCAACCTGCTCCCGTCGGTCGCCGTCATGCCCCTTGAGCGCTATCAGGCGCACATCGACGGGTTCCTGCGTACCGTCCACCCGCAACTGCTTTCCTACGACCACTACAATCTGATGTGGCGGGAAGTTCCGGCGCTGGACAAATTGCCTGCCGCACGCGTTTCGGACGAGAACCGTAAGCGCAACGGCTGGGAGGGCAAGCTGTTTGAGGCGTATGACCGGGCAGGTTACTACGACAACATGGAGATGATCCGGGCGAGCGCCGCACGGGCTGGCATCCCGTGGATGACCATTATCCTGCTTGTGGAGCACTGGGGGTATCGTTGGCCGACGGAGGGTGAAGTGCGCTGGGAAGCGTTCAACGCGCTGACGTACGGCTCGACCGGGCTTTCCTACTTCACCTATTGGACGCCCGGCGCGAATCACAGTGAGCCGTGGTCCTACCACAACGGCATCATACTGTCGGACAGAACGCGCGGAGAAAAGTATGAGATTGTGAAGCGCATCAACCGCGAGCTGCAGGTGCTGTACCGCGGGCTGGTCGATCCCCTGCCCGGCGAGAGCGTGGCACCCGGAGATATCCGCTCCGAAGCGGTCTTCCATGTCGGTGCGGAAACGGACGAAACGGTCAAGCCGTTTGCCGGCTATAAACACATCCGCGCGCTGGACGGCGGGCGCTTTACGGTCGGCTTCTTCGCCAGCGGACGCATGATGGTCACGAGCAAGGATCACGATGCACCGCAGACACTGTGCATCACGTCCGATACCCCGCTTGTCCGCCTGAATAAGGCGACCGGGATCTGGGAGGATTGCGCCGGGACCGTCACCTTTGCGCCCGGCGACGGCGAACTGTTTGCTGTCAAACCGCTGTAATACACGCATAAACCGCGCCTCCGCCGGGAAAGATACCGATACGGTACTCTTCCGGCGGAGGTTTTTTGTATGGATATGGATAAGCAGACTTACCGGCGCTACGCCGATGCACGCGCCCCCCGGTCATCGTCGCCGCGGAACTGCCTGCGTGCCTTTTGGGTGGGAGGCACGGTCTGCCTTGTCGGGCAGTCACTCTGCGACCTCTACACCGGGATCTGCAGCATGAGCCGCGAGGACGGTGGCACACTGGCGTCCATAACGCTGGTGCTGATCTCCGCCGTGCTGACCGGGTTGGGCGTCTTTGACCGCATTGCCAAATATGCCGGGGCAGGCACACTGGTTCCCATCACGGGATTTGCCAACGCTGTCGCCTCCCCAGCCATCGACGCACGCTCCGAGGGTCTGATCCTTGGCGTCGGCGCCAAGATATTCACGGTCGCAGGTCCGGTTCTTCTGTACGGAACGCTGGCGGGCGCGTTCTGCGGCGTGATATTTTGGATCATCGGACTGTGCACCGCATAATCGCACGGGGGCGAAAATTGCCGTAAATTTTCAAAGCAAATACAACAGTAGCCCCCGTGTTGCATTTATAGCAACCCCAAAAAATAATGTCACCCTTGACAACCACACCCCCAAGCGGAGAACCCGGTGCTTTATTTTATCGTCTCGCTGTTGTTGATGACCGATGCGGAGTAAAGGAACAGCACCTCGTCTGCTTTCGTGAAGTCAATCAGCTTTCCGAGAGAGAGGGGCGAAATATAGCGGATATCGACAAGCGTTATTTCGGAATAACCTGCCGCAAGAAGCGGTGCTATACTGCTACCGAACGAATCCCGGAAAACGATGAGCCGGCGTTCTTGCGCGGCATTCGGATTTGTGATCTTGATGATCGAGCGCGCGCCGCCGAGGAACATTTCGTAAGGATCGCGTCCGGCGGCGGCACCGAGGTCGTAAACCGGGATGTCGGACTGTGTTTCGACATTATACACCTTAAGCCCCCGTATCACGGCGTTATCAAGATAGAAAAGCCTCTCCGGCGCGTGCGGCAGAGCTGCCTGACCGTAATAAACGCCGTAAAACGGTCTGCCGGTGTCCTGTATTTCACACGTTCCGATCCGTTCCGCTCCCATCTGCGCCGCAATTTCATCGGCAACCTTCGTGATTCTTTCCTGCCGCCAGTGCGAATCGGTATAATAGAAATCATCCGCCGACAGGAGCCCGGAAATATCAATATACTTTGCCTCCGGGAATCCGCTTCTGAGGCGTTCGGCAAGAGCCTTGTAATCCTTGTCCGGATAGCCGTTCTGCGATGCGATAAAGGTATTTTTATCGGGTATCACCGACAGGTATGTCTTTGTTCCGGCATTCCGGAGATACGTGTCATACACATACCGGAAACGCCGTGCGGCATGATCAACCGATTCGCTGTCGGTCGGGAAGTCCAGCTTTGATAGATGCTCTCCGACGGAATAAAGCCCGTTGTTGTCCTTTTTCATGAATACCTTCGCACTTACGGTTGCCTTCAGTCCCCGGAAACCGTTGCGCAGAGGGAACTGGTCGAGCATATATTTTTCAAAGCCGTTCATAAAGCTGCCGTTCGTAACCG
>ERZ1026780.2234-NODE-2234-length-11503-cov-5.220999_pt1 | contig 11503 bp, 24 predicted proteins | sample MGYA00380126_ERZ1026780 | MGnify/ENA primary metagenome ERZ1026780 (study PRJEB33269, sample SAMEA4719762) | human gut metagenome | biome: human-associated habitat; feature: organic feature; material: feces | place: Cameroon | collected 2013-10 ... | reverse complement strand
GTACATCGGCGTCGATAACTCCGACGGTAACGCATGGACGGAAGAATTTGCAGATCGGCAGCAGCTTTTCCTTTGGTTCGCTGGCCAGCCTTGCCACGACGCCCATGGAACGCCCCTGAATCAGTGATATGCTTATCACTGGCCCGCAACACCGCGAGCCTATAAAAGCGCGGCACACAGGCCGCCAGACGCCCGCCCGGCGGGATATAGCCGGGAGAAAGGTTTTTCCTATGGAAAGCATGATTGACATCCTCTTTGACCAACTCGTTGACAGCGACACCGCTTGGGACATCAAGCACGACAAGGCCACGCAGGACGCGCTGAACGACATCTTTGACAAGTCCTCGCTGCCCACCAATTACCAGATCCGCATCGGCGAGATCGTCAGCACCGAAGCCGTGGCACAGGCCCGCGCAGGGTTCCGCGCTGGCTTTGTGGCCGCGATGAAGCTCTGCGAAGAGGTCAAGAACAAGGCTGAATAATCCAGCCGCCACACCGGGACAGGCTCTGCAAGCGCGGGGCTTGCCCTTTAGTTTAAGAGAGGATATAACATCATGCCCAACAAACGCGAAGAAGCATACAATGCCACGCACGGCCGCTGCGCATATTGCGGCTGTGTCATCGACCCCCTGAACTTCTTTCTGAATCAGGCAAAGCCGGGCCAGCGGGTCGCCGCCTGCCCGGACTGCGCCCGCTTCAAAGGCTCCGACGATCTGGAAACATTCCGCTCCCGCCTGCAGGGCCTGCCGAAAATTTCCGTACAGTACCGCCTTGCAATGAAATACTGGGATTCCTTTGTCATGCCGGAGGAGCCTGTCCGGGAGAGCTACTACCACAAACCCGACGAAATCCGCTTTTATTTTGAGAACATGGACGACTAAACATCGACACCCCACCACCACTACGGCGAGTGATACGGTATCACTACCGTATAGATACATCTGTCAGAATCTGGTGGTAGTGGTGGTAAAGATAATATTATACTTAACCTTAGAAGAAAAACGTATAGGTTACGATAATATATATCTCTCTATAAAAGAACTATAAACCAGCTCGTAAAACTATCGATAAATCTTTCCATACCTGTTGACTAACTCACAATAATGAGTGATAATATACTTACAAAGTGATTCACAACTCACAAACTGAAAGGAGAACACCATGAAATCACTGAAAAACCTTATGAACCGTCTGGCCGCCGAGGGCCGCGACATCACCGAGCTGGAGCGCATGGTCAGCGATCTGGAAGAAGCCGAAACCTGCACCGATATCGACTACTACGAGGGCCAGATCTACGGCGTCCTGACGGGTCTCTGCATTATGGGCTACATCACCCCCGACGAAGTAAACAGCATCCAGAACGCCGTCGAAGAGGGCGACACCGAGGACTAAACCACACACCGGGCAGGGGAGCCGAAAGGCTCCCGCGCCCACGTTTTACAGGAGGAAGAACCATGATGACCAATCTTTTCATGCTGGCCGGATACTCCCAGTATCAGGCGCAGTGCATCGCCCCGTTTGGCTATGTAATCGCCGCCGGAATCTTGGCACAGGCCGTTGCCCCCGTCGTCGATCAGTACATCTACCGCCGCCGCTGGAACGAAGTCCAGCAGCGCGAAGCGGAAAGGGCAGAAGCCGCAGCAGCGGAGGCCCGCAAGCAAGCTCACCGTCGTGAGGTCATGGACTTCCTGATGCGCGAAATCGCATGAGGGCCTGTTTTTTCATGCCCTTGTAACTCACAATAATGAGTAAATGGCACAACCGAGATGCAAATGCACTCAAAAACAAGGAGGTTTTGAATGTACATCGGAACGAAGCTCAAAAACCTGCTGGAAGAATCCGGCCAGCGGCAGGCGCAGGTGGCCCGGAAGATGGGCTGGACAGAAGCGAACCTGAGCCGTGCTCTCACCAACAGGCACAGCCTGAACCTGTCGTCCGTCTTGAAGATCGCGGGCGGCATCGGGCTGGAACTCCGCATTGAGGACGCGGACGGAAACCGCCACCCGGACGCCGACGTGGAGAAGTTTGTAAAGGCTGCGGCAGATACCACCATGTCGTGGAACGACGCAGAGACCGTCTTGAAAGCCCTTGGCTTTTTCCTTGAATTCGATTGGAGGTAAACCATGATCGAGAAAGAAATCACCACCATGAACCTGAACAACGCCAAATACTACGGCCAGAACCCGCAGATGAACCAATTCACCGAAGAACTGGCCGAACTCATTCAGGCCGTTGCTGAAGGAGATCCGCAGCACATCGCCGAGGAAATCGCGGACGTTGAGCTCTTGATCGAGCAGCTTGAGCATCTGCTGCCGCTGGACGCCGACAACATCGCGGGCGTTGCATGGTCGTACACCAATGATAACGTCAACTTGGACAGCTTTTTGTCCTGCATCTGGAATCTGGCTGCCCCGATCAAGAGCATCAACAAGTACCGCAGGGTGCAGATGAACATGGACAGGAATCTCTATTCATCCAAAGAGGAAGCGTATTTCAACAGCCGCAACGCAAAGGACGATCTGGAGCTTTGCATGGGCGGCCTTGTTTCCACTATCAAGTGGCTGATCAAGAAGTACAGCATCACGAACGACGTGTTTTTGTCCATCAAGGCGTACAAGGCGCAGCGCACCCGTGACCGCATCGAGCTTGAAATCGAAAGCGCCGCAAAATCGGCAGCGAAACAGCCGGAAACGCTGCAAAACAAGCAGCAGGAGGGCCATAAGAATGGATAAACCCGAAAAAATCAAGATCGGCTGCTGCCCCATCTGCGGCGGCACCATCAAGCGAATGAATCTGCGCAAGATAGCCCGGCTGAATCAGGTGTACGGCTTTAAGATGGCGTTGGGCGGCGTCAATGACACATGGGGCGCCTTGATCTACAACTTTTCTGCAGAGCTGGAATTGAGCGAAGAACAGACCGCCAAGCTTTCCAAAATTGCCGAACCATACGAACAGATGATGATGGGCTTTTTGCAGGAAGATATGTCGCCGGAGGACTTTGCCGACTACATCGTGGCAAAGTCCAAAGAATGCACGGCCCGTCTGAAAGAAAGGTGGGGCTGATATGGCACTGACGAAATATGTAAACGTCTACAAATGCCGCCTTTGTGGGGAGATGTACACTCCCAGCGGAACGAACAGCGAGATCGCAGCATGGAAAGGCACTCTCCATGAAATCATGCGGGCAAGCGGTTTGGATACGCCCTGTTCGACGCCGGAAGTCACACCGACCATGTTTGAGATGCACTGCTGCAAAGATGGCGGCTACGGTGTAGCGGAATTTCAGGGAACACGAAAGGCAGGGACAACATGGCAAGAGCTTTCAAGCGTATCTTCAAATGCCGCAACTGCGGACAGCTCATTATCACCGACGCACGATTGACATACAGCACAGAATGGATGATTGCCGATATTTTCAAAAATAGCGATGATTATGTGCCAGTCGTTCAAGGATCGGCACTTTCGCAGTCCGTAGAAATATTTCACCGCTGCGACCCGGAGAACCTCTGCATTTGCGACTTTATAGGATGGAGGACTGGTGATGACGCAAATTTGTGAGCAGCTCTCTTTCTTTTCCATGCCGCTGCAGGCTGGCCGGGCGGCCATCTGCTGCATGGATGGCCAGAGCAAGGACGCAACGCCAGCCGAAAGCTGGATGCGAGATCTCGTTCAGGGCGCGGAATACACTGTATACGTTGCCGGGCATCCGCTGGTCTTGAAGCCCGTCCCCGGAACGCCTGACAGCATCCAGAGCGGGCACGAATACTACCACTACACCATCGGCCCGCGCCTGTACGCGGGGACGTTTGTCGGGAGGATGCAGCATTGAGAAGCCTTGAAGAAATCGACCGTGATCTGGAAATCGCCTACGCCGATATGAGGAACTTTATTCACAGTGGTATGCACATCTCCCCGGTGCTGGAAGATGACATCGACGAGCTGCGGGGCGAACGCGCCGCTGTCGTCAAGGCCATGCAGGACGCGGGCCTGATGCGGTATGAGGTCTGCATCTTGCCGAAGCCGGAAAACACGTCCAGCTATTGCGCAGCGTTCTATAAGATCACAGCAACAAGCAAAGATCAGGCTTTCGAGCATGGCAAGGAAACCTTTATCCGCGGCTTTGCAAACTGCGGCGTCACTGCCGAAGATTTTGACGCAGGATATGACATCGGCGTCACGAAAGGAGAAAAGATTGAATGAAAGCACACGTTTCAAACGGCTGCAAGCCCTGCCCGTTTTGCGGCGCACCTGTCACGGTACGCCTTATGAGAAAAGGCCCTGACTTCATCGCCTGCACCAACAAGCGGGAGTGCGGCGCGATCGTCAGCTTTAACAATACCCCGTGCGACTGTTTCGGGGCATCCCCGGTGGACTACTTCAACAGGAGGGCCAGCGATGAGCAACTATCTGAATGACCGCCCGGACGATGACCGCCGCCTTGTGACCGAAGTTTGCCCAAACTGCGACAACGAGGTCTCGATGGTCTGGGACGTCGAGCAGAACGGCTACAAGGCCACCTGCCCCTACTGCGGCGGCCGCCTGATGCTCTGCGATGAATGCCAGCATCCAAACGGCGTATACTCCGACGACTGCGATTATGACGCCCTGACCCAAAGCTGCCGCTATAACTGTGCTGCCAACTATCTGGAAGCCGAAAAAGCGGTCAAGCTCCTGTCCCAGTTCTGCAAGGGACGGACGCAGCAGGCGGCACGGCTGAAGCTGCACTCTGCCTGCATCGGCTGCGGCTATGAGCCGCTTTGCTCCAAATGGAGCGGTGCGAACACGCCCGTTATGTGGACGTTCAAGGAGGATGTAAATGGATGATTGTATCAAGCGGGAGCCGCTTCTGAAAGCGTTCAAAGAAAAGTGCTGCCAAGACTGCCCCGGTGGATACAGCCACCAGCAGTGCCACAGTTGGTGCGATGCAGCAAGCGAAATCGAGATGATAGAAAATGCGCCTGCGGTCAACAATACGCCGCAGCAGTGGCAGAATTCCAGGCTGCACCCGCCGACAGAAGCGGATGCAGATAGGACGGGCGGCATAATCGTTTGGGCAGCAGCAAGCAGGCACCTTGATGTTACATTCTGGCAGAATGTCGTACTCTACCCCGAAGATCTTCCGTTCTGGATGCCTGCGCATGAGCCGAACAAATCAAAGGAGTAAAAAATGAACTCTATTCTCTACATTGACGATACCGGCAAAGCCGAACTCTACGATGATGACTACAACATCACGATCTTTTGCAAGGACGAGCAGGAGCAGCAGCGGGCTATGAAGCGGCTGGAAGTCGCAAACCGTATGCGCTGGCACCCCGTCACTAAATGCGATGAACACCCGAAGAATAACAAGCCCTATATTGTCAGCATCAAATGGGCCAGCGATTCCGGCAAGATCAACACCGAAAACGCCTTTGCAAAGTACGACGCTTATGAGGACTGCTGGATTCTGGACGATGGCGACGGAACGGTTTTCAACGCCGATTGCGATTCCTATTATTCGCCGCTGATGAACGCATCTATCACACACTGGATGGAACAGCCGGAAGACCCGGAAAAAACGGAAGAGGGAGATCCTGAATGAAATGCACTTTAGTAAAACCGAATCCGTGTCCATTTTGCGGCGAACAACTGCAACTCGTCACGGAGCTTTCGCCCATTGAAACGACATCCGGGAAGGTCATCTCTGAATTTCGCATGAACTACTACAAGCACACCGAAACGGACAAGTGCCCGCTTGGGTATGGATTTGTGCTTGACGCATCTCCCGTCGAGGTCAGGAAGTGGAACACCAGAAAGGAGCCGCAGCATGAGGAAGAGAATTGACGCTTATATCCTGCTGGACTTCCTTGAAGGCTGGCGCACAAGGCTTAAAAACGAGCATATCATCGCCCTGAACGGTATCTGGGCTGCAAAGGTCGAGCAGTCCATCAAAGACCTGTCCACCATTATTGACTTTGTTAAAGCAAATTCCAAAGCCTACGACAACGACAAGAAGAGACCGACAGAAATCAACGAGCAGACCATTGAAGCCGTCCGCGACTATATGCTGGCCGACCTCAAAAAGTACGATGCCGCCAGCGTCAAATACCAGTGGATGAAGCGCACTGGCGAAACGGTCACAATGGAAGTCAGTATCGAAAAGCCTGAACAGGAGGACGGCCATGAAGAAACAGCGGGCGATTGACGCCATTGCCTTATATGAGCAGCTTTCAACCGAGGTTGGCTCCATGCTCAAACAGCCGCCGGGCATCATCGTGTCAAAGATCATGGCAATGATCTTGCAGGCCCCGACCATCTCCCAGCAGCCTGACCCTTGGACGAACGTCGAAGACGGAATGCCGCACGTTCCGGGCGACATCAACGGTCACGGCGAAATCACCGTCGCCGTTATGTTCAAAACGGAGCAACGTGTCACCACGATGATTTACGAGCGGGCAATCATCCGCGGTAAAACAGTATACCGCTGGAAATGGCCGTGGGATTTAATCTACCGCGACGGCGGTATCATCCGCTGGGCATACCTGCCGCAGCCGCCACAAAAACAGGAGGACGCCACAGATGGAGCAACTGAACCGCAATGCTGAACACTATGCAGACCCCACACCCGCAGCGGCCTTGAAAAACATCTACGCCAAAGAGGAAGCCGACCGCCTGCGCAAGATCAGCGCCATGATGGCAACGCTCAAACAGGCCGCAGATCTGGCCGGGCTGGAAGTTGTGGGCCGCGTCATCTTCAAGGACAAGGCCACAGGAAAGGAGTACCGCTGATGAACCGCATCCAGACAGCCATTGTGACCGCGCTGCTGGCCGGGGTCGTCCCACTGGCCGTACAGGGCAACATCCTGAACCACCGCATCAATGAGCTGGAAACCTATTACACAATTTATGCCGCCCGCTTTGAGAACTGGTCAGACCGGGCTTTGAAGGATGAACAGATCATCGAGGACTTGCAGCGGGTCAACAGCGCGACCCAGCAGCCTGCGCCGGAAAGCGATCTGCCCGCAGGAATGGCCGCCGAATACGTCGGCGAATACACCTGCACCGCTTACTGTACAGAGAAGCGACCCCACATCTGCGGAACCGGCACAGGAATCACGGCCAGCGGCGCACCTATCACGGCAGACCTGACCGTCGCGGCAGACCAAAGCCTGCTGCCATTCGGCACCGTGATCTACATCGAGGGCGTCGGCGTCCGCGTCGTTCAGGACAAAGGATCCGGCATACAGGGCCGCCACATCGACGTGGCCGTGCCCGGCGGCCATGATGACGCCCTGCACTGGGCAGGATACGGAACGCACAAGGTCTGGATTTTGAAAGGAGCAGATGAATGAAGGTCTTAATAGCTTGCGAAGAAAGCCAGACGGTATGTGCTGCTTTCAGGCAGCGCGGGCATGAAGCATATTCCTGCGACATTCAAGAACCGTCCGGTGGCCATCCTGAATGGCATATCCTTGGGGACGCGGTTCCGCCTTTGAGGGGGGGGCAGCTTGTAACCATGGACGATAAATGCCATTACATCGACGCATGGGATTTGCTCATTGCACACCCGCCCTGCACATATTTGAGCAATGCGGGCGCAAGACACCTATGGAAAGGCCATGTGCTTCAACCCGACCGTGTTATGAAAGGAATTGAGGGCCGCGATCTTTTCATGCGATTCTGGTGGGCGGACATACCGAGAATTTGTGTGGAGAACCCAATTCCCAGCAGAGTTTTCTGCCTGCCGCCATATACACAAGCCATCCAGCCGTATGAATACGGCCATCCATACAGCAAGAAAACCTGTCTTTGGCTCAAAAATCTGCCGCCACTATTCCCGACAGATATTGTGGAGCCTGTGGCTACATGGTGTCCGTCTGGTTCTTACGCACATAAGCATGATGAGCGCAACAAGGGTATGTTTACCACAGACCGCGCTAAAAATCGAGCAAAAACATTCACGGGTGTCGCTGACGCAATGTCTGATCAATGGGGGGATTTAAGTGATTGAATTTAGAAGCACATCGTATGACCTATCCAAACCTTTGGCCGCAATGGCCGAACGCGCCAAGCAGGACGGCTTTGAATTCTACTACACCCGGCACATCGCCGAAGACGTTTTTGAGCTGGAACTGCGCCGGGACTACATCGGCGTCAAGACCAATATATCAGGCGAATACATGAACAAGTACGTCCCGCAGTCATGCGTGGGGGGCGTCTTGATGGGGGAATATGACCGCATGGCCTATATGCTGGGAGCCGTCACGGGCTGCAACAACGCCCCGGAGGATTTGAGATGACCTACAAAGAATTTTTGGAAAACAAGATCGACATCGCCCCGCTTGCGGGCATCGACGTTGACCCGTCGGAGATCAACCCGGTCTTGAAGCCCCACCAGCGCACCAGCGTCTTGTGGGCATTACGCGGCGGCCGCCGGGGCATCTTTGCCCGTTTTGGCCTTGGAAAGACCGCAATGCAGCTTGAATGGTGTAACCAGCTCCAGAAGCATGAGGGTGGCCAAACCCTGATCGTTATGCCCCTGAACGTCATGCCGGAATTTCGGGCAGACGCAGTAAACTTGCTGGGGATGCAGGAGCCGCCCTATTGCCGCACCATGGCCGAGGTCAAGGCCAGCGACGCGCCGATCATCCTCACCAATTACGAGAGAGTGCGCGACGGCGATATCGACCCGCACTACTTCACGGCCGTCAGCTTGGACGAAGCGGCCACCCTGCGCAGCTTTGGCAGCAAGACCTATCAGGAATTTATGCTCAAATTTAAGGGCGTCCGCTACAAGCTCACCAACACCGCGACGCCCAGCCCAAACCGCTACAAGGAGCTGATACACTATGCGGGCTTTCTGGAGGTCATGGATACCGGGCAGGCGCTGACCCGATTCTTTAAGCGCGACAGCACAAAGGCGAACAACCTGACGCTATATCCGGGCCGGGAAAAGGAATTCTGGATTTGGTGCGCGTCGTGGGGGCTGTTCCTGCAAAAGCCCTCTGATCTGGGCTTTTCCGACGCCGGGTATAGCCTGCCGCCGATGAACATCCGATACCACAAGCTTAGAAGCCTTGACCGTCCTGCGGAGTTTGAAGCTGACGGTCAGATGAAGCTGGGCCATGATGCAGCGATGGGGCTGACCGACGCTGCAAAGGAAAAGCGGGACAGCATCGAGATCAGGGCTGCAGAGTGCAAGGCCATCATCGACGACAGCCCGGATGAACACTTTGTCATCTGGCACGACCTCGAAGATGAGCGCAAAGCTCTGAAAAAGGCCATCCCCGATATGGTGGACATCTACGGCAGCATGGAGCTGGAAACCCGCGAGAAGCGCGTCATGGACTTTGCGCAGGGCCGCACCCGGCTGTTCGGCACAAAAAAGAGCCTGTCCGGCTCTGGATGCAATTTTCAGCGATTCTGTCACAGGGCAATTTTCATGGGGGTGGACTACGAGTTTAATGACTTCATCCAAGCCATTCACCGTATCTACCGCTTTTTGCAGGACAAGCCCGTGATTATCGATATCCTGTACATGGACACTGAAACGGAGATCCTGCTGGCCTTGCAGCGCAAGTGGCGTCAGTATGACGAACTCAGCGAGAAGATGGAGCAGATCATCAAAGAATACGGCCTTGGCAGCCTTGCCTTGGAATCTCTCAAAAGAACGATAGGATGTGAGCGCGTGGAAATCACCGGAAAGAGCTATACCGCCATCAACAACGATTGCGTCGAGGAGATCAAGAACTGGAAGACCGACAGCATCGACCTGTATGTGACCAGCATCCCCTTTGGCAATCACTACGAATACAGCCCCAGCTATAACGACTTTGGCCATAACCCCGACGACAACGCATTCTTTGAGCAGATGGACTACCTGACGCCGGAGCTGCTGCGGACTCTGAAGCCCGGTCGCGTGGCTGCAATCCACGTCAAAGACCGCGTCCAGTTTGGCAACGTCACCGGCATGGGAATGCCGACTATCGAACCGTTTCACGCCGACTGCATCTCCCACTTTATCAAACACGGCTTTGCCTATTTCGGCATGATCACCGTCGTGACCGACGTCGTGCGAGAAAATAATCAAACTTACAGATTGGGATGGACAGAGCAGTGCAAGGACGGCACCAAGATGGGCGTCGGCTGCCCGGAATACATCTTACTTTTCCGCAAGCTCCCCACAGACCACAGCAAGGGATATGCGGACGTCCGCGTCGCAAAGAGCAAGGACGAATACACCCGCGCACAGTGGCAGCTCGATGCACACGCTTTCTGGCGCAGCAGCGGCGACCGTCCGTTTACCCGGGAAGAACTGGAAAAGATTCCGACCTCAAAGCTCCAGAGCATATACCGAAAATTTAGCCGCAACACCGTCTATTCCTACGAGGAGCACGTCAAGCTGGCCGAAAGTCTGGACAAGGACGGCCGCCTGCCGTCCACGTTTATGGTCGTCGCCCCGGGAAGCTGGGATATGACAGTCTGGGACGATATCAACCGTATGAAGACCTTGAACACCAGCCAGAGCCAGCGCCGCCAGCAGATGCACGTCTGCCCCCTGCAGATCGACATCGTGGAGCGGCTTATCAACCGCTACTCTAACCCCGGCGAGCTGGTAGCCGACCCCTTTGCCGGACTGTTCACCGTCCCGTATGAAGCCGTCAAGATGGGCCGCCGGGGAAAGGGCGTCGAGCTGAACTCTGATTATTTCCGCGACGGTGTGGGCTACCTCGAAGCAGCGGACGCCCAGCAGAACGCGCCGACCCTCTTTGACCTGCTGGAAAGCATGGAAGGAGCCTGACCATGAGCGTGATGCCTTACGAACGTGCCGCCGAAATCCTCGACCCGGCCCGGGATGCCCTGCTGCTGCGAATCCCGCGCAACCTGACTGAAAAATTCACCTGCCCGAATTGCGGATCTGGCGAATATCTTTACAACGCCTATGAGTTACGGAATGCCTGCTGCGGCAACTGCGGACAGGCCATAAAATGGGAGGATTGACTATGAGCATCAAAAGCGAAATTAAGAAACGCCGTCTCTGCCCCTTTAAGCGCGTTTTCATCCGGCAGCACAGGAGAGCAACGCAGAACGCCATGCAGGAAGTCTACAAGGACAAGCTGGGGGAGTGCGACGGCGAAAACTGCATGGCCTACAAGGATGGACGTTGCCTGCGGCTGGAAAAATCGAAAGAGCTGTGATATAATATAGAAGCTCGCATCAACTAACAACAAATACTCCGACAGATTCTTTTTTGGATAAAACCACTCACATTTGTGAGCGTATGGGTTGCTCCCGTTATCATACGGGACGCGATGCTGATTCTTTGATGCTTTGACGATAATACGTTTTATATTTTTAAAATTTCGGATCAAGGCATCGCCCGGGCGATGCTGATGATAATTTCTGCACACTGCCGCTCCATTGCGGCACAGGGAGCACGGCTGTTTTCCGTGCACAGAAAGGAAACGTTTATGCCTTCTTTGACGACCTACAAGCTGCTCAAGCAGGAGCACAACGCCCGGCG
>ERZ1026780.2231-NODE-2231-length-11507-cov-11.995547_pt1 | contig 11507 bp, 9 predicted proteins | sample MGYA00380126_ERZ1026780 | MGnify/ENA primary metagenome ERZ1026780 (study PRJEB33269, sample SAMEA4719762) | human gut metagenome | biome: human-associated habitat; feature: organic feature; material: feces | place: Cameroon | collected 2013-10 ... | reverse complement strand
ATCCTGCTGTCGGCAGGCTGCGCCATCGGCTGCGGAAACGTATGGAAATTCCCGTGGATGTGCGGCCAGTATGGCGGCGGCGGGTTCGTGCTCATCTATGTGCTGTGCCTGCTGCTTCTGGGTCTGCCGGTCATGACGATGGAATTCGCCGTCGGCCGCGCGGCGCAGGCCAGCCCCCTCCACATGTATCAGAAGCTCGAGCGCAAGGGCCAGAAGTGGCACATCCACGGCTATGTGGCCTTCTTCGGCAACATCGCGCTCATGGCGTTCTACACCGTCGTGACGGGCTGGATCGTCTATTACTTCGTCAAGTTCCTGACCGGCCAGACCGAAAACCTCGGCTTCGTCGCCATGATCACGAATCCGGGCGTCAACGTCACCTATCTGGCCGTCACGGTCATCGTTGCGTTCACGATCCTCTGCTTCAACCTGCAGGGCGGTCTGGAGCGCATCTCCAAGTATATGATGACGCTGCTGCTGGTGCTGATGGTCGTGCTCGCCGTCCACAGCGCGACACTCTCGGGCGCGGCAGAGGGTCTGAAGTTCTATCTCGTGCCCGATTTCTCCAAGATCACCGGCACGGTCATTGTCGGCGCGATGAACCAGGCGTTCTTCACGCTCTCGGTCGGCATGGGCTCGATGGCCATCTTCGGCAGCTACATCGGCAAGGAGCGCTCGCTGCTCGGCGAGTCGGTCAACGTCATCGTGCTCGATACGTTCGTCGCCATCGTTGCGGGCCTCATCATGTTCCCGGCCTGCTACACCTACGGGCTGGAGGTCAACGCGGGCCCGAGCCTGCTGTTTGACACCATGGCCTCCGTTTTCAACCACATGGCGGGCGGCCGCTGGTGGGGCTCGCTGTTCTTCCTGTTCATGGTCTTCGCCGCCCTGTCTACGGTGCTGGCCGTGTGCGAGAATATCCTCGCCATGGTCCGCGAGATGACCGGGTGGAAGCGGCCGCTCGGCTGCCTTGTGTGCGGCGCGGGCGTGTTCATCCTCGCCATCACCACGGCGCTGGGCAATAGCGTGTTCCATTTCCAGCCGTTCGCCGAGGGCACGGCCTGGCTCGACCTCTGGGACTTCCTCGTCTCCAACAACATCCTGCCGCTCGGCTCGCTCGTCTTCGCGCTCTACTGCTGCAACAAGTTCGGCTGGGGCTGGGACAATTTCGTCGCCGAGGCCAACGCGGGCAAGGGCCTGAAGGTCAAGGCGTGGATGAAGCCGATCTTCCAGTATCTCGTTCCGGTCGCCATCATCTTCATCTACATCTACGGCATGGTCACCTTCGGGTGGAAATAAGCAAAAGATCACGCCCGGCAGCTTCGGCTGCCGGGCGTTTTCTGCATGATAGGACTCAGGCAAAGGGCGCCTTGTTCGCGCGGTGGACCTCGATCTCGTCGATGACCGCGTTCGTGCGGCGCAGGACGAGGAAGGCGGCGATCTCGGCGATATCCTCCGCGGTGATCATCTCCTCGCCGGTCAGATCCGGGCGGGAGACCTTTGCCATATCGGTAAAGACGCCGCCCGGGGAGATCAGGTGTACGCGGATGCCCTGTTCATAGACCTCCGCGGCCAGCGTCTTCGTGAATCCGGCCATGGCGTGCTTGGACGCGGCATAGGCGGCCTGGCGCACGTAGCCCTTGTGGGCGGTGACGGAGGCGATATTGAGGATGGACGCCGCCTGCGACTGCCGCAGCAGCGGCAGCGCCTTCTGGCACAGGAAAAACGGCGTGCGGCAGTTGAGCGTCATGATCTCGTCGAAGCGGGCGGGCGTAATGTCTTCAAAGGCGTCGCTCTGCGCCATCCCGGCGCAGTTGACCAGCACGTCGAGCCCGCCGAAGCGCGCCTGCACGGCGGCAAGGCATGCGTCCTGATACCCGGCGTCATTGACGTCGCCGGGCAGCAGCAGGGCCTCGGTGCCCTGCGGGAGGCTGGCGCGGACGGACTCGAGCTTTTCTGTGTTCCGGCCGCAGAGCGCGAGGCGGAAGCCTTCGGCGGCAAACCGGCGGGCGATGGCGGAGCCGATGCCGCCGGAGGCGCCGGTGATGAGCGCGATGCGCGCGGGCGTCGGCATGCTCAGCACCCCGCGAAGGCCAGCAGCGCGCTGGTATCCAGCTGGTCGAACGGGCGCAGGAAGGGCGCGAGCTCCGCTGCGATCTGCCGGACGCCGCCAACGGAGTCGGACTCGATGTTGAGCGGGATGAGCGGGTCGTGCAGGCTCAGGCGCAGCAGGAACCAGCCGTCGCCGTGGGCCTTGTCGAGGTTCACGCGGACGCCCTCAAAATTATCGGGCGCGACGGACCAGCCGGGCTGCGAGGCGGCGTAGACGTTCAGCTCGTCGATGATCTTCTGGCCGTAGGCCTTGAAATCCGGGACGAGGATGTTCATGCGAAATTCCTTGCTCTCGGCGGGCTCAGCCAGGTCGGCGATGAGGGATTCGAGCGTGTAGCCCTCTTTTTTTGCGCGAGCCAGCTCGATGAGCAGGCGGGTGACGAGATACGCGCCGTCGTCCAGGAAGTAATTTTCCTTCAGCGCGCCGTGGCCGGAGGTCTCCATGGCCAGCTGGCTGTCGTGGCCCTCACGGTTGAGGCGCATGGACTCGTTGATGACGTTGCGGTAGCCGCGCTTGAAGCGGTGGTGCACGCCGCCGTGCTTCCGGATGAAGGCCGCGAGGCCGGTGGAGGTGATGGAGTCGGTGACGATGGTGGTGCCGGGATGCTCGCGCAGCAAAATCGCCGCCATCATGGCGATGATGCGGTTGCGGTTGAGCTCCGTCCCGTCGGACAGGACCGCGCCCGCGCGGTCGACGTCGGTGTCAAAGATGATGCCGAGATCGGCCTTCGATTCCTGGACCGCGTCCAGGATCGACTGCATGGCGGCCTCGTTTTCCGGGTTCGGGATGTGGTTGGGGAAGGAGCCGTCGGGGTCGAGGTAGCGCGAGCCCGCGGTATCCGCGCCGAGCGGCTCGAGGACCTTCGCGCAGTAGAACCCGCCCGCGCCGTTGCCGGCGTCGACCACGATGCGCATACCGGCCAGCGGCTGCTCACAGCCGGCGGCGTCCTGCACCTTTTTGCGCAGCTGCGCGGCGTAGGTGTCCATGAAGCTGCCCGTCACGATGCTGCCGGCGGGGAGGCCGGTATGCTCGCTGCCGCCCGCCAGGGCGAGGATCGCGGCGATGTCCTGCTTCTCCAGACCGCCGTCCTTGGTGAAAAACTTGTAGCCGTTGCGGTTGAAGGGCAGGTGGCTGGCCGTGATCATGACGGAGGCGTCAAAGGCGAAGCCCTCGGTGACCGTGGACATGAACATGGCCGGGGTCGAGGCCATGCCGAGGTCCGTGACCTGCAGGCCCTCGGCGGCCATTGCCTCCATGAGCCACAGCGCCAGCTGCGGCCCGGACAGGCGCGAGTCGCGGCCCACGGCCACGCGCAGCGTGTCCTTGCCCAGCCGCGCGCGCAGCCACAGGGCAAAGCCCCGGCCGATATCGCGGCAGGCCTGCTCGGTGAGGTTTACATGCTGGCCCTCGATGCCTTCCATGGCAACGCCGCGGATGTCGCTGCCATTCTGCAGTTTTGTGTAGTCCATACTGTTTCCTCCTGTTTTGATTCTTTTTCTTGCATGATACCACGGAAAACCACAAAATGCAACGCAGATATAAAAAATGATGGAAACAGCTTCGGCTGTTTCCATCGTTTTTTATTGGATCATCTCCAGCAGCGCTTCGGGGGAAAGGTCCTCCGTGACGCCGAAGCGGAGCATGGCGGTGAGCGTCTGCGGCAGGCCCTTGACCACGGTGTTGATGCCGGGGTTGGTCGAGAGCGTCACGTGGACGCCGAGATTCTGCAGCGTGACCTGCGCGAGCGTGGAATACTGTCCGGCCGGGTAGGCCAGCACATCGACCGGCCGGCCGGTCGCAGCTTCCAACTGCGCGCGGCTTCTGGTAAAGTCGGCGGTCAGCGCCTCGACGTAAGCCTCTTCACTCTCGCCGGGCAGCTGGAGGATGTTCTCCCGCACGGCGGCAGAGCCGTCTTCATACGGCGGCCACTGGTGCATGTCGTAGGTGTGGCTCTGGATGGAGATAAGGCCGGAGGCGGCCATCTCTGCCGCTTCCGCCGCGCCGAAGTGCGGCGTCATGGCATAGTCCGTATCCTTGTAGTGATCCTTGCCGAACGAGACGCCGATCGAGAAGATCGTCGCTTTCATGCCGTATTTCTGCAGGATCGGATAGGCGAGCGTGTAGTTGCTGAGATAGCCGTCGTCGAACGTGATGACGACAGGCTTTTTCGGCAGCGGCTCGCCCCGCAGGACGTAGGCCTGCAGCTCGTCAAAGGAAATGCCGGCATAGCCCGCTTCCGTCAGCGCGCGGATCTGCGCTTCAAACTGCTCCGGCGAGACCATTTCATCATTCGTCACGTCCTCGGCCAGGTGATGGTACATGAGGATGGGCACGCGCGTGCTGATCGCAGAGTCGGTCAGGGCCGTGGGCTGCAGGACGTCCGTAAAGTAGCTTGCGGGCGTGTCGGCGGTCACATAGGTCCCGAAATCGTCCGGCATCCACAGATCCGTCCGCCCGGCGATCCTTGCGCACATCATCTCGCCCACGTTGTTGCGGAAGTGCGTGCCGTCATAGAAATACCGCGGCTCGCAGCTGACGCTGCTGGACGAAAAGTCCCAGTACGGCGTGACGGCGGCCAGCGCCTGATAGAACTGCGCGACGTCCTCTGCCTGATAGTTTTGCAGGTACTCGGCGTAGACCGGCCCGGCGACCACCACGAGGTTGACCCCGGCGGCCTCGCACCGGGCCTTGATCGCGGCGACGCTCTGCATGCACGCGTCGGTGTAGGGAAGGGAGAGCGACTGATGGGGATAGTCGGTGAAGACAGGATAGCACTCTAAATAACTGTCCATCGCGCCGATCGGCTCGGCATCGCGCACGCGCTTGTCGTAGCAGCCGGTCTGCTCGTCAAAGACGTCGAAGGTCTGCGGCAGGATGGTGTCGGTGCGCAGGGCCTTCAGCTTGGCGAGGGCGTAGCGCGGGTCGGCGAAGAGATAGCGCGTGTAGAATGAGAGGGCGGAGGTATCCGGGTCCTCCTTGTAGTGGAGGTTCTTCGTCAGCCGGTCGGATTCCTCGTCGTATTCCAGACCGTTGTCGAGATACACGTTCAGCACGAGGTTTTTGACCTCGTAGTGCCCGATCAGATAGTCCGCGATCTTCTCGCAGTCGCGCATGTCCGCGCCGTACATGATGAGGTTATAGAAGCTGGCGTCATACAGCTCGTTGAACCCGTCCACCGGGAACGAGCTGGTCGACGAGCAGCCGAGGATATAGGAATCGTATTCCCCGTGATGCTGCTCGAGATAGGAGAGCTTTGCCACGCGGGGGTTGTTGGTCTCGTCGTAGGAGAACCAATGAAGCAGCCGGTCGCCGAACGCACCGAAGGGGTCAGCCGCGAGATTCAGCCCGGCCAGCAGCGCGGCCAGCACAAAAACGGTCACAAGAAAGACCAGTACCCATTTTTTAGAACTCATAGCTGCACCGCCTTAAAACTGCGTATAGATAAAGCCCGACGGGATATACCCGGCCCGGAACACGCCGAGCAGGAACACCGCCAGCAGCAGCGCCGTCATGGCGGCCCACTGCACAAAGCCGGACTTCTTTTCAAGCCCCGCGCGGATCTGCACGCCGCGCTCCTGCAGACTCTCGAGCACCAGCAGGACGATGAGGCCCAGCGCGATGACGAGAAAATCCGTCTTCGCAAGTCCCAGCGACAAGAGCGTCCCGTCGAACAGCTGCCCCGGCTGCGGGTGCAGAACGGTGGTCTTCAGCAGGGTAAATACGCTCCGCAGCCGCGGCGCGCGGGTAAAATACCGCCCGATGAACACCAGCAGTGCCGTCCGCAGCGTCATGAACACGCGCCAGCCGGCACTCTTGTCGTTCACATGCAGCGCAGCCTTCCAGCGCAGGAACGTCTTTTCCAGCAGCAAAGACGCCGTGATGAGCACGCCGTTCCACAGGCCGAAGGCGATGTAGCGGAAATTCGCTCCGTGCCAGATGCCGATGATGAAGTAGACGATGAACGTGGCCAGCGACGTGGCGAAGATCTTGCCCGCCGTGCCGCCGATGTGCGTTCTGGCCCAGCGGGAGAGTTTGCCGAAGCCCCTGGAGAGCGAGATGGGGTAGAACACATAGTCGCGCATCCACGCGCCGAGGGTAATGTGCCAGCGCCGCCAGTAGTCGGTGAGCGACGTGGCAAAGATCGGGCGGCGGAAGTTCTCCGCCATATCGATGCCGAACAGGCGCGCGACGCCGCGGGTAATGTCGATGCCGCCGGAAAAATCGCAGTAGAGCTGGATGCAGTAGAACAGAATGCCGCTCGCGATGACTGCGCCGCCGTAGGGGCAGTTGTCCTTGATGACGGCGTTGACCAGCACGGCGGCCCGGTCGGCGATGACGAGCTTTTTGAAGTAGCCCCAGAGGCACAGCTGGATGCCGAATTTGAGATCCCGCCAGTCGAGGCTCCGCTCGGCCGTCAGCTGCGGCGCGAGCTGGTCATAGCGGCTGATGGGCCCCTGTACCATCTGCGGGAAGAAGGAGACGAACAGGCCGTAGCGAAGGGGATTTTTCTGCGCGTCCGTCTTTCCGCGGTACACGTCGATCACGTAGCCGACGGCCTGAAAGATGAAATAGGACAGGCCCATGGGCACGACAAAATCCCACCGGGGCAGCTTGTCCCCGAGGGCGGACGGCAGGGCGGAGGCCGTGAAGTTCCAGTATTTCATCAGATACAAAAGCCCGAAGCACAAAACGGCGCACACGGCGCAGATGCGCTTTTTGACGCGCCGCACGGCGGCCTTCGTCTGCTTGTCGGGCGCGGAGCGGGCGTTCTGCCGGGCAAGCAGCAGTCCGGTCAGCCAGGTGATGGCGGCGACGAGCACGAGCCACACGGCGCTTTTGACCCCACCTGCGAGGTAGAACACCATGCTCGCCAGCAGCAGCACGACCCACTGGAGCTTCTTCGGCACCAGATAATAGAGGATCACGCCCGCTGCCACGAGCCCGACGAAGGGGAGCGAGGCAAACGACATCTCAGCTCTGCTTGCTCTCGATGAGCTCTTCGATGGCCTCGACGCTGTTGAAGTTCTCCGGCGTCAGATCGTCGACGCCGAGCTCGACGTCGAACGCCTCCATGAGCTCGGTCACAACGGCGACGATGTCGAGCGAGTCGATCAGGCCGTCGTCGATGAGGGCGGTCTCGGTCTCAAAATCGATGCCCGGGCAAATTTCACTCAGAATTTCAATGATCTGTTTTTTCATGGGGAAACCATCCTTTCAGTCCAGCCGCAGCACGACGGAGGTCCATCCGTCCGGCCGGAAATCGTTCTTTTCATAAAAGCGCTCGGCGGGCGTATTGCCCTGCCGTGCCCAGACCGTGCATTTCTGCCCGCCTGTGCGCGCGCGCAGCATGCCGAGCAGCCGCTGCGCCAGCCCCTGCCCGCGGCAGTCTGCCCGCACGGCCAGATGCCGGATCTCGCAGGCCGCACGCCCCGGCGCGTAATGCAGAAGTCCCGTGATCCCAGCCTCGTCTGTCAGGCAGAGCATTTCTCCTGCCTCCACGGCCGCGCGCAGCGCGTCGTCCGGCGGGATGCAGCCCGTCAGCGGGTCAAACTGTGCAAGAAGAAACGCCCGCATCGCGTCAAAGGATGCGTCTGCCGCTTCCTCTGCCTCCGCGGCTTCGGCCGCGGGCCGCGTGCGCCGCAGACGGCGGAAGCATTCGGCAAAGCCGAGCCCCCGCAGCTGCTCTGCCGCGGCGGACATGGCGTCCGCGTCCTTAGCGCGGCAGCTGAGCTCGGTCACGACGGGCTTTTTTACGTCCGGCAGGAAAAACGTCCCGCCGGGCTGCAGGTAAAAGTTCAGGATCAGGTGCCCGGGCCGCTGCCGCAGCAGAAGCAGGCACCCCTCGCGTTCCTCATAATACAGCCCGCGCGGCAGCTCGCGCTGATAGTCCTCCGCCGAGAGGAAGCAGTTGGTCACAACGCCGCGCCTGAGCTGCGCGGACAGAAGCGGCGCGAGCGCCGCATAGCTCTCAGCCCTCTGCATGCAGATACCGCTCCTTCAGAGCCACGCGGTCGATCTTGCCGTTGGCGTTGTAGGGCAGGGCCTCGAGCTTTTCATAGAGGTTCGGCAGCATGTATTTGGGCAGCAGCTTCCGCAGGTCCTTTGCCAGCGCGTCCGGCTCCATGCCGCCCGCGTAGACGCAGAGAATGCGGTCGCGCGCCGCGTCATAGAGGCAGGCGGCGGCCTGCATCCCGGCGAGGCTGTGCAGGGCGACCTCAATCTCGCCCAGCTCGATGCGGTAGCCCATGTGCTTGATCTGCCCGTCGCGGCGGGCGAGGAAGTAGAGGTATCCGTCCTCCCGCAGCACGGCCATATCGCCGGTGCGGTAGAGAATGTCGCGGAAATCGGGGCAGAGCGGGTTCTGGATGAAGGCCGCGTCCGTCTTGGCGGGGTCTGCAAAGTAGCCCGCGGCGACGCCGGAGCCGCGCACGCAGATCTCGCCCGGCTCGCCGGGCTGCACCTCGGTCAGATCGTCCTTCAGGAGGATGATCTGCTTGTTGCGGCAGGCACGGCCGATGGGGATGGGCTCGTCGTCGCGGTACTCGCGCGTCAGGTGCATGGCGGCGCAGTCGATGGTCGTCTCGGTCGGGCCGTACATGTTGACGACCTGCAGTCCGGGCACGGCGGCCTTCCACAAATTCACATACCGCGCCTGCAGCGCTTCGCCGCCGAGCGCGGCCTTTTTCAGGTGCGTGGGCGCGTATTTTGTGAGCGCGCCGGAGGCCGCGACCAGATGGAACGCCGAGGTCGCCCAGTTGATGGCGGTGACGCCCGTCTCCTCCATGGCCTTGAGCAGGAGCATGGGGAAGGTGAAATATTTCTTCTCAAAGATGCGGCAGCTCGCGCCGAGCGAGAGCGTCTGGTACACATCCTTGCCGGAAAGATCAAAATAAAACGGGGCCTGATTGCCGAAGATCTCATCTTCGGTATAGCCGCAGAATTCCGTCATCCAGGCCGTGAAGTCCAGGATCGCGCGGTGTGGGATGACGATGCCCTTCGGCGTGCCGGTCGAGCCGGAGGTGAAGAGCACGTAGACGGGGTCGATGTCCAGAATTTCTTCGCGCCGGGCCCGCAGCAGCGCCTCGTCCGGCGTGTGCTGGGAAGCCTCTTCAAGCGAGACGAGCGGCGCGCAGTCCGCCAGTGCGCGGGCCTGCGGCTCGTTTGCCGCCGTATGGACGATCGCGCGCGCGTGGACCTGACCGAGGATGCTGCGCATCCGCGCCTCAGGCATCTGCTCGTCGATGGGGACATAATAGCAGCCGCTCTGCAGCACGCCCTGCATGGCGGTGACGCTCGCCGCAGTCCGGCCGATCATGACGGCCACCGGCGTATTCCTGCAGCCGGGGAGGCCGGCCAGCACGGTCCCGAGCGCCTGCGCGTCATGGAGCATCTGCCGGTAGCTCACGGCGCCTGCGGCGTCGGAAAACGCAGTCTTGTCCGGCACGCGCGCGGCAGAACGCTCGAGGTATTCAGCAACATTTCTCAGCGGCATACAGTTCGGCTCCTTCCGGATGGGATACGGATCAAATACTTTTGAGAATTTTACCACATCCGCACGCAAATGTAAAGGCGGCAAGGCGCCTGCAAAAAATGATGCGCGCGGCGGTTGAGTCCGGGCGCGATCCATGGTAGAATGACAAAAAACAAACAGGAGCAGAGCTTATGAACATTCTGATCTCGAATGACGACGGGATCCGGGCGGAGGGCATCGCGCGGCTGGCCGCGGCGGCGCTGCCGTTCGGCAGGGTCTACGTCGCCGCGCCGCAGAGCCAGTGCAGCGGCATGTCGCAGAAGCTGACCATCCGCGGCACTCTTGCAGTGGAGCAGGCGGATTTCCTCGTCCCGGTGGAGGCCGCATGGGCCGTCGGCGGCACCCCGGCCGACTGCGTCAAGGCAGCTGTCAAGGCCCTCGTCCCCTGCAGGCCGGACGTGGTGCTGACGGGCGTCAATCAGGGCTGGAACGCGGGCCTTGACATCGCCTATTCCGGCACGATCGGCGCCGCGCTCGAGGGCGTGATGAACGGCATCCCCGCCATCGCCTTTTCCGCGCGGGAGTTCTGCGACCCGGGCGCAATGGAGGTGTATCTTCCCCGCGTGCTGCAGGAGCTGCTGCAGGCGCTTCCGAAGCCCGGGACGCTCTGGAACGTCAACTTCCCGGACTGTGCTGCGTCCGCCTGCAAGGGCATCCTGCGCGGCCGCGTTCCGGCCGCGTGCAGCTTCTATGACAACGAATATGACCGGGCCGAAGGCGCGCTTTCCATCCGCGTGTCGAACCCGGGGCCGGAGCAGTGCAGGGAAGGCAGCGACATCCACGCCATTCTGCACGGCTATGTCTCCATCGGCGAGGTCCGCAGTCCGCTTTTCTGAGTATCTGAGACAAAACAGGAGGAACCAACCATGTATGATGTGATCGCGCTGGGCGAGCTGCTGGTCGATCTGGCAGAGCGCTCCAAAGACGAGGCCGGCTATCCCACGCTGGCAGCCAATCCGGGCGGCGCGCCCGGCAACTTCCTTGCGGCGCTCAGCGCCTACGGCAAAAAGACCGCTTTCCTCGCCAAGGTCGGCGACGACACCTTCGGCCGTCTGCTCGCCGGCACGATGCAGCGCGCGGGCATCGACGGCCGCGGCATCCGGATCGACCCGGACACGTTCACGACGCTGGCCTTCGTGACCTTCGACGCGCACGGCGACCGCTCGTTCGCCTTCGCCCGCAAGCCCGGCGCGGACACGCAGCTGCGCTGGGACGAGATCGACCCCGCGATGCTCGATGAAACGCGCGTGTTCCACTTCGGCTCGCTCAGCTGCACGGACGAGCCCGCCCGCAGCGCGACCCAAAGCGCCGTCGCCTATGCCCGCGCCCACGGCAAGCTCGTCACCTACGACCCCAACTATCGCCCGCCGCTCTGGAAGACGGAGCAGGAGGCCAAGGAGCAGATCCTCTGGGGCCTGCGGCAGGCGGATCTGGTGAAGATCAGCGACGAAGAGGTGCAGTTCCTCTGGGGCTGCAGCCCGGAGCAGGGCGCGGAGCGCGTGCTCGCGCTCGGCGCGAAGCTCGTGATGGTGACGCTTGGGCCGAAGGGGTGCTTCCTCAAGAACGCGCAGGCCGAATACCGCTGCGGCTGCCCGCAGGTCCGCACGGTCGACACGACCGGCGCGGGCGACATCTTCGGCGGCAGCGCGGTCTCCCGCTTCCTGGAGCTCGGCAAGACGCCGGAGCAGCTGACGCAGGAGGATCTGGCCTACATGGCCCGCTACGCCTCCGCCGCGGCGAGCCTCTCGACCGAAAAGTCCGGCGCGATCCCGTCCATCCCGGCAAAAGAAGCCGTCCTGCAGAAAATGCAGGAAGCATATTAAAACAGCAAAGCCTGCCCATGCCGCAGCATGGGCAGGCTTT
>ERZ1026780.2224-NODE-2224-length-11524-cov-5.993897_pt1 | contig 11524 bp, 8 predicted proteins | sample MGYA00380126_ERZ1026780 | MGnify/ENA primary metagenome ERZ1026780 (study PRJEB33269, sample SAMEA4719762) | human gut metagenome | biome: human-associated habitat; feature: organic feature; material: feces | place: Cameroon | collected 2013-10 ... | reverse complement strand
GGGCGGACGTCTCCTTCACGGCGGCGCGCGACGTGGCGGCGGACGCGGCGCTCCGCGCGGCGCTGCCGGAGATCGTCGCCGCCGTGCGCGGCTGCGCGCTGCCCGGCTTCGCGGGGCTCGTCCTCGGCGGCGGCTACGGGCGCGGCGAGGGCGGCGCGACGGCGGCGCACCAGCTCTACAACGACCTCGACCTCTTCGTCTTCCTCGACGCGCCGGAGGCGGCCTTCCCGTCGTTCGCGCAGCGGCTCGCGCCCGTCGCGGCGGCCTTCACGGCGCGGCTGGGCGTGGACGTCGACTTCACGCTCCGCACGGCGGCGCGCTTGCGGCGCGACGGGCGGCGGCTGATGGTGCAGGAGCTTCTGCGCGGACACGTCGCGCTCGATCCGGCGGACTTCGACCTCGCGGCCTGGTCGGGCGTGCGGCCCCGCGCGGCGGCGGACCTGCCGGCGGGCGAGGCGGCGCGGCTCGTCATGAACCGGGGCATGGGCCTCGAGTTCGCGCGGCGGCGCCTGGCGGCGAACGGCGGCCGGGCGGACGCCTTCGTGCTGCGGAACCTGAACAAGGCCGTCCTCGGCGCGGGCGACGCGCGGCTCATCGCCGAGGGGCGCTACGCCTGGCGGCTTGACGCGCGCGAGGCCGCGCTCGGCGACGACGCGGCGTACGCGCGGGCGTGCGCCTTCAAGCGGCGGCCGACGGACGATGCGGCCGCGACAAGCGCGGCCCTCCCGCCGACGGACGACGCGGCCGCGACAAGCGCGGCCCTCCCGTGCGCGGCCCTTCCGCCGACGTGGGACGAGGCGTTCGCGGCTTGGCGCGCGGCGGCGGCCGCGCTCTTCGCGCGGCGCGGGCGCGAGCTGCGCCGGCGCTCGCCCTATCAGCTTGCGCGGTGGATCGCGCGCCGCCGCACGCTCGGCGCGCTCGCAACGCTTGGGCAGGACTGCACGGTGCGGGTGCTGGAGAGGATTCGGGCGACGCTGGCGGACGGCGTGCCGCCGGACGTGGAGAGAGACTGGGAGGTGTTCAATTGAACGACACGAAAGAGGAACTTGACGCGGAAGAGCTCCGGCTGCGGCGGCTGAACGCCCTCCGGGGCATCGTGCAGATCATCGCCCGCCGCTGGCTGTGGGCGTTTCTCGCGGCGCTTGTCGTCGTCTCCGGCGCGCTCACGGCGCTGCTCGCGCGGCGCACGGCCCGCTCCTGCGAACGGGCCGTCGTCACGACGAAGCTGCAGTTCTACCCCAAGAGCGCGGCGAAGATTCCGGCGCTGGACGCCAAGCAGGTCCTCCAGATCCTCACGCGCGCCGCGCTCGTGCGCACCTACATCGAGGAGGCGGGCCTCGTGGGCGTGGAGCGCCTGCGCGCGTGGATCGACCTCTCGATCGAGCAGAACCGCTGGGACCCGCGCCTCTTCGAGATCACGACGAAGGCCAGCACGGAGGCGCGCGCCGTCGAGAAGGCGAACGCCTTCGCCGACGTCTGCCTGAAGGAGTACGAGGCCTACCGCCGCGCCGAGCTCGAGAAGTGGCTCACGACGATCGGCGCGCGGCGCCAGGAATTGACGGACCAGATCGCGCAGGTCGACGGCGAGGAGCAGCGGCTCGCGCAGGCGAACGGGCTGCTCTCGCCGGAGGAGGACGCCGACCGTCTGCGGACGACGATCTCCGACCAGAAGGTGCGCCTTTCCGAGGCCGCCGTGAGGGTGACGAACGGGGCGCTGCGCGCGAAGCGGCTGAAGGAGGAGCTTGGCGCCGTCTCCGTCAAGGCGTTCGGCCGCGCCGACGAACTCAAGGCCCTGCAGGAGGACGTCCTCCGCGCGGAGAAGGAGGTCGCGCGCCTGCGGACGCTCTACACGGACAAGAACCCGCGCCTCGCCGTCGTCCTGAAGGCGCAGGCGGACAGCCGGGCGAAGCTCGACGCCTTCCTCAAGGAGAACGAGATGCCGGCGATGACCAGCGTGGAGCTTGAGCGCCTGACGGCCGTCTACGAAAAGCTCAAGGACACCGAGATCGAGTACGAGGTCCAGAAGTCCGGCAAGGAGGCGCTGGAGAAGGAGATCGCCGCGAACGAGCGGCAGCTGACGACGCTCGTTCGCCTCCTGCCGCAGTTCGAGGGCTTCCGCCGCCGGCGCGAGACGCTGCAGGCGACGATCCAGGGGCTGGAGGAGACGATCTCGGACATCCGCTACCTCCAGGCGTCGGTCTCCGGCGACCTCGCGCAGGTCGAGCGCGCGACGGGCGGGAAGGTCGCCTCGCCGCTCTCGAAGAAGAACGTCGCGCTCGGCCTCGCCGGGGGGCTGTTCGCCGCGGGCGGCCTGCTGACGCTGCTGGTGCTGGCGGACTTCGCCTTCGGGCGCGTGCGCAGCCCGCGCGAGGTGGCGTGCTACCTGGGCGTGCGCCTGCTGGGCGCCGTCGTCCCGAAGGACCGCTGCCCGAAGGGCGTCGAGCACAAGGACCTCATCGACCGCATCTGCTTCCGGCTTGAGAAGGAGACCGGCACGCGCGCCGTCGTCTTTTTCGGGCTGCTGCCGGGTTGCCGGTTCGTCGACGAGCTGGCGGAGGCGATGCACTGGAACCTGACGATGTCCGGGCGGCACTCCGTCCTCGTCGAGATCGTCGAGGCGCGGACGTTCCGCGAGCCGGAGGGCGCCGAGGCGCTCTCGACGCTCTACGTGAAGGGGGCGAAGGCGTGGTTCGCGGTCGCGAGCCTGAAGGCGCTCTCGCCGTCGGAGACGCGGCTGCTCGCGGAGGACGTCGCCATCCTGCGCCGGCGCTTCGACGTCGTCGCCCTGCGCTGCGCGCTGCCCATCACCTCGGACATCTTCCTCCGCCAGACGCTCGAGCTGGCCGAGGCCTGCGTCTTCCACGTCGGTGCGCGCCGGACGCCGCGCCGCCTCCTGCGCCGCCTCGTCGCCTGCGGGGAGCAGGCCGGCAAGGAGCCGCTCGTCATCGTGGACGGGCGCCTTTCGTACACGGACCTTTCAAAGGAGGCCATCTGATGGGACGGATGCACAAGACGGTCTGGGCGGCGCTCGCCCTGCTGCTGGGCGGCTGCTACTCGGAGCGCTTCACGGGCAGGCTGGAGGCGTTCCCCGAACTCGTCGACGCCGAGACGGCGGCGGTCGCCGAGTCGCTCATGAACGACGAGCAGCGCCAGGCCCGGGACCGTGAGCTTGTCGCGCTCAACAACGCGCCGCAGAAGCCCTACACGATCAACGCCGGCGACGAGGTGTTCCTCTCGGTCTACAACCACGACGACCTCAGCCGCCGCACGGTCGTCACGCCGGACGGCAAGATCGGCATCGTCTTCCTCGGGGAGGTGAAGGTCGAGGGCCTGACGCTCGCGGAGGCGGCCAAGAAGATCGAGAAGGGCCTCGCCGCCTACATCAACGCGCCGGCCGTGGGCCTCACGCCGGTCTCGGTCGGCTCCGAGACCGTGACGATCGGCGGCGCGGCGACCCACCCCGGCACCTACGTCATCTCCACGGGCATGAAGCTCTCGGACCTCTACGCGAAGGCCGGCGGGTCGAGCATCCGCCGCTTCGGCGACCAGGACCTCGACGCGGCCGACCTCGTCAACTCGCGCTTCGTCCGCGACGGCAAGTTCGTGCCCGTCGACTTTCGCCTCGCGATCGAGAAGGGCGACCCCGTCCACAACCTCATCCTACGCAAGAACGACTACATCTATATCGGCGTCCGCTCCGAGGCGATGGTCTGCCTCGTCGGCGACGTGGCGAGCCCCTACAAGAAGCTCTGGGACAACAGCCTCGGCCTCATCGAGCTGCTCGCCTCCGGCGGCTGGATGAACGAGACGCACTGGTCGCACGTCGTCATCATCCGCGGCGGCGTGGCGAACCCGCGCCTCTACCGCGTCCACGTCGACGCGATCCTCTCGGGCCGCGCGCCGAACGTGCGCCTGGAGCCGGGCGACGTCGTCTACGTGCCGAAGGACAACGCCTCCGAGTACAACGTGTTCGTCCGCAAGCTCCTGCCGACGGCGCAGCTCCTCAACCTGATCGGGTATCCGCTCATGAACGCGAACTCGACCTTCCGGTTCGACTGAGGCCAGGAGGCGGACGAGATGCGCAGCAACGTCTTTGTCTTCGTCGACGCCCTCGGGTGGGACCTCGTCGCGCACACGGGGTTCCTCGCCGACCTCCTGCCGCACCGCCGCGCCGTCGAGATGCAGTTCGGCTACTCGTGCAGCGCGATCCCCGCGATCCTCTCCGGCACGCGCCCCGCCGCGAACGGCCACCTCTCGCTCTTCCGCTACGCGCCGGAGGCGTCGCCGTTCCGCACGCTCGCGGCTCTGCGGCACGTCCTGCGCCCGGCGACGTTCTGGCGGCGCGGCCGCGTCCGCCACTGGCTGTCGAAGGCGGTGAAGCGGGCGCTCGGCTTCACGGGCTACTTCCAGCTCTACGCCGTGCCGCTCGACCGGATCGGCTTCATGGACTACTGCGAGAAGCGGGACCTCTTCGCGGCGGGCGGGCTCGGCGGAATCGAGAACCTCTTCGACGCCTGGACGCGGCAGGGCGTCCGCTTCCACATCTCCGACTGGCGCCGGGGCGACGACGAGAACCTTGCGCGCGCGCTCGGGGCCGTCCGCGCCGGGGCCGAGAAGGTGTTCGTCTACACGGCCGCGCTCGACGCGATCCGCCACGACCACGCCGCCGACCTCGACGCGGGCGCGGTCCGGGCGCGGCTCGCGGGCTACGCGGCGGCGATCCGCGCGCTCCACGCCGCGCTCGCGGCGTCGGGGCGGTCGTTCGCGCTCACGGTCTTCTCCGACCACGGCATGACACCGCTCGTGAAGACCGTCGACCTGCAGGCGGCCGTCGCGGCGACGGGGCTCGTCTTCGGGCGGGACTACGGCGCGTGCTGCGACGCGACGCTCTACCGCGTCACCTACCTCGCCGACCGCGCGCGGCGGCTCATCCCCGCCGCGCTCGCGCCGTTCGCCGCCGACGGCCGCTGGCTCACGGAGGCGGAGGAGCGCGCGCTGGGCATCTGGCGGGCGGACCGCGCGTTCGGCGACGCGATCTTCCTCGTCAACCCCGGCGTGCAGATCGTGCCGAGCGACATGGGCCTCAAGCCCCTCGGGGGGATGCACGGCTACGACCCGGCGGACGAGCATTCGCGCGCGGCGATCCTCTCGACGGAGCCGGTCCCCGGCTACGTCCGCCACGTCGCCGACTATTTCAAGCTGATGACAGGAGAATGAACCATGACCATGAACATCACCCCCGCCGACGGATACGTCGAAGTCCAGATCGACGGACGGCTTGTCGCCTCGTGCGCCGAAGCGGCGCAGGCCGCGCTCGACAAGGCCCTTGAGGGCAGCGCCAACCTGCTCCTCGACCTCTCGAAGATGACGCACATCGACTCGTCGGGGCTGGGCCTCCTCGTGCGCGCGCTCCAGAAGGCCCGCGCGGCGGGCGGCGAGGTGCGCCTCGCGTGCCTGCAGGCGCATCCCCGGATCGTCTTCGACATCACGAAGGTCTTCCGCGTGTTCGAGATCTTTGACACGGTCGAGGAGGCGCGCAAGGCGTTCGCCCCTTGAAGGTCGCCCACATCGTCCGCCGCTTCTCCCGCGCCGAATGGGGCGGGACGGAGACGGTCGTCGCGGCGCTCGCGCGCGAGCAGCGCGCGCGCGGCCACGACCCGCGCGTCTTCTGCACGGACGCGCTGCAGGACGGGGCAGGCGGGGCGGACGAGGCGCGCGTCGCGCGCTTCGGCTACTTCTACCCCTACTGGCCGCTCTCGAAGGCCGCGCGGCGGGCGCTCGACAAGAAGGGGGGCAACCCGTTCGCCTTCGGCCTCTTCCGGGCGGTCGCGGCGTGGCGGCCGGACGTCATCCACGTCCACGCGGGCGGGCGGCTCGCGGCGTGCGCCGTCCGGCTCGGCGAGCGGCTGGGCGCGCCGACGGCGATCTCGCTCCACGGCGGCGCGGCCGTCGTGCCGCAGGAGGAGCTTGAGCAGATGCTGCGTCCGCTGCGGCGCACGTTCCCCTACGGCGGCGTCCTCGACCAGATCCTGGGCCTTCGCTTCGACCCGCTCGCGCGCGCGAGTGCCGTTCTCGCGCTCTCGCGCGCGGAAGTCGCGCGGCTCAAGGCGCGCTACCCGAAGCAGCGCATCGAGCATTTCCCAAACGGGATCGACGTTTGGGGACAAGAGGGATCCGAGGGGACGGAGAGACGTGAGGGGCGCGCGCCCTTTGCCCGGCTTCTCTGCGTCTCGCGCATCGACTACCAGAAGAACCAGCTCGCGCTCCTCGACCTCCTCGCGGCGGAGCCGGCCTGCGCGCTGACGCTCGTCGGGCCCGTCACGGCCGACTGGTACGCCGCGAAGATCCGCGCGCGCGCGAAGGCGCTCGGCCTCGAAGGCCGCGTCACGCTCGTTCCGGGGCTGCCGCCCGACTCGCCCCGGCTCGCGGAAGCGTACGCGGCGGCCGACGTCTTCGTCCTCCCCTCCCTGCACGAGCCCTTCGGCATCGTGGCCCTGGAGGCGATGCGCGCGGGGCTGCCGCTTCTCGCGGCGAACGTCGGGGGGCTGCCCGACTTCGTGAAGGACGGCGAGAACGGCCTGCTCTTCGACCCGTCGCGCCCCGAGACGCTGGTCGCGGCCTACCGCCGCCTCACGCCCGCGTGTGCCGCGCGCCTCGCCGCGAACGGGCGCGCCACGGCGGCGGCCTACGCCTGGCCGGCGCTTGCCGAACGGCTGATGGCGCTCTACCGGGACCTCGTCGGGGGGGCGCGCCGATGAAGTACGCGCTTTTCGCCCTGGCGCTGGCCGGCTCGATTCCGCTTGCGGCCGTCTGCAGCCTCTCGAAGAAGTACATCGCGCGACTCATGGGCCTTGTCTTCGTCGTCGTCCTCTGCTTCGACGGCACGGCGGTCAACTTCATCTCCTACGAGTTCTACCGCGGCACGTCGCGCGGGCTGGAGGTCTCGCTCGCCTACATCCTCTCCTTCGCCGTTCTCCTGTCGGTCGCGCTGGCCTCGTTCCTCCGTCCCGTGAAGCGCACGTCCCTTTTCGCCAGCCCCGGCACATGGCTCTTTCTCGCCTACTTCGCCTGGTGCGCCGTCTCGGCGGTCGTGAACGACAATGCGTTGCTCGTCCGGGAGGCGACGCTGGGCGGCGTCACGGTCTTCGACTTCCCGCTGCGCGGGCGGATGCTCTCGCTCTTCGAGCTCTGGAAGATGGCGATGCTCTTTCTCGTCTACGCGGCGACGTATGCGTGCCTGTCTTACGTGCGCGACGTGAAGGCGATCGTCCGGGCGCTGGCGCTCGTCGTCCTCGTCGTCTTCCTGATGGTCGCGCGGGAGCATCTCGCGGGGATCTACAAGGTGCGTGGCCCGTTCCCGCATCAGAACGGACTGGCGATGTTCCTGATGCTGACGGGCGGCGTCTTCCTGGCGGCCTATCTCGGGCTTCCGAAGTCGCGCTTTCGGACGCTCTGCGCCTGGGCGTTCGTGGCGGCCTCGGGCGTCGTCTTCCGCACGTACTCGCGCGGCGCGATCCTGTGCTATCCGCTGTCCGTCGGCGTCACGGCCCTCGTCAGCATCGGCGCGCGCTTCTCCCCGACGAAGGTCCTGCGCCTGGCGCCGCTCCTGCTGGCCGGGCTTCTCGGCGTCTCCCTGATGCTGCCGAGCATCGTCGAGCGCTTCGAGAACGCGCCGAAGAGCTCGGGCGAGAAACGCAAGTTCTTCGCCCTGACGGCGCTCAACGTGGTGCGGGACCATCCGGTCACGGGCGTCGGCGTCAACAACTGGGCCGTCTTCCTGAACGGGCATGAGGGGTACCAGGACACGAGCCCCGCCGGGCTGGACGAGAAGGGCAACATCGGCATTGTCGAGACGATCTACCTGCTGACGGCGGCCGAGTGCGGCTGGGTCGGGCTTGTGCTTCTCCTGGCGTGGTTCCTCTACTACTGGGGCGTCGCGCTCCGGCTCGCGTTCCGTCTCGCGCGCACGGAATGGGCCTACGTGCCGGCCGGGATCCTGGGCGGCCTCACGGGCTGCTACCTGCAGTCGGGGCTCGAATGGGTCCTGAAGCAGCAGCTGAGCTTTCTCCTGCTCATGGTGTTCTTCGCGACGCTGTCGTGGATGAACCAGCATTGGCGTGAACTGCGCGCGGAGGCGTGAACGGGGGGTGTGGAAATTGTCGTTGACCACAGAGCCTCATGACAGGAATGGATGCCTTGCGGATGATGGGAAACGAAAGGAAGAAGGGTAGGCGCGGCCTTTGGCTCATGGTGTTGGCGCTGGGCGCGGGGATCGTTGCTGCGGGCGCGTTCGTCCTTGTCCGTCCGTTCGGTCCGTCGCCGCAGGATGGCGTGTGGCGCGTCTCCTCCCCCGAACCGCGACTTGTCGTCGTCCAGGCGGACTTCACCGCCGTCGAACGCGCACGGAATGCGTGGGTGCTTGGCCTTGTGCGCCGCGTCGCGCCTCGGCGGCTCTGGACGTGCGCGGCCCGTCTCCAGAAGTGGCGGCGTCCGGCCTGGGAGGCGAAGTTGCGTGAACCCGCCGACTGGCGGATTGTCGGGGCGCAGTTGTCGCGTCTCGGATTCTGGAAGGGCGCAACTGGGCAGACGCGGTTCATGGATGGCGACGGCCGTACCCATCCCGTCTACGGCGCGGATGTCCTCTACACGATTTTCCTTGAGCTGGACCGTCCGTTGAAGGACGGCGACATGGTTTCGTTCACTACGCCGTTCGGCAACGTCTTGCATTTTGTGCGACAGGAGGACTGTCCGACACCGTTCATCAAGGTGAATCAAGTCGGTTATTCGCCACGCGCCACACATCGCTACGCCTATCTCGGCGGCTGGCTTGGGACGCTCGGCGCGTGGGAACCATCCGAGGCGGCGCTACGCTTCGCGGTCATCGACGCCGGGATGCGCCAGACCGTCTACGCGGGGACATGCCGTCTGCGCCCCAATCCCGGAAAGACGGCGGACGGCACGCCTTGGACGGGAGAGAACACGCAGGAAATCGACTTCTCAGCCGTGACGCGGCCGGGCACGTATTTCATCCGTGTGGATGGCGTTGGGCGAAGCGCGGACTTCACAATCGGCGAGGCGGGGCTTGTCACGGCGGTGCGGACGCATCTCCACGGGCTTTTCGTTCAGCGGTGCGGTTCGACGGAAAAGCGTGCACCGCGCACGGCCTGGGGGGATGGTCCCTGCCACCTGAAGGTCGCACGCGGTACGTTTCCGCCGGACGCGGCGGACTATGCAGTGGGCAAAGACACTTCTTCTGGCTTCTTCACGGCAGACGGACGACGGGTGGCGGTTTCGCACTTCGATATCATCCGCCGCAACACCGACTGGACGGCCGCGCCGGAATCCTTTCCCGGCGGCTGGCATGACGCGGCCGACTACGACCGCCGTCCGCAGCACCTGTCCATCGTCGCCGACCTCGCGGCTCTCGCGCTCGTCAAGGGAGCGGACGGTCTGGGGCCCGTTCTCGACGAGACGGACTGGGGGCTCAACCATCTCCGTCTCGCCCAAACGGTGGACGGCGGTGTTGGCATGTGGATCGAGACGACGCGGCATCCGGTCGAAGGGGAGGACATGCCGTCCGAGGACACGCTTCCGTATGCGCTCGCCCGTCCGACGCGCCGTTCGTCGCTCGCCTACGCGGCCGTCGCGGCGGAACTCGCGCGTTGCTCACCTGCTCTGCGCGAGAAGTATCTCGCATCGGCTGTCGCGGCCTGGCGTTTCGCCCGTCACACGCCGCCGGCGACGAACGTCGCGTTCAAGGCGTGGCTGGATGGCGCGAAGCGGACGGTCTTCTGGCGTGAGGCTCCCGACCTCGACCCGATCGACGAGCTGAAGGCCGCCATCAACCTCTACTGGGCGACGGGTGCGCCGGACTACTTGGAAGGTGTGCGGAAGCAGGCATTCGGCGCGCGGTTCGCGGAGGCGGCGAAGCGGACGCTCTGGCGGCGTTCGCCACTGGCGGTGCTGGAGTTGGCCCGTGAGATGCGGCCGGAGGTCGCCGTCGCCGCGCGGCAGGTGCGTGCGTGGATTCTGGATCAGGCCGACAAGCGGCTTGCCGCGCAGGAGGTGCAGCCCTACCGTTGGCCGCGCTGGAACGGCACGGATCTCGCTTGGGGTAACGCCCATCCGCTCGTCGCGGCGCGTTTCCTCGTCGCCGCGCATGCGCTGACGGGCGAGGCGAAGTATCTGGACGCGGCATTTCTTGCCTACGACGTCCACTGTGGGTGCAATCCTGACGGGATGACACTCACGGCGGGGCTTGGCGACGTCTATCCGACGCGCTTTCTGAGCCTTGCGTCAATCGCCGATACGGTGGACGAATATGTGGCCGGAATCACGCCGTATCGTTGGACGTACGGCGTCGGGCAAGCCGACTACGAACTCGTCCACACGCAGGAGGAGGTTGTGCGCTGGCCGATTTGGCGGCGGCGGGTCAATCTCGAAAGTCTGCACGTGCCGTCCGGTGAATATGCGGTCGCGGAGACGATAGGCTCCGCGCTTGCGGTGACGGCGTATCTCGCCGATTTCAAGGGTGACGCGCTCGAACGTTGCCCGCCCCCGCGTCCGCGCGGTCGCCCCGACGAGCTGCCGGGCCACTGGGTACTTCCGTAGGGCAGGGCTACGCACTTTATCGTTCCCAAACGTTGCAGATCTCCATTTTTCCTGTGAAAGGACTATGTGGCGCATCAAAAGTGCAGGACGTGCTTGCGGTCGTGGAAGAAGGACGTTCGCCCGTTGCCCTGAACGACCGTCGCGAGCAGGTCGAGGGCTTTGCTGAAGCGTTGAAGGAAAAGGTTCGGCACGTAGTTCTCCTTGATACGCTCTTCCTTGCTTCGCCAATCTCGTGGAAGGGACGGCTCCACCGTCTGCACGACGGCAAGCGCGAGGTGCGCATCTACGACTACGTGGACGTGAATGTCGCCGTCTGCGCACGGATGTACGATCTCCTGGATGCCATGCACAAGCTGGCGGTCATGCTGGACGTGTCTGCCGAGTTGTCCGATCTCGATGCGTATCGCCGGGCACGGCGCGAGGACTGGATCCTGCAGAAGAACGGCTATCGTGGCGTTCGTCTGCTGGTGGAAGACGTCTGTACCAGTCTGGACAAAACGTTGACGATTCTTGAATGCGGGGTCGTGTAACGGCTTCGCGACAAGCCCGTCCTTTCCGAATGGCGGTGATTTTGGGATTCTGCCACTACCCTCGCATTTATATAAATGCGAGGGTAGTGGCAGAACCACGATTTTCGTCATTGTCCTGTCTGCGAAGCGAAGCCACTTTTGATGGAGTTCCGTCGATAGCCAACTGGCGAACGTATTGACGGGTCTTGTGTTTTGTGACTTCGTCCATGATCGGGTTGATCGTAACTCGGTCGTCTACTATCAGATAAAGACACGTCACGCCTCTGAGGGAGCCGCAAAAGCGCCTTGTGAGCGGCCAACGCCCCCATCGCACGGCGAATTATGGTATACCCCGAGTTTGACAGTTTGATTTTCAAAAATGTGCTTCTCGCCCAATGGCGACG
>ERZ1026780.2223-NODE-2223-length-11525-cov-7.814298_pt1 | contig 11525 bp, 9 predicted proteins | sample MGYA00380126_ERZ1026780 | MGnify/ENA primary metagenome ERZ1026780 (study PRJEB33269, sample SAMEA4719762) | human gut metagenome | biome: human-associated habitat; feature: organic feature; material: feces | place: Cameroon | collected 2013-10 ... | reverse complement strand
ACCTATAGCATTATTATATAGAAGAATGTTTTGAAAGGTAGAAACGTTGGTTTTTGGTATCATATGACAAGGTAAACATTACAAAAACAAGATGATGCGATTCGATTTATGCGTATAAAAAAGTGGGGCAAGCGCCCCACTTCTTTGTTTCATGCTTTTTAAGCAATTGGTTTGATGGTGAATACTTCAGATACTGTCAATTTACAAGTTCCACGATTTTTAGACGTGATATTGATAGCGATATGGTAATATCCATTCTTTTCAACGGTGAAATCGCCTTTGTCAGTCAAGGTATATGTCTTATTGCCAAGCGTAGCCTTGAGAACCATTGTGAAGTTGGTCGTGTCGGAGAGCAAGAAACGATACGTCGTATCATTCTCTGAATTGCCGGTGAGTTTAAGGAGGAAGATTCTATTTTCATTTTTAAGGAATTTACGTTCCACTTCCACTTTGTGATCCGTTAAGTTCAAGGAAGTCCCTGAGGCATAATAACAATCTGTGCAAGTGCCGGATCTATAGTAGTTGCTATCATGCTTATGAACATCTGTGATCTCGACTTTTGCAATTGCTTTTCCAGATTCAATCAGAACAAAACTACGTCCAACGAAAGCAGGCATAGAGTATGGGAAGTAGAATCTAACACCCTTAACTGTTTCTCCTGGCATTATCATCGACGTGTCTTTTGGGAAGAACATTCTTGCTTCCCCCTCCGAATTGGTATCTACGAATTTGATGCTAGGAAGGTATGTTTCATTGGTGCTATCCATTAATGGAGTATGTCTTCCACCTTCATCTTTGGTGTAAAGGTAAAGATTTCCGACTACGCGATCATATTCCGATAAGGTGTCCGGCTTACTAAGGGTGTAACCTCTTGCAAGTTCCGTTTTGGTAACACCGTTGATGAGGAACATAACGGTTTCTCCGACTGTTGCTTTTTCTAAGGCTTTTCTTTCTTGTTCGATAGCAGTTACTGTCACGGACTTTTTGATTTCATGGATATAAAGAGTATCCCCAACCTTGAGTGTTCCACGGGCAATTTTTGTTTGAATGGCGACTCCCTCTCTACTAGGGAAGGTGTATATATCTTGGATGCCGCAATAGAAGTCAGCAGTATCATAATTTTTCAAAGTTATTTCCGTTATTTCTCCGACATTTAATGCGTAATTCGGATTGGCGAGTTTTAATTCTGTAGCAGGAACGCTTTGAACACCCGCCACATCAAAAGACTTATCAAGCGTAAGCATGACTTTCTCTTTTGTTGAAGCGTCGATATTGACTTCGATTTCTTCTAATTGGATTTGCTCATCAACAACTTGAGAGCCTAAATCTCTAGAAAATTCTTTCTTTGTCAATTTCACTTCGTATTGGGCGATTTTCATTTCACCTGTTTTTTCGGCAGCATCCCACTCTCCTGCTTTTGGAAGAGTGATTTTATATTCATAGATGCCTACATTAGATGGTGCGTTTGTTGAATAAGTTTCGGTGCCCTTCTTTCTATATTCAATTTGCATGCCTTCCTTATCTTCAGTCGTAATGTAACTATCTAAGGCATAAGGCTTTGCATTATAAACGAATTCACTTTGAGAGACGGCAATGCTTCTTGGCTTAAAGGCAAGAGCAGTTCCTTCAATGGTCTTTTCTTCATGGAAGGTACAAACGGTACACGTTCTTTCGTCTACTCTATTTTGTTGATAGGCGGCCTCTACTTTAACTGTCCATTCCCCTGTATGCTCACCAAAGTCTTTCTTCATTGGATCATGGCCGGTGCAAGTTGTCTCATGCCAATGGCCAGTTGCATCTTTCTTCCATTCCTCACCCCATTCATGGGTTGCCGTATTTTCAACCGTTCTTTCCGTTTCGTAGTTACAAACGGAACAAACACCTTTTTCCTTTTTATCGGTATGAAGACCGGCTGGTGCTTTTTCGGTCCAAACGAAACTGTGGTCTGCTAGGCCTTTCTTTTCGTTGCAGGATGCATCTTTGCAAGCGTGCCAATGTTTTGTTTCATCATGCTCCCAGGCAGTAGAAAAATCGTGTTGATGAACACTTTCTAAAACGGATGGAAGGCTGCTGGATTCCTTCTTCTTGCCACAGCTAGCCAATGAGCCTGTCGCAAGAAAGAAGAATGTTACAGCCAAAACGGATAGTTTTTTCTTCTTCATTCTCTTTTTACGCTACTTATTTATTATTCCCCAGTAGCGTAATCACCTCCTTATGGAATGGGGATGAATTTATCATCATTCTTCTCTGTTTATATCGAATATTTCTATTCTTTTACGACAGAGAGAATATGTTCTAGTTTTAAGATTCCCATGACTCCTGTAAGGATCATCTGGGACCTGTCAGGTGAAAGGGAAAAGGTTACACCCGCAAATAAACCATATTTATGAGCAGGAAGACCCACTTTTAAGTCTTCTTCGGAATCATAGAAAACGATGGTATTTCCAGTGAGTTTATAAAGAACGGTACAGTTATCTAAACTCGTTTCTCCTTCCATTTCCACACCAAAGCTAGCCGAAGCCTTTTCTTCTACCTTATCAAAGGTAAAGTTGATAATCGCGGCTTCATTCATCTTCTTATATTGCTCTTCCGTTAACCCCATTTCTCCAAGGAAGGCTTTCTTTTCTTCTTCCGTTCCACTCCAAGTTAAAACCGAGGACGTGTGCTTAAAGGTTTTTCCTTTGATGCTATCAAAGCCCCATTTAGCATAGAGAGTGAAAAATCTTGCAGGCATATAGGTGAATTCAAAAGGTTTTTCTGCTAGAGTTGCTCCGCCATCATTGCTTTCATACCAACCAGCAAAAAGGAATCCTTCTTTTGTTGGGGAAGCTGGCGCTTCAATTTTTGCGCCTGCTGGAGCGGAAATACTTGCTACCTCACTTCCTCCCTTGCTATCAAAGGTAATGGTATAGGTGTTTTCTTCCTTTGATTTATCAAAGTTATGTTCCTTCTGCCCGCAGGAAGCGAGTAAAGGGATTATCATGAAAGATAACAACGTCGTTTTAAGCGTTTTGCGTTTCATTTTTTAAGCTCCTTTTCAATAAGTGGATGGGGAATTTAGAAAATTTTAGCGACACAAGAAAAATCGTAGAAGTGCCATTCGGCACCCCCTGCTCTTTTTTAGAAAACAACATGGGAGCATTTTTATAAGCGCATTGTAAAAATCATAGCAAGAGCGCTGGTTTTTTCATTTTCAGGCAGTACTGGACTTTCCAACGTCAGCAATCGCATAGGGCAGTAAAAAAGACGTTGTTTTATGAATCGTATACTTAAATTCGTAAAAAACGTAGAAAGAAAGTGATTTGATTCAAGAATACTTCATAGTTTGTTTTGGCTTAAGGTCTTTTGCTTCATTCGTACGTCAAAAGCAAAGTCAGTTCATGCTGAGCGGAAAGCAAAAGGTCTGATATCAGCTTTACGACATCGCTTTTTGCATTTCTTCAGCTCCAAGCGTTTTTCAAAGACTAAAAAATCGCTTAAAGATCGAGAATTATCTTCTATAATTAGTTTTGTAAAAACGTTAAGGGCCGATCGTTGCATTTATTCGTTTTCGATCGTGTCCTTGCCGATTTAGTAAAAATTAACATGACAAAAAGAACCAATACATCCATCACACCTACTGCCATCGAACTCTTTGCAGGAGTTGGCGGTTTCCGAGTTGGCTTAAATGAAGTCACTTTTGAAAACGGCGCGGTGAGAGAGAGAGAGAGAGAGAGTAAGATTCGTTTGGGCAAATCAATGGGAGCCCTCAACGAAAACTCAATATGCGTTTGATTGTTACAATACTAGGTTCCCATCTAAGCACAACTCCAACAAGGATATTTGTAAGGTAGATAAAAATCTTGAAATACCTGAACACACTCTTTTAACGGGCGGTTTCCCTTGCCAAGACTATTCTGTCGCAAGAAGTTTGACACATGAAAAAGGAATTGAAGGGAAAAAAGGGGTACTTTGGTGGCAGATAAACGAAATTCTTGTCGCAAAGCATCCTCCTTTTGTACTGTTAGAAAATGTTGACCGTTTAATTAAGGCCCCTTCAAAACAACGTGGTCGTGATTTTGGAATCATTCTTCGCTGCTTTGCAGAGCAAGGCTATGCGGTTGAATATAGAGTTATTAATGCAGCCGATTATGGTTTCCCTCAACGTAGAAGAAGAACGTTCATTTTTGCCTATAGAAATACCACTTTATTCTATAGAAATATCATTGATTTAAGTCCTGAGAACGTTTTTAAAGAAAGCGGCGTTTTTGCTAAAGCCTTTCCCATTGAAAAAGAAAAAATAGAAATTAAGAAAACGGACATTTCCAAAAATGTTTTTAAGGACCTCTTAGAATTGCAAAAAGAATTTGCGTTCCCTTTTGAAAATAGCGGTTTGATGATAGATGGAATCATTTACACAGCAAAAACAAATCCAGTCTTTGAAAAACCAACGACGTTGGGGGAAATAATTGAACGTGGAGATGTTAAAAAAGAGCTGTTCTTATCCGAGAAAGCTATTCAAAAGTTTAATTACTTAAAAGGCGGTAAAAAAATCGAAAGAACGGCAAAAAATGGACATAAATACTATTATTCTGAGGGACCGATAGCCAACCCAGATTATTTAGATCGTCCCGCAAGAACAATGCTTACAAGCGAGGGAACGGTGAATCGTTCTACGCATATCATCGACGATCCGAAAACAGGCAAAAGAAGAATATTAAGTGCGCTCGAATGCGAAAGAATCAATCAATTTCCAGATAACTGGACTGATACCATGCCATATAAAAAGCGTTATTTCATGATGGGAAACGCTTTGGTTTGCGGAATTGTGAAACGAATTGGCGATGTGATTATCCCGATTATGAAAGAGGAGAAATGACATGGATTTCGAGCAACAAGTATCCTCTTTGATAGAGTTTTTAAAGCGATATATTGGCATGAGTTTTGATGACTTGGCCTGCCTTACGAAAATGGTTTCTAAATCCAAGTCCAGAAATGCCTTATTAGTAAATAAGCTAATCGATTCTTACAAGGGCGCAGGATACGGCAAAGCTTTGTTAGAACATGAATCCATCTGGGTAAAGACGATTCAAACCGATTGTCAAGGCATACCTAACGAATCTATGTCTTTTCCAACTATGGATTTCTCTTCTTTAATCGAAGAAAAATGGGAGAGTTCTACCCTAAGAAAGCAATTTTCATATCGTTTCCTATTTTTTGTTTTTGAAGAAAAAGAAAATAGGCAGGTTTTTCTTCAAAAAGTTTTCTTATGGAAAATGTCAGAAAAGACGTTGGATGGTGAAGTAAAACCCGTTTGGTTAAAGACGAAAGAGATTCTTTTATCTGGCAACGTGGTAAATCAAATTAATGCTAAAGGGAATATAGTCCTGAATTTTCCGAAAGAAAAAGATACGAAAGTATGTCACGTAAGGCCACATGGAAGAAATTCCATGGATTTAGCCAATCTTCCAAAAAGAGACGCCAATACGAGGTTCATTGGTCTTTCAAAACAATCTTTTTGGCTTAACAAAAAATATGTAGCAGAGATTATCCAACAAAATTAGGAGGAACAGTATGGTTATCATTGCAGAAGAGCAGTTAAACAAGTGCGAGAAAGGTTTGCCCAAACGACTAACGATTAACGGCATGCCTGGCGAATATGCGTCTTACAAAATTCCATTAAATCTCCTTTATTACAACGACATGAATGGTCGTATATCCACATATATCGAAGAATACGACGAAAACCATAACAATTCTCCTTTAAAAGAGTTGCTCAAAAGCAATAAAGAGAAATATAACGACGTCATTGCAGGATTTATCAAAGAATCCTCGTCCGACAATTTGGTTTCATTCAACAAAACAAAAGAGGATATCCGTGCAAAAGGGCAACAACAGCCAGGCGTCATTCTTTCGGACGGGCGCATCATCGATGGCAATAGACGTTTCACCGCGCTGCGCGAACTTTTCAAAGAAACCGGCGATTTAAAATTCGCTTTCTTTGAAGCGGTTTGTCTTCCCGCTCCTCAAGAAAACGACAAAGCAGCTTGGCTCGCAATTAAGCTTCTCGAATTAAATCTTCAGTTCGACGTGGATGAAAAGAAAGACTATAACCGTATCGATTTCTTGGTCAGTTTCTATAAAGATGTGATGAATCCGTTAACGAAACTTTGCGATGAAAAAACCTATTGCCACGCTTCAGGAATGAAGGCCAACGAGTTTAAAACGAACACAGCGGTTGTCGAAACCATGTTGGATTATCTTGATTGGAGAGGAAAGCCAAAGGCCTTTTATATTCTCAAAAACGAAAAATTAGATGGTCCAATCGAAGACATTGCCAAAAAGAGAACGAAAATGTCCGAAGAAGAATGGAATGAGAAGAAGTTTTATATCTATTCTGCCATGACCATAGATCAAACGGGGGACAGGACTAGAAAGACAAGAGAATTGCTCAATTCCGCAGTCAAGGAAGACGCGCTATACCATGTTTTTAAAGAAACCGTGGACACCCCTGACGTAAGCAACAAAATTCTTAAAGTTGTATCCAAGATCGATTATCAAGCGACGACCCCAGAGGAAAGTGAACAAATGGCAAGGGATAAAAGCGCTTTGGAAAGCATTTTGAATAAAGCTTATAGAGACGGCGTTTTCAAACAACAAATTGAAAAAGAAGCAAACGGTCCAGCCAAGACAATGGAAAACGTTTTAAAAGCGTTAAACGCCATAGAGCTTTCAACTGTGCAAAATTTGAAGAGTTCCGAAAAAGAAGAATTATTAAGCAGAATTGATGCCGTCGAAAGCAAAATTCAAGAAATCAAAGATGCCACTAAGTAGTTTAAAAGAAATACCTCTAAAGCGAAGATACGATCCTTCAGCGGATGGCTCAAATCTATTGAACGATTTTTACCTTCCTTGCTTATCCGTTTCTAACCGTTATGATAGGATTTCTGCTTATTTTTCTTCAGCCATTTTAAAAAGTTTTTGTTCTGGATTGCATAAATTTTTTGCCAATAAGGGCCACATCCGCTTCATTTTTTCTAATCAAATATCTCCGGAAGAAATGAAAAACATTGAAGAAGGATACAAGACCAAAATGGATGACATGGCAAAAGAAATGGATAGAAACGATTCTTTTCTAATGGATGATTTTGAAGTGTGCAATCTCAGCTATCTAATCGAACATGGCCTGGCCGAGGTGAAAATCGCTTTTATGTTGAACAGCGAATCCGCCCTATGCCATATCAAAGCGGGTATTTTTGAAGATTCTAAAGGCAACATAGTTTATTTTGATGGTTCAGGTAATGAAACAGTCAGCGGAATTCTTAGGAACGCCGAAAACTTTCACGTTTTCACAAATTTCAGCGGACAAAATCCAGATGTTGATGATGGAATATCTATGTTTGAAAAGCTTTGGAACAACACATATTCCCCAGATTCCGTCCACACCGAGTATCCTTGCGGAAAATTATTTGAGAAGCTTAAATCCTATTCTAAAAACAAGATATTTAGTTCCGAAGAAGAATTTTACGTTTATAAAGACTGCGTTGTTATCGATGTTGATAAAGAAAATAAAAGTTTTCGTTTGAAAGATTATTCAAATGAAAAGCTATTAAAAAGCCCAATGGTGCTCAAAACAAAATTTGGCAGCAAATGGGAAGAAAAAGCAGACTCCACATATATCATCAATGATTTAAGTGTTCACGTCCTTCGAGACATCATTCTTCCAACATTAAAAACGTTTGGTATTCATTACATTTTGAGCGTCGGAGCCCAATTATATTTAGATGAAAATGATCTTAATTTAGAAAAGCGAATCAAGCTTGGAGTTGCGATTAAAGACAAGAAAAACATGAATTTGTGGAGTAACTCCTTTTATACGTTTAAAAGCATCGTCGACCAAGAAATGACGAGAAAATTGAAAGACAGGCAAATGGATAATGCTTTTTTCCATTTTGCCATGGAGTCATCAGCAGATTATTCCGTCCCTGGAACTGGAAAAACATATATTTCTTATGGCCTGTTCGCTTATTTGTCGCATCATTTTAAGGATGGTCAAAAAGCAAATCATATCGTAGTATTTGGCCCTCTTAACTGTTTTAGAGCATGGAAGGACGAAGGAAACGCCATCTTCGAAGGAAAAAGAAAATTGGCTTTTTTCGACATAACTGAGCACAAATCAGACTATGTCAGAGCATTAGATAAAAATAAGTACGATGTCTATCTTTTTAATTATGAATGGCTCTCTTCTCCTAAAAAAGCAAAACTATTACAAAATAGAGCATTAGATTCCAAAACCTTACTCATTTTTGACGAAATACACAAGCTAAAGTCTATAGTCGGGATTCGCTCGAAAGCGTTTATTAGTTTACTTACAGGATGCGCTGAACCACCTATTTACAAACTTGCGTTAACAGGCACCCCTCTTCCAAATTCTTTTGTGGATATCTTAAATTATCTGAGAATTCTTTACCCGGATGATTTATATAACGCTTTTGGAGGGGTCGTAAGCGAAAACAGGCTTCGCCAAGCGGATAATAATCCGGTCATAGAACAAGAAATCCGCAAGGTTCTCTATCCCACATTTGTTCGCACTACAAAAGCCGATTTGTCCGTCCCTCTACCTGACCCCGATGATTCAGCTACATGTGGAGTCGACCCAACGCAAGCCGAAAGTGCTCTACTAGAAATGGTTTGGAGGGCCTATCGCAATCCCTTGCTTAAATACATTCGGCTTATCCAAGCAACTTCTAATCCTGAATTGCTTAAGAAAAACATATCAATTGGTGATTTGTCTTCTTTATATGATGACTCCGATAGCTTGGGAAAGCCTGATTTTCAGAGTGTCATTTCTAACGATTTTTCACTTTATGCTAAAGATCAGCTTGACCTCATAAATCAAATTGGATTGGCATCAAAAACGAAAAAAGCCATCAATTTAATTGAACAGCTAGTTTTCCAAAAGAAAAAAGTGTTAGTTTGGTGCTTGTTTATAGATACCATAGATTTAGTTCTTTCGAAACTTAGAGAAAAAGGAATTCGTGTCGTAAGCGTTTCAGGTAGAGATGCAGCCTTCGTTCGAGATCAGAAAATAACTTCGTTTAAGTATGGTAATGTTCAAGTACTTGTAACGAATCCAAATACGTTAGCAGAATCCATATCTTTGCATACTGTATGTCACGATGCCATCTATTTGGAATACGGTTTCAATTTAACCTATATGTTGCAATCCAAAGATAGAATTAATCGTGTCGGCCTTCTTCCTGGTCAAAGAACGCACTACTATTATTCGGTAGCAAGAAGGCCATCTTATGGATATGGTTCAATCGACGAATCCATTCTCGATAGGCTTCAACTAAAAGCGAAACGCATGTTGAACACGATTGAATCTAATGACATCAACATTTCTTACGATGGAGAGACCGATTCGGAAGACATCAAAGAAATGATTAACAATTATCTCTCAAAACGTTGATTTTCTTCATCGCTCTTTTTCGCATAAAACTATAAACTAATAGAAGTCTAATGTAACAATAGAGTTTTTAGGAGTCATTTATGCAAGAAAAATGGATACCGATTGGAAAAATGGCAGAGATTAATCACGTTTCTATCGCCACATTACGCTTATATGATGAGATTGATCTCTTGAAACCTGCTTATATCGATCCAGAAAGCAAATACCGTTACTATACGATCGAACAAAATGCACGTTTGGATTTAATTGCTTATATGAAGGATTTAGGCATGTCCTTAAAAGAGATTCAAAACGTTCTGAATAATGAGAACATTGATGAAATCGAAGAAGTTCTCTCTCGTAAGAAGGAACAAATATATCAAGAGCTTCGTACCTTAAAGGCAAGATTAAATCTCGTGGACGATTCGATTGCAAGAATCGAACGTTACCGTAATTCTCCTAAAACAGGCATATGTTCCTTAGAATATATTTCTAGAAGATACATATACGGTATCCCTTGTTCTCATGATTTTTATAAACAAGGAATATTAGGGTATGAGAAAGACCTTCTTTGTTTAAGGAACAACCTTATCGAAAAAGGGTTGGAACAAATCTATTCTTATAACGTAGGGACGTCGATTGCAAAAGAAGATATTGAAAAAGGAAAACTAATCGCAAAGGATATTTTCATTTTCTCCGATCACAAAATCGAAAGCGTTCCGATGAAAATCGTCGACGCGTCGATGTTTGTAACCCTCTACCTCTCTTCTTTTGAAGACGAAAATGAAGGAATAGAGAAACTTCTCGGTTTTTGTAAGAAAAACAACTACACCATCGCAGGGGATTATCTTTGCGAAGTCATTACGGAATTCAATATTTTTGATGTTTCTAAACGAAGCATGTTTCTCCGTATTCAGATACCGGTTAAGTTTTATTGATATATTGTTGACTCTCATCTAAGCATAGACTTTAAAATGGACTTAATCTCGAAAGGAAACACAAATATGAGAAAAATCAGAGTCGTTCAATATGGCTGTGGAAAAATGGCCAAATACACCATCCGCTATGCTTATGAACATGGAGCAGAAATCGTTGGAGCAATCGACGTAAATCCAAACGTTATTGGTATGGACGTTGGTGATTTCGCTGAATTAGGAGTGAAAACAGGAGTCAAGATTAGTGCCAATGCAGACGAAGTCTTAGACAATTGCGATGCGGATGTTGCTATCGTTACCCTCTTCTCCTTTATTAAGGATATTTATCCAATGGTTGAGAAATGCGTCACAAGAGGAATCAACGTCATTACCACCTGTGAAGAAGCCATTTATCCATTCACCACGGCTGCAGCAGAAACCTATAAATTAGATAAGCTTGCTAAAGAACATGGATGCAGCATCACCGGTGCCGGCATGCAAGATATCTTCTGGATCAATATGGTCGCCTTAGCCATTGCTGGCGCTAATAAGATTGTTAAAGTTAAAGGGGCTTACTCCTATAACGTTGATGAATATGGTATGGCTTTAGCAAAAGCTCATGGTGTTGATTTAACCAAAGAGGAATTCGAAAAGCAAATCGCCCACCCATCTGTTTTTGAAGCCTCTTATGCCTATAACTCCGTCGAAGCCCTAGCTCATAAACTTCACCTCACCATCACAAAAATCACCCAAAAACACGTTCCATGCGTCTTAGATCATGATTTATATTCCTCCACCATGGGCAAAACCATCGAAGCGGGAAGAGTCATTGGTATGTCCGCTGTTGTCACAGCCGAAACCTTACAAGGTATTACCATTGAAGAAGAAACAATCGGAAAAGTGTATGCCGAAGGTGATGGAGATATGTGTGACTGGTACATCGAAGGCGAACCAAATATCGAATACCATGTCGTTAAACCAAATACGGTTGCCCATACTTGTGCCACAATCGTGAACCGTCTTCCGAACTTAATCAATGCACGTCCTGGCTATATTAGCTGTGATGAGCTTGATAGTATCAATTACCTTCCATATCCAATGGAATTCTATATTGATTAATTTCATTTAGAACAAAAGCGAAATAAATTTCGCGTGTAACTCGGAATTACAATCCGAGTTTT
>ERZ1026780.2221-NODE-2221-length-11534-cov-5.794756_pt1 | contig 11534 bp, 10 predicted proteins | sample MGYA00380126_ERZ1026780 | MGnify/ENA primary metagenome ERZ1026780 (study PRJEB33269, sample SAMEA4719762) | human gut metagenome | biome: human-associated habitat; feature: organic feature; material: feces | place: Cameroon | collected 2013-10 ... | reverse complement strand
TGTTTATTACCGTTTCCGTTGGAGATAAAGCGGTAGATTCTGTTAAAAGCTATTTCGGAATGAGAAAGTTCTCGATAGGGCGCGACCAAAAGGGATTAACACGTCTTTTCCTTAACAATGAACCGTATTTCCAAAAGGGACTTTTGGATCAAGGCTATTGGTGCGACGGAGGACTTACGGCGCCTACGGATGAGGCTATGATATTTGATATTTCCGAAATGAAACATCTCGGATTTAATATGTTGAGAAAGCATATTAAGGTTGAGCCGATGCGTTGGTATTATCATTGCGATAGACTCGGCATGCTTGTTTGGCAGGATATGGTTAGCGGCGGAGAATACATAGGCGATTTCTACGCGGGAGTTTTACCTAATATCGGTATTTACAAGCTCAAGGATAACAAATACAACAGATTCAGCCGCGGTGATAAAAAATGGCGTCGCAACTACTATGAAGAGCTTGAAGAAATGATAAAACAGCTTTACAGCGTAACTTCAATTTACTGCTGGGTTCCGTTTAATGAGGCATGGGGGCAGTTTGATGCTTTGAAAGTCTGCGATTTTGTCAGAAGCCTTGACAGCCATCGTGTTATTGACCACGCAAGCGGTTGGTATGATCAGGGAGGCGGAGATATTGACAGTATGCATAAATATATCCTCCCGATTCATTTGAGAAAATCAAAAAAACGTGCTTTTGTTGTTACTGAATTCGGCGGCTATTCGAATATAGTTCGGGGTCATACTTGGAACGAGAAAAAAGCATTCGGGTATCTTATGTTTAAATCCAAAGAAAGCCTTACGAAGGCCTATAAAAAGCTGCTGGATAAACAAATTATCCCAATAATAGATAAGGGCTTATCCGGTACCGTTTATACTCAGGTAAGCGATGTTGAAAATGAAGTTAATGGAATTTATACATATGACAGAGCAGTTTTAAAAATTGATGAGAATGTTTTGAAGGACATTAACAGTCAGTTAAGATATTGAGAGGATATTTATGGCGGCGACAAACAATCAAAAACTTAAGCTTCTTTATATACTGAAGTTTTTGCAGGAGAATACCGATGAGAACCACATTGCGCATGCCGAGGATATAAAACTTTATCTGTTTAATCACGGTATTGCCGCAGAGCGGAAATCAATATACAGCGATATTTCAATCCTGATTGATTTTGGATATGATATAATTAAGAGCAACGGCTCCGGCGGCGGCTACTTCCTTGCAAGCCGCGACTTTGAACTTGCTGAGCTGAGATTGTTAAGTGATGCGGTTCAAGCTGCAAATTTTATTTCTGCTAAGAAAACAAAACAGCTTCTGAATAAGATATTTACTCTTACAAGCGCAGAGCAGGCAAAAAAAATCAAATCCCAGGTCTATGTTGATAATAGACCGAAATGTAAAAATGAAGAGCTGTATTATACAATTGATAAGCTTGACCGTGCCATAAGCGATAACCGTAAAGTTAAAATTATTTATCGCAGACGTATATTATCGGACAATCCTGACCAAGCTTATGAGGAAAAAGAGCACGTAATAAGTCCTTATTCTTTAATTTGGTCAAGTGACCACTACTATCTTGTCGGTAACAAAGAAAAATACGATAATCTTATGATTATGAGAATTGACAGAATCAAACACACAGAGATTATTGACGATTCTTTTTCTCGACCGTTTTCGGAAGTGTCTCCTTACAAATTCAGCTTTGATTCCGCTGATTATGCAAGCAAGCACTTCGGTATGTTTTCCGGTGAACCTAAACCGATTTCTTTGCTGTGCAGTGATGAAATTGTCGAAAATGTGCTTGATAGGTTCGGAGAGGATGCTAATATTCACAAAAGCGGTCCGTCAAAATTCGTTTTAAATGCCAATTCCGCTGTAAATGACGGATTGGTTTCGTGGATTATTCAATTCGGGAGCAAAATTCAAGTAACCTCACCGAATGAACTGAAAAATATGGTGCTTAAAAGGGCGGAAGAAATCAAGTCTGCATATACAATTTGAACGTTGTGCAAAGTTTACAAAAAATAATCAATATTTTCCGTCCATTATCCATAGCGATACTTGAAAAAAATCTAAGTTTGTTATAAAATAAACAAGATAAAAAATGTTAATTACCAACCGAAAGGATGTAAAAAATGAGTAGTGCTTTAAACAAAATGACAGTCGAAGATTTCGATGTCAAAGGTAAGAGAGTTCTCGTTCGTTGCGACTTTAACGTTAAAATGGAAAACGGCGTTATTACAAGCGACAAGAGAATAGTTGCTTCTCTTCCCACAATTCAGTATCTTATAAAGAACGGAGCCAAGGTTATCCTTTGCTCACATCTCGGTAGACCGAAGGGGCAGGTAAATCCCGAGTTTTCCATGAAGCCCGTTGCAGCTCGCCTCTCTGAGCTTCTCGGTCAGGAAGTTAAAATGGCCGAAGACGTTGTAGGTCCGAGTGCTCATGCTCTTGCCGCATCACTTAAAGACGGCGAAGTAATGCTTCTTGAAAATGTTCGTTTTGAACCCGGAGAGACTAAAAACGATACCGAACTTTCCAAGGAATTTGCTTCTCTTGCAGACCTCTATGTAAACGATGCTTTCGGTTCTGCGCACAGAGCTCATTCTTCAACTGCCGGTGTTGCCGCATATCTTCCCGCAGCATGCGGATATCTTATTCAGAAAGAAATTAAGTTCATCGGCGGAGCTTTGGAAAATCCGAAGAGACCGCTTGTTGCAATTCTCGGCGGAGCAAAAGTTTCTGATAAAATCGGCGTAATCACCAATTTGATTGATAAGTGCGATACACTTATTATCGGCGGCGGTATGGCTTATACATTTATGAAGGCTCTCGGTCATAGTATAGGTGATTCTCTTCTCGAGGCCGATAAAGTTGACCTTGCTAAGGAAATGATGGATAAGGCTAAAGCTAAAGGTATTAAATTCCTTATTCCCGTTGATAATAAGGTGGGTAAAGAGTATAAACCCGATACCGAAGCAATGGTTGTTAATTCCGACGAAATTCCCGATGGTTGGATGGGACTTGACATAGGACCTAAGACTCAGCAGCTCTTTGCCGACGCTGTTAAAGATGCCGGTACCGTAATTTGGAACGGGCCTATGGGTGTTTCCGAGTGGGATAACTTTGCAGCCGGAACAATAGCGGTTGCTACTGCCATTGCTGACAGTGATGCCATTTCGATTATAGGCGGCGGAGACTCTGCGGCAGCCATACAGAAGCTTGGCTTTGCTGATAAGATGTCTCATATCTCGACCGGCGGCGGTGCTTCGCTTGAATATCTTGAAGGCAAAGAGCTTCCCGGTATTGCAGCCCTTAACGACAAGAAATAATTAAAATACAGGTGGGTACTTTTACTCACCTGTTAATTATGATAAAGGAGTAATAATAATGAATAAAACACTTCGTAAAGCTGTTATTGCAGGCAACTGGAAAATGAATAAAACTCCGAGCGAAGCTAAGGCTCTTATCGAGGAGATGAAGCCGCTTGTAAAGGATGCAGATTGTGATGTAGTTCTCTGCGTACCTTATATTGATATTCCCGCCGCTGTTGAAGCCGCTAAGGGTTCAAATATAAAAATCGGTGCGGAAAATATTCACTTTAAGGCATCTGGTGCTTTTACGGGCGAGGTTTCGGCTGATATGCTCAAGGAAGCAGGAGTTGAATACGTTATTGTCGGTCACTCTGAGAGAAGAACATACTTCGGTGAAACCGACCAGACTGTAAATCTTCGTGCTCTTGCAGCTTTGAACGCGGGCTTTAAGACTATTATTTGTGTCGGCGAAACACTTGAGCAGAGAGAACTCGGTTATACCGAAACTCTTTTGAAATTCCAGACTAAGATGGCACTTACAAACGTAACAAAGGAACAGCTTGCAAATGTAATAATCGCTTATGAGCCTGTTTGGGCAATCGGTACTGGCGTTACGGCCACATCCGATCAGGCTGATGAGGGTAACGGCTTTGTAAGAGCTACTATCGAGGAAGCCTATGGTAAAGATGCTGCTGAGAGCGTAACGGTTCAGTACGGTGGTTCGATGAATGCGAAAAACGCCGAAGAACTTCTTTCTAAAATAAATGTTGACGGCGGACTTATCGGTGGTGCGTCTCTTAAAGCACAGGACTTTTCCGTAATAGTTGCCGCTGCTTCTAAATAATGATTGAATAGTAAGATAAGGTGATTTGAATGAAAAAACCTGTTGTTTTATGTATAATGGACGGCTTTGGCCACAATCCGTCCGATTACGGCAATGCGATAAAAGCTGCTAATACTCCGCGGTTAGATGAATTTATGAAGAATGATCCCATGACATATATCGGGGCTTCGGGAATGGATGTTGGCCTTCCGGACGGTCAAATGGGTAATAGTGAGGTAGGTCACACAAATATCGGTGCCGGCAGAGTCGTTTATCAGGAACTGACAAGAATTTCTAAGGCAATAACCGACGGGGACTTCTTTGAGAATCCGGCATTTATGGGTGCGGTTGAAAATTGCAAAAAATACGGTACGGCTCTCCACTTGATAGGCCTTTTATCTGACGGCGGTGTACACAGCCACAATACTCATCTTTATGCCTTACTTGAACTTGCTAAACGCAACGGTATTAAGGACGTTTATGTTCATTGTCTTCTTGACGGTCGTGACGTACCGCCGGCATCCGGCGTTGAGTATATAAAAGAGCTTGAAGATAAAATGAGCGAAATCGGTGTTGGCAAAATTGCTACCTTAATGGGCAGATTTTATGCTATGGACCGTGACAATATGTGGGACAGAGTCGGAATGGCATACAGGGCTATGGTCAACGGTGAAGGCATACACAATTCAAACGCCGTTGATGCAGTCGAAAAGTCTTATGGGACAATCGATGGTGACGGTAAGCATCTTACAGACGAATTTGTTATGCCCACAGTATGCTCCGAAGACGGCAAAATTAAAGAAAATGATTCTGTGGTATTCTTTAATTTCCGTCCGGACCGTGCAAGAGAAATAACAAGAGCTTTTGTGGATCCTGAATTTAAGGGATTCGAAAGGAAGTATTTCCCTCTTTATTATGTTTGCATGACTCAGTATGATGAGACTATGCCGAATGTTAAGGTCGCTTTTGCACCTGAGGCTCTTAAAAATACTATGGGAGAATATCTTTCTTCTCTCGGTAAAACGCAGCTTCGTATAGCGGAGACACAAAAATATGCGCACGTTACATTTTTTTTTAACGGCGGAGAAGAAAAAGTATATCCGGGCGAAGACAGAGTTCTTATCGACTCTCCCAAAATTTCAACATTTGACTTAAAGCCTGAGATGAGTGCTTATGAGGTCTGCGACGCCGCTTGTGAGAGAATACTCAGCGGAAAATACGATGTTGTAATTCTTAACTATGCTAACTGTGATATGGTGGGTCACACGGGTGTTTTCCCTGCGGCGGTAAAAGCTGTTGAAACTGTTGATGAATGCGTCGGTAAGCTTGTTGATGCAGTCAATAAGATGGGCGGCGTTACACTTATAACCGCGGACCACGGTAATGCAGATAAAATGTACGCTGAGGACGGAACCCCGTTTACTGCCCACACAACCAATCCCGTTCCGTTGATTGTAGTAGGTTATGATTGCAAGCTTAAACAAAATGGCGGCAGACTCTGTGACCTTGCGCCTACAATGCTTGACATTATGGGACTTGCAAAACCTGCTGAGATGACAGGTGTTTCTCTTATTGAAAAGTAATAAGCTTTACCATTAGTGTTGCTATAATTACACTAACCATATTGGCACACAGCGAAGCAAAAGCTGTGTGCCTTATTTTTTTTATACCTATTGCTCCGTAATAAACGGTTATTACATAAAAAGTGGTTTCTGTCGATGCCATTACAGCGGATGCACATCTGCCTATAAATGAGTCGCAGCCATAGTTTCTGAGCAAATTTTCAAATATGCTTAGGGATCCGCTACCCGACAGCGGAGTTAGTGTTATCAGAGGTATCAGTTCGGCAGGAATACCGATATATGTAAAAACAGGCGTTATAAGTTTTGTGAAGTAATCGCAGAGGTCCGATTCAGTAAACATATTTACTGCAAGCATCATTGCCGTAATCGACGGAAAGATGGCCAATCCGGTTTTGAGACCTGACGGCACGCCATCGGTAAAATCCTGAAAGACGTTTCTCTTTTTCAAGAGCGAATAACATACTGTCCCTGCAATGAAAATAATGAATATGTAAGCACCTATTTTATTCATATTTTTTACCGCCGAGTATCTTTGTCAAAATAATTCCAGTTGCGGCCGATGCAAATGAGGCTACAAGCGAAGCCGCCAAAAAGTCCAGGGGATTTGCGGCGCCGTTATTTTGCCTTACAGCTGCTATTGTAGACGGAAACACCTTTAAAGCTGTTGAGTTTAAGACTACAAACATAACCATATTGTTTGTGGCTGTATATTCGTTTGTTCTGTCTTTTGCAAATTCTTTCATAACCGATATACCAAGTGGAGTCGAGGCGTTGCCGAGCCCTAACAGACCTGCCGCCATACTCAGACTTATTGCGTCAAAAAGCTTGCTTTTGGGGTCTGCTTCTTTAAACAAAAGCCTTATAATAGGGGATAGGGCTTTTGAAAACAGCTTGTTCAGTCCTGATTTTTCTATAACATTCATAATGCCTCCCCAAAAACAAAATATACCCAATATGCCTATCAAAAACTCAATTGAATCTTTGCCGGAAGCTATAATAGTGCTTGATAAATCCGCTGTGTTGCCGCAGGCAATAGAAAAAACAACACTTAGCAGAATTATGGCACACCATATATAATTCATCATATCTATCACCAATATAATGTATATTCATATGAAATGATAAATAGATATTGTATTTTCGTTGACATAATTATTTTAAAATGCTATATTAAGTCAAAAGGAAGCTTTGATTGTTGCTTTTTGCTGAATGTTAGGGGTGAATATTATGAAGTCTACGGGCATGGTCCGTGGAATTGACAAAATGGGTAGGGTGGTATTACCAACCGAAACCCGTAAGCTTTTGAACCTCATAGCCGGTAAAAGCGCTGTAGAGATATATACTGATGATGATTCTATTGTATTAAAAAAGTATGTTCCGGCGTGCATTTTTTGCGATAGCGTAGATGATATTGTAGAATATAAAGGAAATAAAATTTGCAAGAAGTGTATTGAAAAACTAAATGCACTTGCTGAAGAATAAAATGCGTGTTTTTATTGATGCCGATGGATGTCCGGTTACCGAATCGGCTGTTATTTTAGCCGAACAATATGATATAGAGTGCTATGTTGTATGTGATACTTCTCATGAGTTTTCATTTGAAAATGCAAAGGTTATTACAGTTTCAAAAGGCAAAGACAGTGCAGATTACAAAATAGTCAATCTTACAGCACCCGGCGATATTGTGGTAACACAGGATTTTGGGCTTGCGGCTATGTGTCTTGCCAAAAATGTAAAGGCTTTAAACCAAAACGGTTTAATTTATACAGACAGAAACATTGATGGCCTTTTACAGTCAAGGCATATTTCTCGTGAAATACGTATGTCCGGCGGCAGAACAAAAGGACCGCATAAACGTAAAGGCTTTCAAAATGAAGACTTTTTAAGGTCTCTTAAAAGTTTAATTGAGAATAAATAAAAACGATATCGAAGCTTTAACTTCGATATCGTTTTTTGTATTGATTGTAATTAAAGGTTACTTACATGATAACTGAGAGTCATAAGGCTGTCGGAAAGATGGACGTTTTCAACTGCAACATTTGGGTAATCCGAAGCAATATCATAATGACTGAAATTCCAAAATCCTTTTACACCGAGCTTAACAAGCTCATCGACAATTTCTTTTGCATTGTCGCTGGGTATACAAAGCACTGCAACGGCAGGGGAGTTGTCGCGACAAAAATCATACAGACCGTTAATATGTCTTACGGGTATGTTACGTACAAGCTTGCCTGCAAGCGCTTCGTTTTTATCAAAAATACCGATAAGGTTAAACCCGCGTGCTTCAAAGGACATATGAGAAGCTATGGCGTGTCCGAGATTTCCTGCGCCTATAAGTATAGTCTTAAGATGATTATTAACACCGAGTATTGAACCTATTTCTTTGTACAGCTGTTCAACATTATATCCGTATCCTTGTTGACCGAACCCTCCGAAGCAATTAAGATCCTGGCGAATTTGTGAAGCGGTAAAACCCATTCTTTTTGATAACTCACCGGATGATATACGAACTGTTCCGTTCTTTTTTATTTCACCTAAAAAGCGATAATATCTCGGAAGTCTTTTAACGACAGATAACGATACCGAATCATTTTTTGCCATTTCTCAGTTCACCTCACTTTGAAAGCTTTTGAACGGTTTCCATTACATAATCACCGAATTCGCTACACGTTGCACCGTCTTCACGTCCGGTAATTACATATTTTTTATCGGTGAACATACAGTAATCCAAAGCCTTTTCAAGAAGATCGGCTTTGTCTTGTTTACCGATGTGCGACAGAAGCATAACAGTAGCACGGAGCATGGAGCAAGGATCGGCATATTGACCTCTTCCTTCGGAAATCATACGCGGAGCAGAACCGTGTATAGCTTCAAACATTGCATATCTTTTTCCGAGATTAGCACTTCCTGCCGTGCCGACGCCGCCTTGGAATTCGGCAGCTTCGTCGGTTATAATATCGCCGTATAGATTCGGGAGAACAAAAACTTTAAAGTCTTTGCGGCGCTTTTCATCAATAAGCTTTGCTGTGGTTATGTCGATATACCATTCATCAGTAGTGATTTCAGGGTACTCCTTGCCGATATTTTTGCATATGTTGAGGAATTTACCGTCTGTCGTTTTAATTACATTAGCTTTGTTGATAATTGATACGCGATCTTTATGGTTTTTACGCGCATACTCATATGCCATTCTGGCAATTCTTTCTGAGCCCTCGCTTGTTGCTACAACAAAGTCAAACGCAAGGTCGTCATCTACATTTATTCCTTTTGAACCAACGGCATAAGCACCCTCGGTGTTTTCGCGGAAAAATGTCCAATCAATTCCTTTTTCGGGAACTTTAACAGGACGAACATTTGCAAATAAATCAAGAGCTTTTCTCATGGCAACATTGGCACTTTCGATGTTGGGCATACCGCTGCCTGCTTGCGGTGTCGTTGTCGGGCCCTTTAAAATAACGTGACATGATTTAAGCTCTTCCAGAACATCGTCGGGAATAGCCTGCATATGGGCAATTCTGTTTTCAATTGTAAGTCCGTCGATGACTTTAAACTCAACTTTTCCGGCTTTAACATCATCTTCAAGCATATACTCAAGAACTCTTGCCGATTCTTTTGTTATAATCGGTCCAATGCCGTCTCCGCCGCAAACGCCGATAACTATTTTATCAAGTTTATCATAGTCAATACTGTCCTTTTGAGCTTTAATTCTGTCTGAACGTTCCGATTGCTCGCGAACGAGTGCTTCAAACTTTTTTAAAGCTTCCTGCAAATTTTCTTCAGTCATTTTTATCCTCCTATTATAATGATTCTCTTGTGTAGTTGAGAAGACCGCCTGCAAGGATAATATCCTTTTGGCGTGTTGACAAATCATATTTAAGCTCGAACTCTTCGCCGGTTGTTTCGTTGAGCAACATCACGGGTTTGTCTGAGAGTATCTCGTCTTTTACGTTTTTAAGACTGAGAAGGTCGCCCTCGGAAATCCTGTCGTAATCATCAGGGTTTTTAAAGTTGAGAGGCAATATACCGGCATTAATAAGATTTGCGCAGTGAATTCTTGCAAATGATTTTGTGATAACTGCCTTTATACCGAGATAAAGCGGAACCAAAGCCGCATGTTCACGAGAAGAGCCCTGACCGTAGTTGGCACCGCCGATTATAATTCCTTTGCCTTCCTTTTTACATCTGTCGGGGAATTCCTTGTCGCACACTCCGAAGCAGAACTGCGAAAGGTAAGGTATATTTGAGCGATAGGGTAGAATCTTGGCACCTGCCGGCATAATATGATCGGTGGTTATATCATCTCCGACCTTCAGAAGTGCTTTTGCCTCAATGCTCTCGGGTAATTTTTCGGTTTTAGGGAACGGTTTTATGTTCGGACCGTAAATAACTTCGACATTGTCAGCTTCATCTGCGGAAGCAGGCATTTCTACCATATTGTCATTTATAATGAATTTATTAGGCATTAACACATGAAGCGGAGCACCGTTTTCTCTCGGGTCGGTTAACACTCCGGTAATTGCCGATACAGCGGCAGTCTCGGGACTTACAAGGTAAATTCCCGCATCTGCGGTACCGGAACGTCCCTCAAAGTTTCTGTTAAATGTTCTGAGTGAAACGCCTTTTGAATTAGGCGACTGACCCATACCTATGCAAGGGCCGCAAGCACTTTCAAGGATTCTTGCACCGGCATTTATCATATCAGACAGCGCACCGTTAAGCGCAAGCATATTAAGCACCTGCTTTGAACCGGGAGCAATACTCAGGCTGACGTTTTCAGCAACGGTGTGACCCTTTAATATAGCTGCAACTTTCAGCATATCCATTAAAGAGGAATTTGTGCAAGAGCCGATGCATACCTGATCGATTTTAATTTTACCTATTTCAGAAACCTTTTTTACTTTGTCGGGCATATGAGGCATAGCTGCAAGAGGCTCAAGAGAAGAAAGGTCTATTTCAATAAATTCGTCGTATTCCGCATCGCTGTCGGCAGAAAGCTCTGCCCAATCATCGGCTCTGCCTTGTGCTTCAAGAAATGCCTTGGTTATTTCATCAGACGGGAAAACCGATGTTGTTGCTCCAAGCTCGGCACCCATATTAGTAATAGTTGCTCTCTCGGGAACCGAGAGGGTTTTAACGCCTTCGCCTGTGTATTCGATTATTTTGCCTACGCCGCCCTTAACAGTCATTCTTCTGAGGACTTCAAGGATTACGTCTTTGGCAGTAACATAAGGGCTGAGTTTTCCGGTAAGATGTACGTTGACGATTTTCGGCATTGTAATATAGTATGTGCCGCCGCCCATTGCAACTGCCACATCAAGTCCGCCTGCGCCCATAGCGAGCATACCGATACCGCCGCCTGTGGGTGTGTGACTGTCAGAGCCGATAAGCGTTTTTCCGGGCTTGCCGAAACGCTCTAAGTGTACTTGATGGCAAATGCCGTTACCCGGACGGGAAAATCTAATTCCGCGTTTCTTTGCAACACTGCCTATAAAACGATGGTCATCTGCATTCTCAAATCCTGTCTGCAAGGTGTTATGGTCAACATAAGCAACCGAAAGCTCTGTTTTAACTCTTTTGATGCCCATGGCTTCAAATTCAAGATATGCCATAGTACCGGTTGCATCCTGAGTAAGAGTCTGGTCTATTTTGAGACCGACCTCACTGCCGACTTCCATTTTTCCGCTGACAAGATGTGACTTAATAAGCTTTTGAGCTACTGTATAACCCATATGAATCGCTCCTAACTTTTTCACATTTTTAACAATCTTATTTTAATCCATATATAATACCTGTCTCTTATACACATCTGACGCT
>ERZ1026780.2220-NODE-2220-length-11534-cov-5.887534_pt1 | contig 11534 bp, 11 predicted proteins | sample MGYA00380126_ERZ1026780 | MGnify/ENA primary metagenome ERZ1026780 (study PRJEB33269, sample SAMEA4719762) | human gut metagenome | biome: human-associated habitat; feature: organic feature; material: feces | place: Cameroon | collected 2013-10 ... | reverse complement strand
GAGCCGGCCTTGCTCGCGAACAAATGTTTCACGTGAAACATTTTGCCCCGCAAAAAAGAAACCCGGAGCCTGTAAAAGCTCCGGGGAACGGGTAGTTATTTGTGGTACTTGGCGCCGGCATTGATGGAGCAGGCACGGTAGAGCTGCTCGCAGAGGAGCACCCGGGCCAGCTGATGCGGGAAGGTAAGCCGGGAAAAGCTGAGCTTCCGGGCGGCGGCCGCCTTTACCTGCGGGGAAAGGCCAAAGCTGCCGCCGATGATAAAGCTCAGGCAGCCGCTTTTTTGGGCGGAGGAAGAGATGAGCTGCGCCAGCTGCGGAGAGGAAAACATCTCCCCCTCAATGCACAAGGGAAAAATGAGGCCGGCGGCTTTTTTGAGGATACGGTTTCCCTCTTCCTCCAGGCCGCGGGCAATTTCGGCTTCGGAGGGATTATCGGGCAAGCGATATTCCTCCAGTTCAATGATCTCGAAGCGGCAGTAGGCACCCAGGCGCTTTTGGTACTCAGCGATGCCCTGCCGCATCCAGTCCTCCTTCACCTTGCCGATGGCAATAACCTGTATTTTCAGCATTCTACTTCCTCCTCAAGCACGGAGCATTGGATTGGGGCGGACCTGCGGTGCAGACCGACGGTGGCGCTTCCGTTGCGATGGTCTGTATTTACAGTATCTCCTTAGAAGCGGATCATCTGACCGGGGCAATCCCGCGGGGCGATCCACAGGCGGTAGTCCCGGTCCGGCTGCATCCCCGCGGCGGAAAGGGCCGCTTCGGCATTGCCGCGGGCGAGGGCCGGGGTATTGCTTTCCCGGCTTAAATGCACCAGCACAAAGTGGGATGTGCCGCATTTGGCCAGTTCTGTTACGGTGCGGGCCGCTTCGGCATTGGAAAGGTGGCCGTATTCCGAGCGGATGCGCTGTTTGAGATAGTAGGGATAGCTGCAATTGAGCAGGACGGAGTCCTCATAATTGGACTCCAGCACGGCGAGGTGACAGCCTCGCAGGTGCTCCCACACTGTAGGGGTAACAAGGCCCAAATCGGTAACGAAGCCGATGGTGCGGCTGCCGGCCGTGATACGGAAGCCGCAGGAATCGGAGGCATCATGTTGGGTGGCGAAGGGCTGCACCTGCATTCCGGCCACCTCCTGTATCTCCTCCAGCGGGAAAAGGCGGGTAGTCGGTTCCAGCATCGCTGCCAGGCGTTCCAGCGTACCTGCGGTGGCATAGACCGGGAGCCTGAGCTGCTTGGCCAGCACCCGCAGGCCGGCCACATGGTCGGCGTGATCGTGGGTGATGAGGATGCCGCGCAGGCCGGTGGGATCGATGCCGGCATCGCACAGCTCCGTGCGGATGCGGCGGGCGGAGATACCTGCATCGATGAGCAGGCCGCCCTGGCCTTCGCCGGCGGAAAGGTAGTAGCTATTGCCGCTGCTGCCGCTGGAAAGCGGATAAAATGTTACCATGCTGTCACCTCGGGGGGATGGGTAGAATGAGGGCGGCGCGCCCCGCCGGACGGCGGAGGGGCGGCCGGGGGCTTTGGGCCGGCACGAGCCGGAAAGGCGGGGCGCGCCGCCCGGGGGCTCCCGGCCAAAAGAAGGGGACCGGAGCAGAACAGTACTCCGGCCCGGTAAAAATAAGCTTACGGTCTTAGGCCTGCTCGGAAAGGGGCTGATCCGGCAGGGTGATATAGTGAAGATCTGCGCCGATGCCGGCGAACTTTTCCACTACATTCTCGTACCCACGCTCGATATGCAGGGTATCTTCAATCTCGGTAGTGCCCTTGGCCATCAGTCCAGCGATAATGACCGCCGCCCCACCGCGCAGATCGCACGCTTTGACCGGCGCGCCCCGCAAGCCCTTCACTCCTTCGATGACAGCGACTTTGCCATCCACGGTGATACGGGCGCCCATGCGCACCAGCTGCTCGGTGTAGCGGAAACGGTTATCCCACACGCCCTCGGTGATGATGCTTGTCCCCTCGGCGCAGGTGAGCATGGCGGCCATCTGGGGCTGCATATCGGTGGGAAAGCCGGGATGCGGCATGGTTTTGAGATTGATGCGGCGGAGCGCCCCGGTACGGACGACCCGGACCCAGTCATCTCCTTCGGTGATGGTGGCGCCGGCCTCCCGCAGCTTGACGGTAATGGGCTCCAGGTGCTTGGGAATAACATTCTTAACAAGGACATCCCCGCCGACGGCTGCGGCCGCCGCCATATAGGTCCCGGCTTCAATTTGATCGGGGATGATGCTGTAATCGGTGCCGTGCAGCACATCCACCCCGCGGATTTTGATGACATCGGTACCGGCGCCGCGGATATCGGCGCCCATGGAATTGAGAAAGTTGGCAAGGTCTACAATGTGGGGTTCTTTGGCAACATTCTCCAACACGGTCATACCGCTGGCCTTCACGGCGGCCAGCATGACATTGATGGTGGCGCCGACCGAAACCTGATCGAAGTAGATGTGCGCCCCTTGCAGGCCCTCGGTATCAGCGTAGATGAGGCCGTTTTCGATGCGGATCTCGGCACCCAGCAGCTCGAAGCCCTTGATGTGCTGATCGATGGGACGAACGCCGAAATTGCACCCGCCGGGCATGGAAACACAGGCCTGGCCAAAACGCCCCAGCAGCGAGCCGATGAAATAATAGCTGGCGCGCATATGCTTGGAAAGCTCGTAGGGGACGGTGGATTCGGTGAGGGTGGAAGTATCGATAATAGCCGAAGTGCGGCTGAGCTTTTCCACTGTGGCGCCCATGGCGCGCAGCATACTGAACAGCAGCTCGGTATCGTGGATGTCGGGGACATTTTCCAGCACACAGCGGCCGCGGGCCAGCACGGTAGCGGGAATAATGGCAACGGCGGCATTTTTCGCGCCGCCGGCGGAAACTTCTCCGTAGAGCTGCTCCGCGCCGTTTACAATGAGTTTCTTCATTGGGCGATCCTCGTTATTTTCTATATTTTTGATATCATGCATTCTATGAAAATGACAGCATACTGACGCTGTAATCCGATGATAGTATAGCACATCCGACAGCAAAATAAAAGCCGTAATGATAGAAAATCCTGCAAAATAAAAAATTCTTCCGGCAGAGAAAATTTTTTGCCTTTCCTCTGGGAGAATCGGCATGTAAACAGAACGGTTTTATTCCCTATTGCCGTAATCCCGAATAAGGTGAATGGCCAGCAAAACAATAGCGGCCACGATAGCGATAATATAAACTCGATCCATGGGAAAACCTCCTTTATCATATGTCTGACTGTGGCAAAGCCCGGCGGGATGGTTTGGCGGTATGATAGCACTGCCGGGCGGCCAAGGAAATGGCGAAAGAAAAAACTTTTTGTAAAAATTCCGTGACCAGCCCCAAGGGTATTTTAACGCAAAAAGAGCAGGGCATACGCCCTGCTCTTTTTGCCCTTATGTGTGACAAAAGAGAAAAAAGCTGTAAATCAGCCCTTCTTGCCGTAGTCGCGGATCAGATTGAGAGCCAGCAGAACAACAGCAGCTACGATAGCGATGATGTAAGTAACACCCATGATAAAATCCTCCTCAATATCTCTTACAGTTTGCGGGTTTGGAACCCTGTGAAGATATATTAACATAATATTAACGCCTTGTCATCCCTTTTGAACCAGAAATGTGCCGAAAATAGGGCTAAATCTTTGACGAATCCGTCAAAATGCGTAAATAAGCTGCAAATATTATCGTAGTATATAAATTTTGCATTAACATCCTGCATTTTGATGTTAACGGGAATTTATGCAATAATTCCTGCAAAAGCATCTTGAAAGGCCCGGGAAAATCGGGTATAATCTACGCGAAAAATGGTCCCGCGGTGTGCGGGGCGGTCAATTGGGTAAGTGGGGCGGCTTTTGGCCGAAGGCAGGCTGGCGCCCGATGAAGGCGGGCTGGCGCCTGTCGAGGGCAAAAACCGTTCCAGGCCCCGATTGGCCGCCCCGGCGCAAGAGACCAAGAAAGAACGCCCATATAAAGGAGGAAACACCATGGCCATGAATACCGACAATGCGCTGCGGCGCAGCGTAATCTATGAAGTATATGTACGCAGCCACACAGCGGAAGGGACCTTTAAGGCGATAGAGCCTGACCTGGACCGGATAGCGGCACTGGGGGTGGATATTGTATGGTTTATGCCCATCCACCCTATTGGGGAGCTGAACAAGAAAGGAAGCCTGGGCTGCCCCTATGCCAACCGGGATTACCGCACCGTGAACCCGGAGTACGGCACGCTGGAGGATTTCCTGCATCTGGTGGAGGAGATCCATAAGCGGGGTATGAAGTGCATCATTGATGTGGTGTATAACCACACCTCGCCCGATTCCACACTGGCGGCGGAGCATCCGGACTACTTCTACTATAAGGCGGATGGCTGCCGCGGCAACAAGGTGGGCGACTGGACCGATGTGGTGGACCTGAACTACGAAAACCGCGCGCTGTGGCAGTATCAGATCGATTCGCTGTGCTACTGGGCACAATATGTGGATGGCTTCCGCTGCGATGTAGCCAGCACCGTGCCGGTGGCCTTTTGGCAGGAGGCCCGCCGGGCTGTGGAGCAGATCCGGCCGGGGGCCATCTGGCTGGGGGAAAGCGTACACCTGGCGCACATTCAGGCCTTCCGGGAGATGGGCTTCTATGCCGCGACCGATGCGGAATTGTTCACGGCTTTCGATATCCTGTACCCCTACGACCTGTGGCCACTGTATGAGGGGGTAACTGAGGGACGGCTGCCGCTTTCCCGGTGGTTTGATGCCGTGGATTACCAGGAGGTGAGCTTTGAGAGCGGATACAATAAGCTGCGCTGCCTGGAAAACCATGATAACAGCCGCGCGGCGGATCGCTTCCCAGAGCGGAAGAAGCTGCTGGCCTGGACAGCGCTGAATTACTTTATGAAGGGTACCACCCTGCTGTACGCCGGGCAGGAGGTATGTGAAAAGCACACACCCTCCCTCTTTGAAAAGGAGCCGGTGGACTGGAACGGCGGAGAGGATATCAGCGGCTATTTGGCCAAGCTCGCGGCCATCAAAAAGAAGCTGCCCACCGATGAGCTGTTCCGCATTGGGGCGGATGACACACAGGGCATTGTAACCGCCAGCTATATAGGGCCTGCCGCGCGGGCCGTGGGCATCTTCCCGCTGGAGGGCAAAGGTGGTACCGTGGCCGTACCCCTGCTGGATGGTACCTACACCGATGCCCTGAGTGGCGAAGAAGTAACAATAGCCGATGGTAAGCTGACCATCGGGGAAGAGGCAGTCATTCTATTGGGATAAAATTAAGAGGCAAGAGGCCCCTGTCTATTTGATGACAGGGGTCCTTTTTTCGTTAGGAAAATTTTTTATAAAATACTGTCACAAAATACGGCGGCGGAGCGTTTATAGAGGTGTAAGGGCCAAAACCGATTGCGCCGGCGGCCGTTCTTGTGGTACCATCAAGAAAAAAGCCAAAAGGGGAAAACATATGCTGCCTGTATTTATCATGGCAATAGAAAATGACGATGACCGGACATTTGTGGCGGAGCTGTATACCCGCTGCCAGCCGGCCATGCTGCGGCGCGCGCTTTCTATCCTGAAAAACGAGAGCGACGCGGAGGAGGCCGTGCACGAGGCTATCCTGAAGGTGATACGGCACCTGGAAAAGGTGCGGATGATCCCGCGGGAAGAAGTGCTGTACTACCTGGTGACGGTGACCGAGACCGCCAGTATAGACCTATACCGCAAAAGGCAGCGGGAAAGCCGGGCAACCATTGGGAACGAAAACGACTGGACGGAGCACCTGGCCGATGACAACACAGCGGAGCAGGCCATGCTGCGGCTGGAGCAGCGGGAGCTGCTGGAGCGGTGCCTGGCGCATCTGCCGCAGCGGGAGATAGACCTGCTGAACTACTATTACATATTGGAGCTGCCGTATAAGGAGATAGCCCGGCTGACCGGGCTGACCGCGGAAAACGCGAGGATGATTGTATGCCGGGCCAAGAAAAAGGTGCTGGCCGCCTACCGTGAGAAAGGAGGAAAAACCGATGAGTAAATATCCCCTGGACCAAAACGATATGCAGGAGCAGTATGAGGACCTGCTCATCAAGGCGGCACTGAAGGAACACGCCCGCAAGGAAAGTGCGCGGCTGGAACGGGAAGCCGCCGGGGAGGTGGCCGTTCCTCCGGCGGAGGATAATGTCATCCGGGCGGCTTTCCGCCGGGTGACCTGGGAGGAAGCCCGCGACACGGTGCTGTACGGGGCCAAAAAGGCAGTGAGCTGCGTGGCGGTGGTCTTCCTGGCGATAGCGGTGGCGGCCACCACCACCTTTGCCCTTTCCCCGGTGGAGAAAAAACAGAGCATCCTGGAGCGGGTACTGTATACCATCCGCTACTATACCGATAAATGGACCAGCCACGGCGGTACGCGGGTGGAATATCCCCATTTCTACTATGAGGACTTTGAGTACATTGAAGTGCCGAATGAGGAAGCGCGGGAGGCACTGGAGATATGGGCGAGCTTCCGCAATGTTACCAATTTTAATGACGGCGCCAATATCAGCATCTCGCACCTGCTGCAGATGATGTTCTACTACTGCGATGCCTACGGGCTGGAATACCCTTATGTTGATGCCTCCACCAAATGGGTGCAACGGGAAGCCCTGCTGGAATTTGGGGCGTACTTCTTCGGCATCACGCAGGAGGACCTGGACCAACAGGTGAAGATGCGGCCGCTGTATTATGACGCCCAGCGGGACGCCTACTGTGACCTGAACTATGATTATTCGTATCAATTCGCCGAGATCAACGCGATGGAAAAGATGGGACTGATCCGCTATGCTGAAAATGAGGACGGCACCCTCACTCTGGAGGTGGTCACCAAATCCATGAACAGCTGGGAAGGCTACTGCAACTATCCCACCCTGCTTACAGTTGATTTCAGCGCCGGGCACCCGGTGTTCCGCTCAGCGGTCGTCGCTGACCTGACACAGTACTGGGAATTCCCGCCGGAGCCGGAGGAGCCCCTATTCTGATAAAAACATCTTCCCCCAAAGCGGTAAGCCATGGGGGAAGATGTTTTGTCTGTGGTTTCAACTTTCAGCGGAGGCGAACAGCGCCGTACAGACGGTACGGGCTTCCTCGCGGCCGCTGACAGAGATGCGGTAATAAGCATCGCCATACTCGAAGAAGGCGTAGCCGCTGGGCTCGTAGGTATGCGGGTAAACGATCACATCGTAGTACACCGGCACAGGGAAATCGGTCCACAAATCAGTATCGGTATACTGGCCGGAGCCCTCCGGCGGGTCCTGGTGATAGCGCCCCATGTATTCTTCGAAGGTCACGCCGTTCTTATGAAAATCGATCTGATAAACGGTGTGGTTCTCTTTTCTCCAGTCATAGTAGCAGGTGATATCCTCCGGGTTTTCCGGTTCATCCTTGGGGTATTTCAGCCAATAGTCATGGCTGCTCCAGTCCCCGGCGTTTTCCAGATGCAGCAGCCCGGTTTTCCCACACTTTTCTTCAACCTTTGCCATGGTGCCGTAGGTGCGCAGGCAGTAGTCATCCGTATCATGGTAGTAATACCGGAATGCCCGGAAACCGGTATAGCACCCTGCCACAATAACTGCCGCCAATAGAATGTAGCCGTACTTTTTGAGAAATTTCTTCATGTTATCCTCCCTGAATGTCCTGTGGTTACTATCTTACACTACTGTAAACGAATGAGAAAGGGAAAGTGTGACAAAAGGGGAGAAATATTTTGATGGAGCGAAAAATATGATATGACCGGCAACGATGGAAAAGTATGTTTATAAAGGGGCTACCCCTCTTGAAAAGTCGAAGAAAAAACTGTATATTAAATATGTGACATGGGTTTGCAGCCTGTGCAAACACCAAAGGTAAGAGGAGGTCCCCATGAAAAAGATTCTGGCCCTTATTCTGGCCGTTCTGATACTGATGACGGAACTGTACGGCTGCGGCAATGACCCCTCCCCCAGCAATCCCAGTAACGATAATCCTGTTGCCACCCCCGGTGAAGATGAAAATGGCAACGGGAACCGTAGTGAAAGCGGAACCAGCGGCAATGCCGTAGTGACCACCAGCCTGCCCGGTACCTTTGAGATTGCGGCGACCGAACCGCACTACTTTATTGTCATCCCCGGTTGGCACGCTAAAAGCTACGGCCTGAGCTTTGCACAGACCGAAAAGGGCAGCACCGGCTATGCCATTGTGGTGGTGGCGTGCGGCTATCCCGTGGAGAGCGATTCGCTGGAGGCGGCTTCCTCGACCCTGTATACCGATGGCTATAATGGCATCCTGATGCAGAACTACCGCGCCAAGTACGATGCCCCCCCGCGACCACCGAAGTCACTCTGGCGGATGGTACCGCCGCGCTGCTCTTTGAGGATATCCAGCACGCCGATGACACCAAGCGCACCGAGATGCAGGGCTATGTGGATGAGATGGTGAACACTGTAAGAGCCGCCCAATAATTCCCCCAATATGCAAAAATCCCCCGACCACCTGGCCGGGGGATTTTTTCTTGGTTTTTCTTATCTCTCTTATTCCATTTCCCAAATGAAAGTGGCAAAATCGCTGGTCTTGATATCCTCGGGAGTCATTTCTGCATTAAAGCAGCTGGCTGCCAGCTTTGGCATACAGTCGGCAGTCTCCATGCGGGTGCAAGAAGTCACATTAATATCGTTCCAGCTATAATCGATGGAAAGAAGCTGGCCCAGCCGAGTCCCAGCGGCAGCGCACAGTACCTCCGCTTTTTGTTGGGCATTGGCAGCGGCGCTTTGCAGCAGGGCGGCACTGATGGCCCCCGGATCCTTTACGGTAAAGGCAATGTGCAGCTCCGGCTGGGCCCCGCTGCCCGCAAGGGCGGAAAGCACCTGCCCCAGGCGTTTCATATCCAGCGGAAAAGCTAACCGAAAGCCCTGACTGCACTGATAGCCTGTGAACACCTGTCGGTAGTTTCCGTCCCTATCCCGGATGCTTTCGTAATTGGTGGAAACATTGAATCGGGTGGTTTTCAGGTCCTCGGCTGCAAAGCCGGCAGCCTTTACCGCATCGGTCATCGCTCCGCTTTGGCGGGCGGCCTGTTCCATGGCATGGTCGTAGTCCTTCTCAGTGGCGGTGGCGGTCATGGTAAGGACGATCTGATCCGGGCGGGTACTTACCTGCCCTTCCCCTTTTACAGTGATAGTTCTTGGCATATGGGCTCCTCCTTTTTAGCGGTCGCTGATTTCCGTCTTTATCATACTCTGTTTTTCGGCAAAACTCAAGCTACCCCCTTGACAACGGCCGAGGAGAGCATTATCATAAAACTAATGACATTAGTTTTATGAGGGAGGCACCTTGATGGCCAAAGGACTGAGCGCTGAAAGCATCACTGCCGCGGCAGCTGAACTGATAGAACAGTACGGACGCAGCGGATTTTCTATGCGGCTGCTGGCCGATACCATGGGGGTCAAAACCGCCTCGCTCTATAATCATATTGAGAATATGGACACCTTGCTGGCCGAGGTATGCCGCTATGCCCTGCGGATGCAGGAGGACGGTGAGCTGCAGGCCATTGCGGGGAAAACTGGCCGGGAGGCCGTATGGGCACTGGCCTGGGCCTACCGGCGCTTTGCCCAGCGGCACCGGGAGCTGTACTGGCTGGTGATGGATACCGCCGCGGACGATCCCCGTGTGCTGGATGATGCCGCTGCCCGCTTTACCGAGCCGCTGAAGCAGGTGCTTTCCGGCTTCCGGCTGCCACCACGGGAGGAGATCCACTTCCGACGGATGTTCCGGGCCATTGTCCACGGCTTTGCCTCGCAGGAGGATGAGGGCTTTTTCTCCCACTATCCGGCCTCCACCGAGCTGAGCTTTGAATTTGCTATCCAGCGGTTTATCGATTGCGTGCTGGAAGCGGAAAAGAGGAACCCATCTTGAATTATACCCAAAGCGAAGAATACCTGTTTAATACCATGCCGGTCAGCCGAGCCATTGCCTCGCTGGCCGTGCCCACCGTCATCAGCCAAATTATCACCGTCATTTACAATATGGCGGATACCTTTTTTGTGGGCCAGCTGGGCGACCCCAATCAGGTAGCTGCCGCCACCGTGGCCCTGCCGCTTTTCATCTTCATCACTGCGCTGGCCAATCTGTTCGGTGTAGGCGGCGCCAGCTTGATCTCCCGCTGCCTAGGGCAGGGCGACCATCAAAGGGCCGGTCATGCCGCCGCTTTCTGCATCTGGAGTGCCATTGCTGTCTCCCTTATCTATGGCATAGCGGTTCTGCTGCTGCGGCCGGTGCTGCTGCCATTGCTGGGCGCTGATGTCGAAACCTTTGATTATTCTTCCTCCTATGTGCTTTACAGCATCGGCCTGGGCGCCATGCCTGCGGTGCTCAATCCCATGCTGGCACATTTGGTCCGGGCGGAGGGCCATTCCCGGCAGGCCAGCCTGGGGGTCGCCTTTGGCGGCATCCTCAATATCCTGTTGGATCCTTTCTTCATCTTCGTGCTGGATCTGGAAATCGCTGGGGCAGGCATCGCCACCCTGCTTTCCAATCTGGCCGCGGCAGGCTACTTCACGCTGTTCCTGCATAAGATCCGCCATGAGACTGCCATTACCATCTCTCCCCGGCAGTATACACTGGGGCAGCACATCCCCGGGGAGGTGCTCTCTGTTGGGCTGCCCAGCTGCCTCATCTCGGTCATGGGGGCTCTCAGCAATACCGTACTGAATCACTTTACCTCCGGTTATTCCAATGCCGCCATGGCCGGTATGGGCATTGCCAAAAAGGTGAACCTGCTGGCCTTTGCCGTGGGGCAGGGCATCACCCAGGGTACCCTGCCGCTCATTGGCTACAATTACACCTCCGGCAACCGCCAGCGGATGTTGAAAGCCATTTACGGCCTACTGATAGGCTGTCTGGCTGTCTCGCTGCTCATCACTGTGCTGCTGTACTTTGGGGCCGCCCCTATCACCCGCTGGTTCATCAATGATGCCGAAACGGTGTCCCATGGGTGCACCTTCCTGCAAATCATCTGCCTAACCTGCCCCACCAGCACCTTTATCTTTTTTGCCATTACGGTGTTCCAGGCCACAGGCAAGCGGGCTCAGCCTATCTTCCTTTCCCTGGTGCGCAAAGGCACCACCGATGTACTGCTGATGCCGCTGTTCTATCACCTCATCGGCATCAATGGCGTGGCCTGGGCCTCTCCCGCCGCCGATCTCGTCGGTGTTCTCATTGCATTGGCGGTGCTGCTGCCCTATCTGCGCCGCCTGCGGCAGATGCCCGCCGCTCCTGCACCGGAGCATTCCTAAGCCATCTTCCTTTCTTTTACGGCCATCCGGCCGCATATCCAAAAAAATCTCCCCTGCCTTGAATAAGCGGGGGAGATTTTTTATTTACCGATGGGATTCCTTTCCCTGCCGGCGCTTATCATTGATGATCTTGACATGCTCATCAGTGATGAGGGCCACGCCATTTTCCTTGGCCCATGAAGCATTTTGTCAAGTGCTTTTTTGAGTTATTGACGCAAATTATCGTGAAAGTGCGAAAG
>ERZ1026780.2214-NODE-2214-length-11555-cov-3.748174_pt1 | contig 11555 bp, 9 predicted proteins | sample MGYA00380126_ERZ1026780 | MGnify/ENA primary metagenome ERZ1026780 (study PRJEB33269, sample SAMEA4719762) | human gut metagenome | biome: human-associated habitat; feature: organic feature; material: feces | place: Cameroon | collected 2013-10 ... | reverse complement strand
AGTTACGGATTTGTTAAACAAATAGAATAGAAAAACGCCAAAATGCCCGAACCTTTTTTGTAAATAAAAACAGATCCTACCCCGATATCAAAATCAGAGTAGGATCGTGGTGGAAGAGGGTGGATTCGAACCACCGAAGTCGATGACGGCAGATTTACAGTCTGCTCCCTTTGGCCGCTCGGAGTTCTCAAAATCCCCTTGCCGCCGGGTCGGGTTATTCCCCGTCGTAATAGTCCACATCGCTTGCCTGCGGATAGAGCTTGTTGATTCCCATGCCCCAAACGCCTATTTTATCAGAGTCGGGGTAGATAGCAATATCCACATCGTGTACCACATCAAAGTCTATATAAACCAGGTTTTCCGTTTCGGAGGAATTAGTCAGTTTATGAGCGCATTCCTCACCGGTAGGGAAGAACAGAAGATCTCCCGCACCGACTTTGCTCTCACCGCTCGGAGTTCTCAAAATCCCCTCGCCGCTGATAATGTAGAATGTCTCCTCGTTGTTGTGATGGAAATGATAAGGGTATGCCGCTTTCTTCGGAGGTATCTCATAAACACTGACCGAAGTGTTCTTGGCTTCTCCAAAGGACACAAATTTGCGGCGATAATATTCGTATCCCTCATGTTCGTTTTTATGACTTTGGGGGATATTGTCGATCGATTCGTGTTTGATCTCGCTCATAGATCGTTTTCACCTCATATCAATAACTTCATGCGTCGATTTTTGTTTGGACAATAGGCATACCGTCTCCACATGGCCTGTGCGGGGAAACATATCGACGGGGGTGGCTTTTACGGCGGAATAGCCGAGGGAGGCGAAGGCGCCGCAGTCACGGGCGAGGGTAGCGGGGTCGCAGGAGACATAGACTATGCGCTCGGGCTGCATTGCTGCGGCGGTCTCGAGCATATCGGGCGAGCAGCCCTTTCTCGGCGGGTCGAGCACTATCACATCGGGTCTCACGCCCTTTGACCTTAGTATCTGAGCCGCCGCGGCAGCGTCGCCGCAGATGAATTCCGCATTCTCTATGCCGTTCAGGCGGGCGTTCGCTTTGGCGTCCTCTATCGCCTCGGGCACTATCTCGACGCCTATCAGCTTCTTTGCCTTTGACGCCATGGAAAGCCCTATCGTGCCCGCCCCGCAATAGAGGTCGAGCACCGTTTCGTTCCCCGTCAGCGAGGCGTACTCCGCCGCCTTATTATACAGCCGCTCCGCCTGGGTGCGATTGACCTGATAAAACGACAGCGGGGATATCCTGAATCTCAGCGAGCAGAGGATGTCCGTGATGCAGTCGCTGCCCCAAAGGGTGCGGCATTCGCCGCCGAGAATGACGTTTGTATCCTTAGTGTTGCTATTTATGATTATGCTTTTTATGTTTTGATTTCGGCTTGTCAGCATTTGGACGAGCTTGTCCTCGGCGGGCAGGCTCCTGCCGTTTATCACGGCGCACGCCATTATCTCGCCGCTCTTCTCCCCTTTGCGGAGATAGATATGCCGCAGCAGGCCCTTATGGGCCGTCTCGTCGTAGACGGGCACGTTGAACTGCTTTATATAATCGGTGAATACGCCGAGGATATCCGCAAATTCCGTCGGCTGGAGCAGGCAGTCCGGGCAATGCACCACTCTGTGGCTGTGCGGCGAGAAAAAGCCTATCTTCAATTCGCCGTCCTGCATAGCAACAGGGTACTGTGCCTTGTTGCGGTAGCGTTTGTCGCTCTCAGCGGCGATTACCGGCTCGAATTCCGGCTCGACGCCGCCTATACGGCGGAAGCACTCCGCAACATGCTCCGCCTTTATCTTTGCCTCGGCGGCGTAATCCATGTGCGAGAACGCACAGCCTCCGCATCGCAGATACACGGGGCACTCCGGCTCGATTCTGTCGGGCGACGGCTTATCCACACTCTCCACCTTGGCGAAAGCGTAGGTCTTTTTTACCTTTAGGATATGCGCCGTTATTTCGTCGCCGGGCGCGGTGGCGGGCACAAATATCGCCATGCTCTCATATCTGCCGACTCCGCTGCCGTTCGCCGAGCAGCTGTCTATGCGGAGCTTCACACGGTCGTTTTTCTTAATACTCATTCGATCAACCCACAAATCTCACATAACGCGAGGTAATATATATCATAATGCCGATAGCGATAAGCATCGGTATATTCAGCACGAACGCGCCGTATCTCTGCCGCCTTGAGATGGTGGTCGCGGGCGGCGTGAGCTTCCTCGGCGCCTTGACCATCACAAAGATGACCGAGCCTATTATGCTCACGGCGTAGAGCGCTATCAGCACTATGTTATATGCCTTGCCGAGCAGCGCCGTGTCGGTGATATCCCTCGCCATGAATTCAATCAGCACGGAATAGGCATTGTTGCAGAAGTGGATGAGCACGCCCGTCCAGAGGCTGCCCGTGATGCAGACGGCATAGCCGATGCCGAGACCCGCTATGAACGCGAACGGTGCCTGAATGAGATTGCCGTGGAGCACCGCAAAGAGCACGGCGGACGCAACTATCGCAAAGCGGTCGCCGTAGCGGCGGAGCGGCTGCATTATAACGCCCCTTATCGCCAGCTCCTCGGTCAGAGGAGGCACGACGGCAACCATGATGAAGTAGACTATCCTGCCGAAGACATCGTCCGTCACCTCGTAGTCGGGCGAGGAGAGCTTAAAGCCGATGCCGTCCATGGCCGAAACAAAGATGCTCGAAGCATAGTTGCCCGCGAGGCAGACAAAAAAGCCGAAGAATACGGCAAAGACCATCAGCTTGACGCTCACGGGTCTGTCGAAGGCAAAGACATTCACATTAGTCCTGCGGCGCAGATAAAAACCGCCTATCGCGAAGGGCAGCATCAGCCCGAATACCGAGAGCAGTATAGTGACCGCGTCCTGAAAAACGGGGCTGGAATTGTATATGCTGCTCAGCGGCTCAAACACCAGCGGCAGGGTCAGCAGATTCTGCAAAACGACATATGCGATAACACACAGACCCGCCACTCTTCCTATGACCTTTATCTGCTTCCTGTCACGCTCGTCGCGCAGGTATCTTTCGGGGGAAAAATAGTATTGCTCGTTCAATTTATATCACCTTTCCGGAATTAAACTGCTACTTTTACTTATTTTAACTCAAAAGGCGGCTTCATACAAGTATTTTTAATTAACCAAATGTAAAAATTCTGTTGTAATATTGACTTTTTTGGTGTAAACTTATAAGGTAAGTAATTTGGCTTACAGTTTCTTTACGGAGGATAGTATGAATAAAAACATCACAAAGAAGGCGCTCGAGGAGCTTATCCGAGCCAAGCTCTCGCATCTTTTCGGCGTTGAGCCGGAGGACGCGACCAACGACCAGTTCTACCGTGTGCTCTCGATAATCTCGAGAGATATGGTCAGGGACATCCGCAGGGATTTCAACGCGGAGTCGAAGGAAGCGGGGCAGAAGAAGGTTTATTACCTCTGCATGGAGTTCCTCATGGGCAGAAGCCTCAAAAACACTCTCTACAATCTCAACATGACCGAGACCGCAAGGAAGGTCCTTGACGGCTTCGGCGTGAAGCTCGACAAGCTCTATGACTGCGAGCCGGATGCGGGTCTCGGCAACGGCGGTCTGGGCAGGCTTGCCGCCTGCTACCTTGACGCCCTGGCAAATCAGGGCTACAGAGGCATGGGCTACTCGATACTCTATGAATACGGCATTTTCAAGCAGAAGATAATCGACGGCTGGCAGACGGAGATGCCCGATTTCTGGCTCCCCGGCGGCGAAGTATGGCTCGTTCCCAGAGAGGATAAGACCGTTGAGGTCAAGTTCGAGGGCAAGGTCGAGGACAGCTGGGATAACGACTTCCACCAGGTCGAGCTTGTCGGCTGCAAGACCGTCAAGGCAGTCCCCTATGATATGATGGTGCCAGGCAAGGACGGCAGAGGCGTTGCAGTGCTGCGTCTGTGGTCGGCGAAGGTCGACGGCATCGACATGGCAATGTTCAACCAGGGCGATTACATGAGAGCCATGGAGGAGAAGGCTATGGCGGAGGTCATCAGCAAGGTGCTCTACCCCGCCGACAATCACCCCGAGGGCAAGAGCCTCAGGCTGCGCCAGCAGTATTTCCTCGTCTCCGCCTCGATACAGGATATCGTCGCAAGGCACCTCAGGGATTACACCACCCTTGAGAATTTCGCCGAGAAGAACGCTATCCACATCAACGACACTCACCCCACCCTTGCAATCCCCGAGCTGATGAGAATTCTGCTCGACGAATGCGGCTACGGCTGGGACGACGCCTACTCAGTGGTCGAGCAGGTCTGCGCCTACACCAACCACACCGTCATGGCGGAGGCTCTCGAATGCTGGAGCGAGGAGCTCTTCAGCCGCCTGCTGCCGAGAATATATCAGATAGTCAAAGAGATAGACAAGCGCTTCAGAAGCAAGATCTGGGAGCTGACCGGCGACTCCGCCAAGGTCGAGCGCATGGCGATAATCTCAAACGGCGTCGTCAGGATGGCCAACCTCTGCGTGGCGGTCTGCCACAAGGTCAACGGCGTATCCGCCCTCCACAGTGAGATACTCAAGAACAGCGTATTCAAGGATTTCTACACCCTTGAGCCGGATAAATTCACCAACGTCACCAACGGCATTGCTCACCGCCGCTGGCTCTGCCAGGCGAACCCCCGCCTGTCGTCATATATCACCTCGCTTATCGGCGACGGCTTCGTTTACGACGGCGACGAGCTGCTCAAGCTCAGAAAATACAAGGACGACGCAGCCGTTCTCTCAGACCTGCGTAAGATAAAGACCGCCAACAAGGAGGATTTCGCCGCTCTCGTCAAGAGCAGGACGGGCATAACGCTCGACCCGACCTCGATATTCGACGTTCAGGTAAAGAGGCTGCACGAGTATAAGCGCCAGCATCTCAACGCCTTCAACATCCTTGCAAAATATCTTGAGATAAAGGCGAATCCTAACGGCAATTACACCCCGCACACCTATATCTTCGGCGCAAAGGCTGCCTCCGGCTATTTTATGGCGAAGAAGATAATCGAATTCATCTGCGCCCTTTCAAAGCTCATTGACAATGACCCCGACGTAAAGGATCTGATGAAGGTCGTTTACATGGAGGATTATAACGTCACCATGGCGGAGGCTCTCATGCCCGCCGCCGATATCAGCGAGCAGATATCCCTTGCGGGCACCGAGGCAAGCGGCACGGGCAACATGAAGCTCATGCTCAACGGCGCAATAACCCTCGGCACGATGGACGGCGCAAACGTCGAGATACACGACGCCGTGGGCAAGGATAATATCCTCATCTTCGGCATGACGACTCCCGAGGTCAACGACCTCAAGCGCAGCGGCTATGTTCCGCAGAATTACTACAACAACAACGCCGAGATACACGAGATAATCGAATTCATCAACAAGGGCATCGGCGGCAAGACCTTCGGCGAGATAGGCGGCACGATAGTCTATCACGACCCCTATATGGTGCTTGCGGACTTTGCGGATTACCGCAGGATGCAGAAGCGCGCCGAGGAGATATGGCACGACACCGCAAGGTGGGATAAGATGTCGCTGATGAATATCTCGGGTGCGGGCCGCTTTGCCGCCGACAGAGCGATAAACGAATACGCCGAGAATATCTGGCACGCAGATAAGCTCATCTTCCCCGCAAAATGAATGACAGAGAGCTGATGCTCCTCGCTATCGGGCAGGCTCGGCTTGCGGCAGCCGAGCTTGAAGTCCCGGTGGGGGCTGTGATATCAAGGAACGGAGAAGTCGTCTCCGTCGGCCGCAACAGGCGCGAAACGGGCAAAAACGCCCTCGCCCACGCCGAGATAGAGGCTATCGACCTCGCCTGCAAAAAGCTCGGCGGCTGGAGGCTGTGGGAATGCGAGCTGTTTGTGACGCTCGAGCCTTGCCCGATGTGCGCCGGGGCGATAATCAATTCAAGGCTGCGCCGAGTGGTCTACGGCGCCTCCGACCCCAAGGCGGGCTCCTGCGGGTCGGTGACAAACCTTTTTGAATTGCCCTATAACCACAAGCCCGAGCTTGTGTCGGGCTTCATGGCGGAGGAATGCTCCGCGCTGCTGACCGATTTCTTTGCAGAGCTGAGAAAAAAGAAAAAAGTTTGATCTCAAGAGGTACATATGAGCATAGACAAAGTGTTTTTTATATTTGAGATAATAGGCACCGTCGCATTTGCGATAACGGGAGTTATCACGGCTATCGAGAAAAAACTCGATATCTTCGGCGCGGTGGTGCTCGGCACGGTGACGGCAGTCGGCGGCGGAATGGTCAGGGATATCCTGCTCGGCTATCTCCCGCCCGCGGCGTTCAGGCATCCGGTCTACACCGTGACAGCCATAGCCACCTCGCTTGCGGTATTCATTATAGCTTATTTCTTCGGCAAGCGGATAAAGCTGCACTTCAACGTCTATTCTCAGATAATCAACGTCTTTGACGCGATAGGTCTCGCCGTATTCACCGTGGCGGGCATCAACAGCGCGGCCGCCTGCGGCTTCGGCGAGAATTCGTTCCTCTCGATCTTCGTCGGCATGATGACGGGCGTCGGCGGCGGAGTGATGCGTGACATGATGGCGGGCGGCGTGCCCACCATTCTCCGCAAAAAGGTCTATGCGCTCGCGGCGGGCATCGGCGCGCTGATATATCAGCTCCTCGTCGAGCACAACACCTGCCCGCAGGGGCTTGCGATCCTAGCAGGCGCAGGGTCGATAATCGTTATCCGCCTCTCTGCGACGGTATTCAAATGGAACCTGCCGACCCTCAAGGATCTGGACTGAGTTCAACAAATAATTAAGCATCCGTATGACTTTGAGCCATGCGGATGCTTTTTTCATTTATCATTCGTTATATCGCCGTTGCCCTGGACGGGTATCGCTTCGCCGAGATAGGTCGGCTTTGGCTTAAATATCGACCATACAAAGTCCTTGTCACGGGCAAGGATCTCACGGATATCGCGGTAGGTCTGCCCCGCATAGGTGCGCGGCATCGAAACAACGCCGTAAGCATCAAGTCCGAGCGCGCGGGCGTCATAGACGGCGCGGTAGAGGTGGTATTCCTGTGTGACGATGAGGATCTTCTTCGCCTTGAAGATATCTCTCGCGCGGTACATGCTCTCATAGGTCGAGAAGCCCGCATGATCCATGAATACATCCTCGGAGGGCACTCCCCGCTCGACGGCGAAGCTCTTCATCACGTTCACCTCGTCGTAGCCCTTCCTGCCGTGGTCGCCGCTCATGAGCAGCTTGCCGCTCGCACCGTTTTTATAAAGCTCCACACCCCGCAGGAGCCTGTCCTCGAGCATATGGCTCGGGTTATCGTCATAGACTCCGCAGCCGAGCACGAGTATGCAGTCATAGCCCTCGCCCGCATTTGACGGGTCAAGGATATATCCCTTTGCGCTCGCCTTGACATAGGCGTTCGCCCCGAAAACCGCGGCGGCGCCGAGCACCGCAAGAATGAGCAGCACGGTTATTATTATCTTTATCGCCTTTTTCATCTCGTTCCCCCTCAGAATGATCCTGTGATGTGATTAACGGGCGTCTGTAAGCTGCCGGGTCGTCGCGCCGTCAACGCTCGTTCCCGTCATTGAATTTTTCTTCCTTCCTGACCTCGAAGCCCTCGCAGGGCAGCTCGACGAGCACCTCCCCGCAGGGTCTGTCGCCCGTCAAGACGATATCTATTACACTTCCCGTTACTTTCATTGAGAAGCCCATGCGCCCTCCGCCGTTTATCAGGTAGCGGCGCACCTCTATCTCATTCCCGTCGGCGAGCCACTCCCTCGGCACTCCCCTGCCGAGGAGCACTTCGCCGCTCACGCGCTGGCAGATGAGGCTGTCGAGCAGCGCCTTTGTGGCGGTGGACTGACCCCATATGTGCTGGCAGGAGCCTCCGCCGCCCGCTGCGTGCGGGATACCCCATGGCGATCTTTCGCTCGGGTAATCGACCCCCTCCCACCAGGAGAAAGGGCCGCTCATTGCGTGCTCGATCATAAATTGATATGCTTTTATCGCGCAGTCACGGTATTTGTCGCCCCTGAGCGCCGTGCTGCCGTAGCCCGCGTTATAGGCGGAGCAATAGTAGCCGTGCGGATATCCGCCGAAGTTATATATCGTATCGGTGATATCCTTTCTGCGCTCAAAGCCGTGCTCATAGGTCTTGTCGATAAGCTGAGCCATTATGCCGCTCTGATCGGCGCAGAAGAGATAGCCGTCCCAGCCCCAGCGGCCGAAAAGCAGCATGGAGGCCCAGTTTGCGTCATGCGGGTCGCTGCGCTTGCCCTCCTCATTGCTCTCGTCCATAGCGATGGGCAGATAATCGAGATTTTTCTCCTTTATCGTCCTGCCGACAAAGGAATTTGCGCTTTCGAGCAGCTTTGAATATGTCTCCGCCGCCCAATTTGCCTCCTCGTTTTCGCCGAGAGATTTGCATATGTATTCGTAACAGCAAAGACCCATCAGCGCCGACCAATTGTCGATAGTCCAGCTGCCGAGCGAGTCAATTGCGTTGGTTTTCTTCATGATACCGCTTGCGGGGTCGATATCCTTGCCGATGCGGCGGGCATTCTCCTTTATCATGGCGAATTTCTCACGCGCGAAGCTCTTATCGCCCGTCTTAAAGAGCCAGACGGCGAACACCCAGCTGTATTTCCACCGAGCGTCGGGGTACTGCGGGTTTTTCATTATGAATTCGGCGTATTCCCTTATCCTCGAGAAATCGCCCATAGTCATTAATGTGACAAGAATTCCGATAACGTCGTGGTCAAACACCCTGTCGTAGCCGTTCTCGCCGACGTGCAGCTCGTCGCCGTCCTTGACTATCATGGTATAGACGTAGCCCGCCTTGTAGGCGTTTATCAGCCGCTCGTCGGGCAGCTTCGCTATCTCGCACAGCGGCTCAATGCGCTTGACCCAATAGCTTTTCATGCTCTCGTAATGCTCGTCAAAGGAGCCGAGCGCGGCTATCCTCTCCCTTGACGGGTAGGGGTATTTGCCGCCGAAGCGATCGGCCCCCACGGCGTAATCGGCGGTGACCGTTTCGCCCGGGCACACGCTTTCGGCGTGACTGTTCAGCGGCACGAGCAGCGGCGAGACCTTGGGGAAATCGAGCGCCGACGCCGAGTTATTTCTGACCGTCAGGCGTGAATAGACTATCTCGAAATCCTTGCCGTCAACGCTGACCTTATCGGCGAAATTCTCGACCTTATAATCGTTGCCGTCCTTTGAAAACTCGCTTACGAAGCAGGGCAGCCAGCCCTCTTTGTTATACCATTTTATCTTGGAGGTGATATCCGTCACACCGAAGGTGACGAAGCGGTCGCCTCTGTCCCTCAGGCGGTAGCAGCCGTCGATATAAGCTATCGGGGCGTCCTTGTCGCCCTCGCAGCCGAACGAAGCCACAAGCTCCGGGAACTGCTTGCAGGTATAGCCCCGCTTGCCGACCAGACCTCTTTTGAACGAAACACCCATGCGGTTGACAAGGGAGAAATATTTGGCAGCCACGCTCGTGAAAAGCGTTTGCTTCTCTTTCGGCACGGTGAGCACCTCCGTATTTGAAATTTAAGAAAAAAGGAGCCGCGACCGCAGCTCCTTTTATATTAGAGATTAATATCCCCAAAGGAAACCAAGGCAGATATACATGATTATGAATTGAAAGAATGAATACGAAACGCTGACGTTGAATGAAGCGGTGCAGCCCTCGTATTCGACGGTTATCGTCTTGCTGCCCGTCGAGTCAAAATATGTGGGCGAGGTGATTTTATAGCCCGAGCTGACCGTCCTGCTGCCGTTCTCGTCAAAGACGGTGAGGGTCAGGCCGGCTGTGTCGAGCGTCTCCTTGTAGTGATAGCTCGTCTTTGCGGGCAGGGTCGCTATAGCGATGCTCTTGACGGGCTTATCCGTGCTCTCGGCGACGGTGATGTCAAACGAAGCGGTCTTGCCCGAGTAGCTTACGGTCACCTTCTGAGTGCCGACGGTCGTTGCCGTGGCGGGGCTGATGGTGAAGCCGCCGGTGATTATGCCCGTGGTGCCGTCGCTGTATTGAGCGGTCAGGGTCAGTCCGTAGTCAGAGATCTTCTCACCCTTGATATAGCTCGTCTTTTGCGGCAGAGTCCTTATCGTCACGGAGGTAAGCTCCTTGACCGAGCCGCCGCCCTTAACAATATAATCTATGTTGTTATTCTTTGCGTAGGTGTGCGCCGCCGAGCCCTCGGTAACAGTCAGCACGAGCTGAGCGCAGCCGCCGAATATGCCGTTGCCGAGCGTCTTGACGCTCTCGGGTATCTCAAGGGCATGGAGCGCCGAGCAGCCGCTGAATGCGCCGAATCTTATCTCGGTGACGGTCGAGGGAATGCTGACGCCCGTGAGGGAGGAGCAATTCTGGAACGCCTTTGCGTCAATCACGCTGACGCCGTCGGAAATGACGACGTTGACGAGGCCTGAGTTGTCAAATGCGCCCTCATATGAGGTGAGGCCTGCGGGCAAGGTGATCTCTGTGAGCATGGGGCAGTCGGCGAATGCCAGCGAGCCGATAGTCTTAAGCCCCGAGGGCAGGTTAACGCTACCGAGCTTTGAGCACATATAGAAGCCGTAGGGTCCGATCGCCGTGAGCGACGAGGGCAGAGAAACAGCGGTCAGCTTAGTGTTTGCGCCGAAAGCAAAATTGCCTACGGTCGTTGTACCAGCGGGCACGGCATAGGTCGTTTCGCTGCTGCCGTTGGGATACTGCACAAGGGTCTTGCCGTCCGCGGTGTAGAGCACGCCGCCGACAGCTTTATATGCGGTGTTGCCGCTTGCGACGGAGAATTTCTCAATGCCGGAGCAATTCATAAACGCCGTCTCGGCGATATCTGTAACGCTTGCGGGGATCGTGACCGAAGTGAAGCCCGAGCAGAGTGAGAACGCGCCCTTGCCTATCTTTTTGAGAGTATCGGGCAGCGAAACGCCTGTGAGAGCGGCACACTTCTTAAACGCCTCGTCCTTTATCTCGGTGAGGCCGCCGGGGAGCAGCACGGTCTTGAGCGCTATGCAGTTTCTGAAAGCCGCCACGCCGATGACTCTCGACGAGCTTTCAAACGCGCTGCCCTGATATGAGACCTTTTCAAGGCCAAGGCAATTCTCAAATGCGTTTGCACCGATCTTGTCAACGCTTGACGGGATATTGACCACGGTGATGCCGCCGCAGTCGGCAAAGGCTCCGTCGCCTATCTCCCTGACCTCAAGCCCCTGATATGTATCGGGCACGGTTATCTCGCCCGAGGCGGTCTTGACGCAGGAGACGACCTTATAAAATGAGCTTACGGTGCCGTCCGATTCAAGGCGGCTGCCTTTTTGATAGGTCAGCGGGTCCGCCGCTGCCGCTGCGGGCAGGGCTGCCGTCAGGATAAGCACGGCGGCGAGGATGATGCTGAGTATCCTTTTCTTTGTCTTCATTGTGATTCCCCCGAATTATGTTATCGTTTCCGCAAGCTGCGGGTTTCTCATGTATTTATCCATTGAACATTATATTACACACCGTGTCGAAAATCAATAGGTTTGAAAAAATGTTGCATTTTC
>ERZ1026780.2212-NODE-2212-length-11566-cov-9.315003_pt1 | contig 11566 bp, 8 predicted proteins | sample MGYA00380126_ERZ1026780 | MGnify/ENA primary metagenome ERZ1026780 (study PRJEB33269, sample SAMEA4719762) | human gut metagenome | biome: human-associated habitat; feature: organic feature; material: feces | place: Cameroon | collected 2013-10 ... | reverse complement strand
CGTTAAAAAATACGCTCAAAGCTTGCTCAATTAGAGTAAAACAGGGCGTGCTGCTATGGGCATCTTGGCCTATCTGCAGCCCTTTCGCTCATTTTTATCCATGCGGTCGCATACCGCAAAATGCAGCTCCGCTGCTGGCGAAGACCTCTGATGGTCCGCCAACCTTATAGCGAAGCGGTTTGAGCACCGAGTAGGGCGGTTTCCTCTTCTTCCCTGAGGGGAGAAGACCGAGATGAGAGGTGGACCCTCCCTTAAGGGTAAGGGAGGACTGGTGGGTTTTCGCCCCCCCCTTATTATGGCTAAAAGAGAACTGGTTGATTTTCTAAATAAAATCCTCCTCTTTTAAGAAAAAATATTATTTTGTCATAGCCTAAAACTATGACAAAATAACATTAGAATAATAAAACATTCTCTTCCGCAGCCATACCCATGTCCTCTCCTTCCGGCAGCCTGTATCTCAGGTCCCTGTCCTGGATGAAGATATGGTTGAGCGTGTACTCCAGCGACTCGAGTGTCTTCTCTCTCCTCTCCCCTTTCAGTTCACACTCCCACACGGTGATGCAGTGCCACCTCATCCTTGCCAGCTGTTTCTGTTCCTCCCGGTCTCTCTCCTTGTTGCGTGAGATTTTCCTCTCCCAGAACTCCGTATTCGTCTTCGGCACCCTGTAGTATTTGCATCCTTCGTGACCATGCCAGAAGCAACCATTCACGAAGATGCACGTATGGTATTTGCGCAATACGATGTCTGGGTGTCCAGGCAGCCTCGGGTTATTCACCCAGTACCTGAATCCGTGCGACCACAGGAATTTCCTGACAAGGACTTCCGGCTTGGTGTCCTTGCCTTTAATTGCCGCCATGTTGTTGTGGCGTTGTTGTATGGTCAAGCGGTCTGACATTTGATGGGAATATGATTATTAGACGTTCTTATTTTTCTGGCAAACTTTACTTATCATTCCGAAAATATCGAAAAGACATTCCGTTTTTCTTTTTTCCGAACCACTCATCATTTGCAACTTACTGATATTTACAACATCTTCTAACTTGATATTGGCAAGCATTACAACAAATGAAATTATGGATTGAAGTTTGATTTTACTTTCGAGTTCTTGCTTGTTTTGCTTTGTATCTTCAGTAAACTCTATTTTTCCCTTAGCCTCATCATATTCAAACACACAATTTCCTACGCTATCAGTAGCCTTACCTCTTTTCTTTATAAACGGATATACTTTGAAGCCTTTCTCGTGACCTATAATGAGATAATAATCGCATAGCGATAATTCTTGTACCATAGGTTTTCTTGGCATTTTATATTTCTGAGAACTTTCCTGAGTTGGTGATGTGGCTCCTCTGACAATCATCATTTGTTCATCAGCCTCATCAAACTTACTTTCTATCAAATCAAAGTCGGTTGTTCCAAAGGAATCCCTATCGTTTGAGCTGCGATTTTCATGTTCAACCCCCTCATCGCCAATAAAATGAGCCTTCCATTTTCTATTAGCATCAGGAAGACCGAAGTAATTATACAATCCCACATTATCCAAAATAATCGTATTCTCCTTCCCTGCTACGATTCGCAACCCTCGCCCTACCTGCTGGAGATAAAGAGAGAGAGATTTTGTTGGACGGGCTAACTGAATGAAACTCACATCAGGACAGTCAAAACCTTCTGTGAAAATATCAACATTCACCAACACAGAAATTTCTCCCAACTTAAATGCACTTATCAAATCCTGACGAACATCCTTGGGCGTATCACAGTCTATAGCCACAGCTTTTACTCCGTGATTAGAATAAAGGTCTGCAATCTTTGCTGCATGACATTTGTTGATAGCATAAATAATTCCCTTTCGTCCATTGGCAAATTTCAGGTAGGATTCAAATAATTTCGACCTGATACGCTGATTGTTAAATGTATTGTCAAGGTCTATATTTGAAAAATCTCCAGTAGCCAAAACTTGAGAATGATCTACAAGCCTTTGCACCTCAGAGTCAGGCTTGATGGAAACATAATCAAAATCAGATAAGAGATTTTTATTTATAAACCATGAAATTTGTGGCGAAACTATCAGGTATTGATAAAGCAAAAGAAAAGATTCGTGGTTGAGTCGCCAAGGCGTAGCTGTTACTCCCAACTTTTTAGCTTGCGGAAACAATCCGAAAAGTCTGACGTATGTGTCAGCAAGAGAATGATGAGCCTCATCTACTATGATGTAATCGAATTTCTGTTTGCATACATTATAATAGTTTTTATCTGTCAGCAATGACATGATACTTCCAACCTGAACACGCTTCCACAGATACTGTTCTCTTGCTCCCTGAATAAAACCATGAGCAATTCCAAACTTATTCAAAGTAGCAGAAATTTGGTCAAGCAACTCAGTTCTATGCGCCACTATCAAAATCTTTATGTCCTTATGAGCTTGCTTGTATGTATTGATCAAGTCATTGATGAGCGAAGTGAACAGATATGTTTTACCTGTTCCAGTCGGCATCTGAAGCATCACAGAATCATACTTACTCCACGCTTCAAATATCTTGGCTTTAGCTTCTATCTGATGCGGACGAAGTACCGTATTATCTTGAATAAATGAGGCGAAATCCATCATATTACATTTATATCCATCTTAATATGGAGCATAGCTCCAATAACACGCAACAACTTAACTTTCTCTTTTGTAGTATTGGGCACAATTATCCATCTTTCATTATCTATTTGCACCTGATTATAAACCATCTTCTTAGTCGTTATGAGAGGATTACCACACCAAGACAAATCCCTTTTTCTAATGTCTTCTATGCCTAAATTCCATATAACCTCAAGAAACGTTTCCAAAGCACTATCATTGGCAAAATACTCTCCATCTGGCATTTTTACCAACAATTTATCTCTACTTCGGGTTCTTTTTTCCTTTTCAGGCACTTCTGTTGTCTCAAAGTCTGTACCTAATTCTATTTCTAATCGTAATTTCAGCTGATCATTGATAGCCTTCAGTTGAAGAAACTTAGTTTCTGAATTGGATTGAGCATTCAAATACCATCCCTCACAAATAGGTTTCATATCCCTTTGGTACTTCGGATATATTTCCTTTGAAAGAAGAGGTAAATGGCACATTTCCAGTTTGATTGAAGAAAACAAGTCTTCCCCAATCTCATTCAACACTGCTATCATTGTTGACGTTGCATTGTTATAACATATTACTTTCCCATTAGGGAATGTTACTTTCAAGAGTTTCTTCTTGGCTCTTGAACGTTTGACTTCTTCATCCATATTATATACAGTTTAGTCTTTGTACATATTAATCGTATAGTTTAAAGAAATCAGTTCACCTGGTTGCATCTTTACACCATATATCTGCACCCATTTATCTCCCAAGCTATGATATTCTCCCAGTCTTAAACGTAAGGCAGGCTTATTGTCTTTTTCAGTAAAACCAATTCTTACAACATCATAATAACCGTCAATTCTGCCACCAACCATCGGTAAAAGATATTTAACGTTCATCAAGTTGAATGATGGAATTTTTTCTACGATGAATACCTTACCCTTATGCTGGGCAAAAGCTATAAAGTCATTATCTGTCTTGCGAACTACGCAAGTAAAGATATTCTTCTCATCACTGCCAGCAGTAACAACTGGAACATGACTTTCTTCAGGCAAGACATCATGTGGGTCAGTACCCAAACTGCACTCCTTTACTATAAAACTTTTCCTAAGTTCAGCAAGCAGAGCCTCATTGTCTTTTTCTTCTTTTTTGTCGAGAGCAAGCGAGAAGATGTTTTCTTCGCTAAATGGCGTATATACTTTACCGAGTACTTGCCTGAAATGTGTTTCCACATATTCCTTCACGTTTACTGTAGGGAGCGGGCGCATTGCGTAGAAATCAAAATCCTGCTGGAGCCAGTTGCGAATCTCCGTACAGAATTTAGACCTGATATTCTCCTTCCAATGATACTGCTCATCCTTATTATTCCTCGCATAGAGCGAGAGGACAAACAGGAAATTTACATCGTAATGAAACAACAGCAAGGTGTCACGGTCAAACAACCTGTTTTGGAACTGCTTCGACATATACCTGTTATTTTTTCTGTCAGTTTCCTTAATACCATCAATAGAATAACGATATTTCTCATCCATTGATGCCGAAATGAAGAAATTAGGTATAATATTGTATCCTTCAGTTTCATCATCACGAAGTTTAATACCCGATGGCGGTACTTTACCTTCATTGAAAATATCCAGATTCCACTGTATAACATTTCGCGCATAGGTGTATTGTTTATAGACGGACTCTTTGCCAAGTTCATTGCCCATCTTATAATATTTACTGTCACCTATATAATATGTATTACTTGATTCGCCTTCTATCAGGCTCTTTGCCGTAAAGAGATGATCAACAATTTTACCATCTTCCTGCTTCTTGTCCATGCCGTCTGGCAATGGACTGTCACCCACCAAAGCGTCAATAATAGCCTCAAATACAATATGGAAACTCTTGACCAGCAAATACTCTTTCTGACTGGTATTAACATATATCTGGCGAGATTTGTCGAAGAAAGCATAGCAGAGTTTCCAAAGCTGCAAAGCTTTATCTGAGAAATACTTATATTTGATTTGGTTCAAGCGTATAATACCATATCCATTTCTGTACTTTTCAAAACGCTTGCCTGTTATCAGGTCAAAATTGCAGTTTATTTCCTTAGGAAATCCGTAAGTGTCTCCTATATAGTTAAGGATTGAGAAGAAAATGACAAGCAATTCTTCATCAAAATTGATTTGACGTTTCTTATTTACAGGATTCAGATAGATGGCATTATCTTCCTGAATAATGGCAGATGTTGTACTGATGGTACGCATCCAGTTGATTTTATTATTTCCTGAATGGATGTTCTTCAGTACAAAGAAAAAGAAACTCTTATTGTCCTTATTGAACTGAATCAACGACAACAGAATATCGAGAAAAGTATTACTCTTTCTTTTGTTTCCACCACCCACTTGGTTTATCTTTTTTTGATAAACAATGGTAGAATCATTGTTCTTGTCGTTCTTATAAACCACGATGGCTCTATAAATCCATACTGCAAAACCGTAGATAAAATCACGTTCTTCTTTTGTCAGGTTCGCCTGACCTTCAGGATTGATAATTTCATTAGGCAAGTATTTGCCAAATGCAAGTTCCTTACCATCCACATCACGCAACAAGACTTTAGGAAGAATAAAAACACAGTCATCCAATAGAGCATTATAATAATACCCTACATAATGGATTGACACTTTGCCCTCTATGTTCTCCATTGCATCTATGCCGTACAAGGCATCATGCACCTCAGACACATTGTATTGATATTCTTCTATAAGAATTCTCATTTTCCTTCTTTTTGAAAGTTTATTTACAGACAAAAGGTTTATTCGTATTGTACTTTCAGCTGCAAGTTTAAGCGGTCGTTCAACAACATTACCATGCGATACATAGTTATCTGGTTGATACCTTTAACAACATAATAATCGCCCTCTTGAATATAATTATAGGTAGAATCATTCAATATCGCCTCATGTTTACTCATTGTCACCAAAGGCGTATGATGGCGATGATATTTCATTTCTGCCGCAATATTCTCTACCTTTTCTATTCCGATTTTTGAAAGCACCTTACGATAAGTTTCAAACTTATTAGCCTCGTTTATGACAGTTCCGTCAGGGAATGTAACTGCAAACACCTTTGGAGATCTTGGGAGTTTCTTGTCCCCTTCGATTTCAAATCCCTCTTCACTGTTGTCTTCATCATTCTCAGAGACAGGCTCTAATTCCAAATTTTTGAGAAACAATTCAACTTTTTCCTCTTTCACTTTGACTTTTCCATTATCTACAGAATAGAATTTGTCAAACGAAAGTTTTTCTCCATTTTCATCTCTAAAAGCACTGCCCTCAAATTCTGAATCTTTGAAGACATCATTCCAAAGATAGAAGATAACTTTGCTGACAAACTTGCTGGAACTTATAATACCATCATCAGCCTTGCAGAAGAAATATCCGAGTTTCTTGTCTTCCGAATAAGTTGCATCATAGACCCTATCATTGATGGCTTGAAGGAAGTTCCACCAATCGTACTTGGCACCGTTTACTTCAATAGTCCAGTTCTTTTCTGCATTGCTTATTGGCACATAAGACCAATCCCAACGACGTTTGAAAGCAGAGTCTATTGGAAAGAGGCTTTGATCGCTGGTGTTCATAGTTGCCCAAATATAGAGGTTGTTTGGCAGTAATAAGACTTCACCCGCCAACACTTGGACTACAATATCCTTGCCTTTAAAGAGATCATTAATAATTTTCTTATTCTTGATTTCCAATCCTGCAAATTCCTTTTTAAGTTGTTTTTTCATGTCAGAATCTGCCTTGATAGGATATTCAGAGAATCCTTCATCTCCACGATCAAGCAGCTGAAAGAGATCACCGAATATCTGAGCGCAGTTGCCTCGGTTAATCTCTTCAATAACCAAGAATTCGTCCACTGGCTCTTCACCTTCTTGCACGGCACAATATTTCTTCCACGCCTCAACATAAGCCTGCATGAAAGCCTGGCTCACAAACTCGTAGACGATTTTATCTTCCGTCATTTCCTTGCCATCCTTGCTTTTAACCGGAACTGCTTCAGTTCCAATAACAGTCATTACAGGCACAGATTTTGTGGTAGGCTTATATGCGCCTACAAAAGTAGAGTAATCCGAATCGGGATGGAACGTTGTACGAATTACATCCTTGCCAGTTGTCAGCTCATTTATTGCATGACTTTTACCAGTACCAGGGGCACCATAGAAGATTTGCTGGAGAACAAATTTGCTCTCTGAGGTCTTTTTCGGTGCGTTAGAACTAACCGATGAACCTTCAAAAGACTCCCATTCTTCCGATTTAAGAAGCAAGTTCAGGCAGTCTTGATTTGCTATCCCTTTTACTATAGCCCCTATCAAGCTGCTCGAAGCATTAATAGTATTTGCAATATTCAGTACTGGAGAATCGGTAAAATCATTTGACCGCTTAATATTTTTGCCCCCACCCCAGTACTCGTAATTCCACAAGAAATTTACAAGAAACTCTTTATCTGCACCATCATAGTTTTCTAGAAAGTGCTCTGCTTTTTCCTTGCAAATCTCTTTAGTTTTCTGGTCCTCTGAAATATCACCATTATCCTTACTAGGATGGCAAGCCTCATACATATCTGGCGTGAAACCCAAAGTCTCTAATTTGTTCTTATACTTAATCAGTTCAATATAATACTGACAACAGCATGCAGCTATATACACCCATTGATTAGGTATTACCAGTAAAGACTTCCTAGAACTTACCTGCAATGTATACAAGTTGTACCTTTCTATCTTATACTCACCAAAAGAACGAAATTTTGCTTTGAACTCATCAGGCAAAACACAGTCATCCATGTTTGAGTGGGCGATGAGCTCACTCAAGCTTGCTTTCAGTACTCCTAAATCTAACAACTCCTCCATACTATGACTTAATTAATAATTGATTGACTATTTCTTGCGCTAACCTTTTTATTACAGGCACGGCTACACTATTTCCAAATTGATGATAAGCCTCCTTCTTTGAAACTACTATTCGGAATTCAGGGTTAGCTGAATTGTAATTCTGATTATCAGCACATTCCGGATATTTCCATCCATTTCCAATAATTCTATACCCCTGTAATCTTCCTGCTTCTACAGGTGATAATGTACGGGGGTTTTTATCAGCTTGATCTATTAATATTTCGCTTCCATCTTTCCAATATCTTGCAGAAATCGTACTACAATACTCACTATCACCGAAGAATTTACGATAACCGAAACCTTTGCCGTTAGCCAAGTTGCGTTCCTTACGTCTCTGGTGGCCTTCCCACATTCTATCAGAAATTGTAAAATCTGCCACAGCATCATCTGGTTCGAATATATCAGAAACTTTAGTAGGCATAGTCCCTTCCTTTAACTTTGTTTTGTCGTATATGGTATTACCATCTGCATCAATACCGTATGGGAACTTGAACGTTTCTACATTGATAGCTTTCTTGTACCATGCTATGATAAATAATCTTTCCCTGTTCTGAGGTACGCCGAAATATTTAGCATTAAGTACTGTATATGAAACGCCATAACCTAACTCTTCCAATGTAGCAAGGATTACCTTTAACGTATTACCTTTATCATGACTCTTCAAGCCTCTAACATTTTCTAAAAACAAGACCTTTGGAGGGACCCCTTTCTCTATCTTGTACTTTACTATATTTGCTATATTGAAAAACAAGGTACCTCTAGTGTCTTCGAAACCTCTTTTGAGCCCAGCTACAGAAAAGGGCTGACAAGGGAATCCACCACAACAAACATCAAAATCAGGTATATCAGCAGGATTAGCCTTGGTTACATCTTCATTAAAATATTTGTAATTTCCAGACGAATCTTTTTCAAAAAGACTAGGCTCGATATTTTTATAATTTGCTTCATACGATATACGGGCAAATTTATCCCATTCACTTGCAAAAACGCAATGAGCTCCTACGCTATGCATAGCTGTGTGAAAACCTCCTATTCCAGCAAATAAATCTATAAATGTATATTTTCTATTAGACATTGTTTTCTTTCACATTTAAATTTTATTACCAACAGATATGTTACCCTTGATAACCTAGTTCTTCTGCCTTTTCAACTATTTTCAAAGCGAACTGAGCTTGCTTTAACGTTTTAAATGCACGATTACGTGAACGCATTGTACCAAAGTTGAAAGCAGCCTTGCGCTCCAATGGGCTAAGCAAGTCTCTTGACTTCGCCCAGTTGGCCAATCCAAACCAATAATTTGAATCTATTGCTTCGGCTTCCTTAATACGATTCTGTTGCGCCTCATTAAGATAACTTCCATCCTCATTAGTTTCAGCTTGCATCAATTCACTACCAAACTTCTCATATTCACCTAATTTCAATTTTAATCTGTTCCAACATTCAGGCTTCTTACTCCATTCTCCAACATTAGAAGACTGGTTACCTGTAGTAGAAGTTCCCGTCAGATGATTCCAAACCATAGGAAGAAGTTCTTCTATTTTATCTATGACTTCTTGCTGAACCATTTGGTTTTCCCAAATATAAGTCAAATCAAGACCTTTATCAGACAAGAGTGATACACAAGCCATCAAATAAGTGTTCATATTGGCTTTGTATCCACCCAATTTCTTGGACTTTACAATAGAGTCAATTGTGTCAAACAGAATTCCTTTGGCTATGATATGCTTATAATAGCTAGCTGTTACCATAGGACGCTCTCTCTTGATGTCTGCAACAAACATAGAATAGTTCTTTTCTGCTCCGCGACAAACATTATATGGTTGCATATTCCAGGATGCTTCATACTTAGCAATATCTGTCTTGGTAATCTTTTGATTCTTTGGATATTCTGTCTTAAAGGACTTCAAGTTATATCCACTCAATTGCGCCAACTGGTCGAGATACTGTCCACGAGTACGCTCAAAATACCATTTACAATAAGGCTTATTATTTCCGTTTGGAACCCATTCTGAGCGACTGAATTTCTCTAAATCTACCAAATAAGGCTCATTGGCCGAGAAATCAGAATTCTTAATTGCAGTCTGACTATTGGCAGACGTAGAAATCGCTTTAACTATTTCATCACAATTTTCAACATCACGAATAACACTGATTTTCATCGGAACATACACCTTCTGCATCTCCACTTCTCTATCAGACAAACTGGCAGCTATAGAAGCCGTAGTCTGACCTCCATTCACTATTTGCCAATCATATAAACGAGTGATATAAAGACCACCATCTTCTTCCTTTATTTCTATATCTTTTGCCGTGGTCGAAATACCATTATTGTATGAGAAGAACATATCTGGCTCTTCACGCAAAGTCTTACGGATACCTTTATTCACCTTACCCTTAAACTGAAGGAATGTACGAACATTCTTCTCCAACAAAATCTGCTGATATTTTCTATAAATCTTTGCCAAAGTAGTACCCGGAATAATTGCCATATACGCATCTACGTATGGATTTTCCTCACTCATCTTTAAGCATTGAAGTTCGGTATTATACTCTGTTGGGAAATCAATCTCAACTTTCTCCTTACCTGCACGGATATTATGCTGCTGGAATACTCGCTGCATATCCCAGACATTGTATTCAATGATAAAATCGTCTTCACTAGACTCTACTGAACCCGGCACACAAGATGGATCAGTCAATCCATCAGTAATAACATAAATGCGAAGCTGATTAATGGCACCTTTAGTACTTTGTACCAACTTAGCTACTTCTACAATCTCATCATTCTTCTCGACATTAACAGACTTAAAGAGCGTACCATTCATTGCCTCACGATAGAACGATACAAGATAACAAAAACCTTGCTGGATTTTGCTATTATTCACCTTACCCAACAAAGAGTCAGCTTTTACCAAATAAAAGAGGTCCAAGGATTCTGCTTCATCATTATAATCGTAAGCAGTAATTCTCGCTCTTGTTTTTTGGAAAGAACATATCTCAGGATTGTTTACTTCACCATTATCTTCCAAATACTCCAAGATAGCACTTGCCAACTCCTGGTCATAATCTGTGTTACCCATTTCTACGGCAACATTGATATTATCTAAAAACTCTTGTGCAAATTCTTTAATGTCCATAGCTATGTTTTTTAGGTTATTTTAATCATTTCCCTTCTCCTTTGCTCAGAATATCCCTATCAACTTCCTGCATAAAGTCGACAAAGGATACGCCAAGAACCTGACAAATGCTATGAAGTTCTATGATATCAAGACGGCGCTCACATATCTCTATCTTGCTAATAAATGCCTGTTTAACATTCAGCAATTCAGCAAGTTGCGTTTGTGTTACACCCTTTTCCTCACGCTTACTACGCAAGCGGGCTACTACCTGGTGATATAAACGAGAATGTATGCTCTTATCCATATGACTTAAAATTTGATTGCACAAATTTATATTCTTTATTCGGATATACCAAAATCGAATATTAGTAAAAATGCCCCTTAATGCCCCGAATACAATCTCTTTCATACATTAAAGTGTCATAAAGACTTCTAATTATCCATGAAAATACAAAAGAAAATGCCAAAAACTTGCATAAGAGAAAAATATTACTTATTTTTGCATGCAGAATTAAACATAGACAGATGGAAACATATAAGTATCAAGCAGAAATAGACGCATTGGTACAACAAGGACTAAAGATGCCCGAAGTTGTAAAACCAAACGATTTGAAAGGATACAGATTCGTTTTCAGTTCAGATATGTCAAAAAGTTACTTACCCAACTACATCATGAAGCCTCAACGTGCTATTATGAATGGGCAGAGAAAAGTCGATATAGGCGGTTATGCCTTGTCTTGCTTTACAGAAAAAGATAAAGCTATTAAGTTCTATCAGTTACTTGCTAAAAATATGAGGAACATATACAAAGCTATAGGTGATGGAATTTCTTCTGGAATCGTAACTAACAACGATGGCAACATTACAATACCAGCAAGTAATGGGCATTATAACTTATTTGAGTTTCC
>ERZ1026780.2209-NODE-2209-length-11567-cov-10.024757_pt1 | contig 11567 bp, 10 predicted proteins | sample MGYA00380126_ERZ1026780 | MGnify/ENA primary metagenome ERZ1026780 (study PRJEB33269, sample SAMEA4719762) | human gut metagenome | biome: human-associated habitat; feature: organic feature; material: feces | place: Cameroon | collected 2013-10 ... | reverse complement strand
ACTGAAAAACATAAGGAATCCCACGCCCCGCCCAAGCGGGGCGTTTTTCATTTCCTGCGCCTCTTGCAACGCATCCGTAGGGGCCGGCGTCCTCGACGGCCCGTTTTGCCGCAACCCTTGTAACCCTCCGTAGGGGCCGGCTCTACCTTGCCCTACGCATAACAGGAAAGCTGGTACGACCGGGCCGATGTGGGCATCGTCCCCTACGGAGTGTTTACCGATAGGATTTCGTAGGGGGCGATGCCCACATCGCCCCGCTCCCGGACTTGCACAAAGTTCCTTGTTATCCCTAGGGGCGGACGCCTCTGTCCGCCCGCTACCCAACGCACCCCCACAAAAAAGGGAACGCCCACCCGGGCGTTCCCTTTTAGCTTATGTATTTTTTATACCACCCGGTAATCGCCCCGGGCCGCGGCCTCCAGCCGCCGGTTTTTCTCCCGGGCCAGCTCATCCTGGAGCAGGCCGATAATGCGGTTGCTCACCAAGAAGCCCTTTGCCGTCAGGTGCCAGCCGTTTCCGTCCTGCTCTGCCAGCCCCTCCCGGGCGCACTGCTGCAAAAGTGCCGCCAGCGGCGCAAATCTCTGCCGGAACCGATACTCAAATTCCCGGGGATCCACCCCCTGCACCGTGCGCAGCCGGAGCATCAGGTATTCCCGCTCCCGCTCGTCGGAATCCACCGTCTCCGACTCCTGCAAAACAAGCTCTCCCTTCAGGTACCGCTCCAGGTCCCGTGCATAGCCGTAGCGCACATTTCCAAAGTCCGAGTGCGCCCCGGGGCCGAATCCGGCGTACTCCTGCATAAGCCAGTATTTCAGGTTGTGCCGGGAGGCAAAGCCGGGCTTGGCGAAGTTGGAAATCTCATACTGCTCATAGCCGCACTGTTTCAAGAACTCCACGGCATATAAGTACATATCCGCCTGCATATCCTCATCCGGGAAGGTCAGCTCCCCCTGCCGCCGGTACAGCGGCGTGCCTTCCTCCAGCTTCAGCCCGTAGCAGGACAAATGCTCCGGGTGCAGGCCTACCGCATCGGACAGGGTCTTTTCCCATCCCTCCATGGTCTGCCCCGGCAGCCCGTAAATCAGGTCCAGGCTCAGATTTTTGAATCCCGCCTTCCGGGCTGCCGCCACGGCCTCCTGTACCTGCTGCCGGGTGTGAATGCGTCCGATGGTCTGCAAAAGCGCGTCGTCCATAGACTGCACCCCCAGGGAAAGACGGTTGAACCCCGCCTTGCGCAGCCGCTTCAGGGCCTTTCTGTCCGTAGCGGAGTCGGGATTTGCCTCCAGGGTGATCTCCGCGTGCTTGTCCACCTTATATAATTTCCGGATGCTGCCCAGCAGACGGCAGAGCCGCTCCGCTCCCAGATAGCTGGGGGTGCCGCCGCCGAAATACACCGTGTCCGCCTTGTGGCACTCCGCCTGGGGCGCCACCTCCGCCAGGTGCCGCTCCAGGGCCCGGCAGTAGTCGTCCATGCGCTCCTCCGCGCCTGCCAGAGAGTAAAAGTCGCAGTAGGCACATTTGCTCCGGCAAAAGGGAATGTGGATATAGAGGCCCAAGGGCAGATCTTTTTGTACTGTGTTTTTCTTCATGGCTCAGTCCTCCTGCTGGGGCCGGTATAGACGGATGGCGTCGCTGGGGCAGTTCACCTTGCAGGAGCGGCAGCCGATGCAGTCCTCGGTGCGGACCTTGTAGATGCCGTCCGGCTGCTGGTCAATGCAGTGCATCACGCACCACATGGCACAGATGCCGCACCCGGTACAGTTCACCGGGATCACCTCCGCCAGATCATGGATCTTCTTCCCAAAAGGATGGATCATGTCAGCCATAAAATCAAAACCACCTTTGTCCTTCACCGAGTCGGCACCTTTTTGGCACCGTTTGTTCCCCATAGTATACCCTTTTTTTCACCGATTGGCAAGAAAAACACAGATATTATCTCGGCAGGGCAGGCTCCTTCGGCGGCCTCAGTTGCCGCCGGCAGTCCTCTTTTCCCGGCTCAGGAGCCAGGCTGTCATGTCCTGCAGGGTCTGCTCCATAGGCCGGGGCTCATAGGCAAAGCATTCCGTGGCGGCGCTATGGCTGAACTGGCCGTTGGAGCCGAGAACGGAGACGGAGTAGGGGGTGAAGAACAGCTGCTTTCCCGCCCGCAGACTGTGGCGCTCGTAGCAGGGAGCGGCCAATTTTGCAAGGCTGAGGGGCAGGCAGAGAGGGCGATAGCGCCGCTGGGCTGCCGCCCCTACCATCTGCAGCATCCTGCCGATGGTGGCATAGTGTCCGGAGAGGATATACCCCTTTCCAGGCAGCCCCTTTTCGCAGCAGGCCAAAAGACCCTGGGCCACATCCCGCACATCCACGAAATCATACCCGCCGCGAACGGCAAAGGGCAGCCTTCCGGCAAGAAAGGATTCGGCCATGGAGGTGAAGCTCCCGCCCTGCACATCCCCCGGGCCGATGATGCCGGAGGGAAAGACGACGCTGGCATTCAGCCCCTGAGCCGCCGCGTCAAGCACCAGATTGGTGGCGGTGGCCTTGCTCTTGGCATAGTCGCCGTCCACAAGCCCTGGGGCGAGCTTGCAGTCCTCTGTAATGGGGCAGCCTCTGGGCTTTTCCGGTATGGCGTGAACGGAGCTGACATAGACCATTTTCCCCACGCCGTGGGCTATGCATTGCCGGAGGATCCGCCATGTCCCGCCCACATTGACCTGATAGAGCTTGGAGCCGGGCCGGGAGGCGACGGAGACGATGCCTGCACAGTGGATCACGCAGGTGCGGCTGTCGGCATCTGCGAAAAAATCTGCCAACCCATCACCTTCGCACACATCGCCGGTGACGGTGCGGACCTCCTTCGGGAGCAAATGGGTGTAGGGGTCATCGGGCAGCGCAAGGGCGTGTACCTGTGCGCCCCGGCGGGCCAGCTCCTCCACAACGGCTCTGCCCAGGAAGCCGGTGGCACCTGTAACGAGATATTTATTGTACATACAAAAACCTCCTCCCCGAAAATGGAAATACAAGTGTTGCTTATCTTTCACAAGTACAGTATACTGAAAGAAAAGACCGGAAACAATCGGCACTTGCCCCGGGGCTGTAAGAAAAGCAACAGTGGACGGCGGAGTGTTGCCGTACTTTGTAAACTTTTTTAGGAGGGCTCTGTATGGAGAAGCTGGATGCCAGAAAACGCTATACGCAGATGATGCTCAAGCAGTCCTTTTTGAAGCTGCTGCAGCAGAAGCCTGTCAACCGGATCACGGTGAAGGAGGTCTGCGCACTGGCGCAGCTCAACCGCGCCACCTTCTATGCCCATTACAGCGACTGCTTTGCTCTGAAGGAGAGCATTGAAAATGAGCTGATCGTGGCGTTTGAAAAATCTCTGCGCTATGTCAACTCCTTTGATGTAACGGCCCTGATCGAGGCCATTTACGACATGGTCGAGCAGAATCAGGAGGCCTGCCGGGTCTTGATCCTGGACGATCCCGGCTCGGCGGTGCTTATGCGCATGATTGCCCTGGCCAAGGAGGACAGCCTCGCCTACTGGCGCAGGGAGCTGCCCGAGGCCAGCGAGACGGAGCTTGCCATGATGTATACCCATCTGTCAAACGGGCTGATGCATGTGGTCGTGGAGGGCTATGATAAATACAGCAAGGAGGAAACCATTCGCTTTGTCAGCCGTGTGGTAAAGGCCAGCCTCTCCCTGCTGCGCCAGAGCGCAAAGCCCCTTACCTGATAGCTCCAAGGCTTCAAAAATTGAGTCGGGGTGTCAAAAAAACTTTTTCGACACCCCGACTCACAACACTATCATTATATAATCTATTTGCATAATAGTCAATAGCTCCGGCGGTAATCGGGCTATTTTCGTAGTAATGCATAGATTTTCCGTGGGGATTCCGTATAGAATCCCTCTTGCTTTCTGCTGCGATATTTGCTATGCTTTAGATACAGAAAGGGTGAGTCCAATGACCTAAGAAGTACCCCCAACCGCTGGAGTATGGGGAAGATGGCACCGACAAAAGAACTGTAGTCGCCTAATGAAAGCCGTCATAAACGGCAGGATCATCGCACGGCGGTGTTTACATATAGGTAGGGCGCAAGAGCAACAGACAAAAGACAGGTGCCATGAATCCGAAGAAAGCGAGGTATAAAAAATGATGTTAGATATCAAGAGTGAAGGGTAGCCCTTGACTGCAGCGAGATCCAAGCAGTCAAGGGCTACCTTCTTTATAGCCGGAGCTTGCCATCTGGGTGCAGCAAGGTCCGGGAGACTTTTTTAATAGCTGCGTCGGCGGGAACGCCGTTTATTTTTTTGCCTTTTTGCCTTTCAAGGCCCGCTTGTGAAAAATCGGGAGACCTGCGCGCTTTTGCGGGAATAAGCCTGCGCGCAATGGACCAAAATAGAGGTAGCGTTTCGGAAAGGATGTGTACCCATGGAAACAACACCTGAAAAGTACCGGGCCTATGTGCGGCAAAAGCAAAAAAAGTCGCCCCTGGGCAAGGACATGGCCCTGGCCTTCCTCATCGGCGGACTCATCTGCGTGCTGGGCCAGCTTATTTCGGACGGCTATATTGCCGCAGGCCTGCCTCGGGAGGAGGCGGCTACCGCCACCTCCGTCAGCTTGGTTTTTCTCTCTGCCCTGCTTACGGGCCTGAACCTCTACCACCGTCTTGCCCGCTACGGCGGGGCCGGGACCCTGGTGCCTATCACCGGCTTTGCCAATGCCGTGGTCTCCCCGGCCATCGACTTTAAGGCCGAGGGCTTCGTCACGGGAATGGCCGCCAAGATGTTCCTGGTGGCGGGGCCTGTGATCGTGTTCGGCACCCTGGCCAGCGCCCTTTACGGGGTTATTCTGTGGCTGATAGGGTAAAAAGCAGACCTTGCGGCCGGATTTGGTCTGAATTTACCGAAAAACACAGGAATAACTGGCACTTTTCACAAAAAACGGGCGAAAAATTGTATTTGTCATAGCTTGAAAAATATTATATAATTCCTTTATTGAGTGATATGTGCGGCCTGGCACATTTTCCAAAAACGAAGGGAGAAATCTAAACTATGACTGCCAATGAAATTCGCAATATTTGCCTGTTGGGTCACGGCGGCTCCGGTAAGACCACCCTGGCTGAGCAGATGCTCTTTATGACCAAGGGGACCGATCGTTTCGGCAAGACCGTGGACGGCAACACCACCTGCGACTACGACGCCGAGGAGATCAAGCGCCAGATTTCCATTTCTCTGGCTTTTGCTCCCGTGAAGTATAATAATGTCAAGATCAATGTTATGGACGCCCCCGGCAACTTCGACTTCTCCGGCGAGGCCCTGTCCGCCATCCGCGCCGCCGAGTGCGCCGTCATCGTGGGCAATGCCAAGGACGGACTCAGCGTGGGCATGGAGCGCACCTGGAAGATGCTGGGCAAGAAGCCCCGGATGATGTTTATTAACCGCGTGGAGGAGGCCAACGCAGACTATGCCGCCTGCGTGGACGCCGTCAAGGCTAAGTTCGGCACCGCCATCGCCCCCATCGTGGCCACCAAGGCCGATGCCAACAAGGCCGTCACCGTCATTGTGGACCTGCTGCACAACAAGGCTTACGACGCCAAGGGCGAGTGCGCCATCCCCGGCGACATGGCCGACGAGGTGGAGGCCCTGCGCGCCGAGCTGATGGAGGCCGCCGCCGGCGCCGACGAGGAGCTGATGGAGAAGTTCTTCGAGACCATGGAGCTGTCCGCTGCCGACATGGCCAAGGGCCTGAAGATCGGCGTCCGGGACGGCAGTGTGTGCCCGGTGCTCTGCGGCTCCGCCGTCACCGGTCTGGGCGTGGATATGCTGCTGAAGACCATCGTGGACCTGGTGCCCGTGGCCACCGATATGCCCGCCGAGAAGGCTAAGGATGAGAGCGGCAACGAGGTGGAGGTGGCCTTCGATCCCAATGGCCCCACCGCTGCCATCGTGTTTAAGACCATTTCCGACCAGTACGGCAAGTTCTCCATGATCAAGGTCGTGCGCGGCAAGGTCACCGGCGATATGTCCCTGTATAACCCCGCCACCGGCAACACCGAGAAGCTGGGCCGCCTGTACAGCATGAAGGGCAAGAAGGGCGAGGAAATTAAGGAAATCTGCTGCGGCGACATCGGCGCCATCGGCAAGATGGACCGGGTCAAGACCGGCAACACCCTGTGCGACGCCAAGAATGTGGTGGTCCTGGAGGGTATCGAGTACCCCGCACCCTGCTACGAGCGGGCCATTGCCCCCAAGGTCAAGCAGGAGGTGGAGAAGATGGGCACCGGCCTCAACAAGCTCAACGAGGAGGACCCCACCTTCCATGTGTCCAACAACGCCGAGACCCACCAGACCGTTATCTCCGGCACCGGCGATATTCAGATCGATGTGCTGTGCGCCAAGCTCAAGAGCCGCTTCGGCGTGGAGACGGAGCTTTCGGCCCCCCGTGTGGCTTACCGGGAGAAGATCCGCTCCAAGGTGGAAAAGCGCGGCCGCTATAAGAAGCAGACCGGCGGCAGCGGCCAGTTCGGCGATGTGGTCATCACCTTTGAGCCCCAGAATGAGCAGGAGGATATGATCTTTGAGGAGGCCGTGTTCGGCGGCTCCGTGCCCAAGAACTATTTCCCCGCCGTGGAAAAGGGCCTGCGCAAGTGCTGCCTCAACGGCGTGCTGGCGGGCTACCCCGTGGTGTTCCTGAAGGCCACCCTGACCGACGGCTCCTATCACCCCGTTGACTCCTCCGATATTGCCTTCCAGCTGGCGGCGGGCCTTGCCTTCAAGGAGGCTCTGCCCGAGGCCAAGCCCGTGCTGATGGAGCCCATCGGTGAGCTGAAGGTCACTGTGCCCGATAGCTTCGTGGGCGATGTCATGGGCGATCTGAACAAGCGCCGGGGCCGCGTCATGGGCATGAACCCCACCGGCGACGGCGAGACCGTGCTGGAGGCCGAGGTGCCCATGGCGGAGATGATGTCCTACGCCATCGACCTGCGCTCCATGACCCAGTCCAGAGGTACCTTTGTGTTCTCCTTCGTGCGCTACGAGGATTGCCCCGCCGCCGCCCAGGAGAAGGCCATTGCCGAGGCCAAGGCTATGGCAGAGGCAGAGTAAGAGAATCCGACGGAATAAGTGCATACTGTCCCGGCCTGCCGATTTTTTCGGCGGGCCGGGCGTTTTTGTTTTATATGGTGGGGCGTAGGGGTGCGGTCACCCCGCCCCTACGGAGGGGGTGCAAGGGGGCCTTCTTAAGAGATGGTGGAATATTTTCTCAAATTCACAAAAAATTTTCATTAAAGTTGCAAATGCAACTTTTGGGAGATGGATTCTTGTGGTATACTACAAGCACAGCAAGAAAAAACGGGCTGCGGCCCAAATCATAATAAGGAGGAACTTTACAATGAAGAAATGGGTATGTTCTGTTTGCGGTTATGTGTACGAGGGTGAGAATCCTCCCGCCGAGTGCCCCGTGTGCCATGTGGGTGCGGATAAGTTTGTCGAGCAGAAGGAGGATAAGTCCTGGGCTGCCGAGCATGTGGTAGGCGTAGGCAAGTCCTTCGGCAACGATGTCCCCGAGGAAGTGCGCAAGGAGATCATCGACGGTCTGCGCGCCAACTTCGAGGGCGAGTGCAGCGAGGTGGGTATGTACCTGGCTATGGCCCGTGTGGCTCACCGCGAGGGCTATCCCGAGATCGGCCTGTACTGGGAGAAGGCTGGCCTGGAGGAGGCCGAGCACGCCGCCAAGTTTGCCGAGCTCCTGGGCGAAGTCATCACCGACTCCACCGAGAAGAACCTGCAGATGCGCGTAGACGCTGAGAACGGCGCCACCCTGGGCAAGTTCGAGCTGGCCAAGCTGGCTAAGAAGTACAACCTGGACGCCATCCACGACACCGTCCATGAGATGGCTCGTGACGAAGCCCGCCATGGCAAGGCTTTTGAGGGCCTGCTGAAGCGGTACTTCGGCAAGTAAAACATTGCAAAAATAAAAACCGAGAGGGGCTGCCCCTCTCGGTTTTTTTACTTGATCTGCAGAATCACTGCTCCTGGCCGTTGTTATGGCTGCCGGAGACAGCATCCTTGGCCTTGTTGACCACATCCTCCACCATGTCAGGCTGGGTGTTGGCCTGGGCACCGTCCCGGTACTGGGCGCTGCCGAAGCCCAGGATCATCTGGAAGATGAAGGGCAGCAGCAGCAGGCCGATGCCGAAGCCCGCGCCCTGGTTAAAGGCCTTGGCCAGATCGATCTGCATTTTGATGATGAAATAAATGTTGTAAAGGGGGATCAGGAGCAGCAGGAATTTCCAGCCACTTCCGTACAACTCCTGGCAAAGAACGTAGGTGTTGTAAAAGGGGACGATGCCTTCCCAGCCCTGGTGTCCCATCTTCTTGAAGATCATCCAGGATGCCACCAGGGTCAGAATGCCGCAAATGAGGCTAACAAATGACATAAATTTCCTCTCCTTTTTAAATTAGTTGCCGCAGATAGTATATGCGGTAGGAACAGTATACCATTCTTTCCCGCGCATTACAACAATTTTTGAGCAAAACGACCCAAAATCGCCGAATTTTGCTTCCGGGAGCAAAGAGGGCCGGCGCATGCAGATGCGCCGGTCCCTCTTATTTCATAATGGCGTTTTACTCCGTGATCTTCTCCACCACGCCGTCCAGCCAGTGGCCCTGGAAATTCTCGATTTCCCCGGCGTCTACCAGCTCCGCCAGAGTGGGGTCCAGGGGCATTTTGGCCAGGACCGGGAGGTTATACCGCTGGGCGGCCTCGTCGGTCTTGCCTTCGCCGAAGAGATAGATCTTCTTGCCGCAGTCGGGGCAGGGGAGGTAGCTCATGTTCTCCACCAGGCCCAGAACGGGAATGTCCATCATCTGCGCCATTTTCACGGCCTTTTCCACCACCATGCTCACCAGCTCCTGGGGGCTGGTAACGATGATGACCCCGTCCACCGGCAGGGACTGGAACACATTCAGCGCCACATCGCCGGTGCCGGGAGGCATATCCACGAACATATAGTCCACATCCTGCCACAGCACATCGCTCCAGAACTGCTGCACCACGCCGCCGATGACCGGCCCGCGCCAGATGACCGGGTCCGTCTCGTGCTCCAGCAGCAGGTTCACGCTCATAAGCTGGATGCCCGTGCGGGTCTGCACAGGGACAATGGCGTTCTCCGTGCCCACGGCCCGGCCATGGACACCGAAGGCCTTGGGGATGGAGGGGCCGGTGATGTCGGCGTCCAGCACGGCGGTGCGATAGCCCTCGCGCTGCATGGTCACGGCCAGTTGGCTGGTGACCATGGACTTGCCTACGCCGCCCTTGCCGGACACAACGCCGTAGACCTTGCCTACCCGGCAGCCCTCATGGAGGGGCTTTTTCTCAAATACATTGGCTTCCTTGCGCTCCCCGCAGCTCTCGCTGCAGGTACTGCAATCATGGGTACATTCGCTCATAACAATAGCTCCTTTTCTACATTCTCAAACTTGCTTTATACCATATATGTTATATATTACTTACTTTTTCCCGGCCCGGGCCTTGGCCTCGGCCTTGATACGGTCCAGCCGACGGCGGAGCTGATCCAGCTGCTCGTCGTGGCGGGAGCGGAGATTGGGGTGGCTGCGGAGCAGACGGCGCTCAAACATATCCTGGCCGCTGCGGAGCATCTGCACCTGGCGCTGGCGCTCGGCCAGGTAGGCGTCATAATTGTCCATAAGCTGCTGGGTGCGGGAGCCCTCCATAAAGTCCCGGGTCATGCTGTCTACGGACTGGAGATAGCGCTCCCGGCCCTGGGCCATCTTGTCCCCGAAGCTCTCGGCGGCGGCGGCCAGGTGCTGGCGCACCTCCTGCTGCAGCTGGTGGAGCTTCTCGGTACGATTGGACAGCTGAATGGCGCTGCGGACGGAGAGGATGTTATCCATCAGGTAGATGCCGAAGAGGAAGGAGGCTGCCGGGACGGTGTATTTTTCTCCGGTGCGGAACAGCCAGGCCATCACCGGCGGATTCACCACATGGCACAGCAGCACGCAGGCCAGGCCGAACAGGACACTGTTGAGCAGGCAGACCCGGCCGTTGATCTGGATTTTTTTCTTGCTGTAATCCCACCAGCGCATATGAAAGAGCTTTTCCATGAACCAGCTGGTAAAATACTCCAGGGCAGTGGTGAGGACCATGCCGCCCAGGAAGGTAAGAATGGGGTTTTTGAAGCCACCATGTAATACATATAACACCAAAAGGGCGCCGTGTCCATAGATGGGGCAAATAAATCCGTTCAAAAAGCCGCGCTTTTCGCAAATGTGGCCCTTGCCCACGGAGCAGTAGACCATCTCGCCCACCCATCCGGCGGCGCTGTAAATCATGAGCAGCAGGAAGAATACGCAGAGATTGTTGAAAGTATTCAGGGGAAACATAGAAAACCTCGCTTATGTCGATTGTGTCAGATTTGTGATGTGTACGCCCGGGTGGCCCCGGAGCAGAGCGGCCTCCCGGCCCTGACAGGTGAAAAGGAGGATCTGCCGCTGCGCGCCCAGCTGGGTCAAATAGTTCAGGGTGGTGGAAAGCCGGGCGTCGTCAAAGGTCAGGAGGGCATCGTCCAGAATCAGGGGCGGATTTTGCTCCGGAGGCAGGATCATCTCGCAGATGGCCAGGCGGACGGCCAGATAGAGCTGGTCGGCGGTGCCTGCGCTGAGAAGCTGAACACTGCGGCGGGTGGGGTCGCTGCCGGACTCGGCGGAGAGATGGAACTCCCGGTCCAGGAGGATGTGGCTCCAGGTGCTGCCGGTCATGTCAGCGAAAATTTCCGCGGCCCGGCGCCCCAGCTCCGGAGAGAAGCGGTTTTGCAGGGTGGTGTTGGCGGCCTGAAGCGCATCCAGGGAGAGCCGGAGGGAGTCGTATTCCGCCTGCTGCCGGACGAGTTCCTCCTCCAGGCGGGAGATTTGGTCTCCCAGCGCCTGGGCATCCCGCCCGGCATCGAGACGGCCCTGAACCTGGGCGATCTGCTGCTGCAGATGGGTGACGGTGTCATCGGCATCGGACATCTGCGCCTGCAGAAGCTGGGTTTGGGCCTGGTGCAGCTCCTGGGCCAGGCGGTCACGATTTTGGGCGGTTTCCCGGACGAAGCGGCGGATGTCCCCGGCGGACTGCACGCTGTCATCCCAGCGGCTCACCTGAGAAAGGAGGTCGGATAGCTGGGTGCGAAGACGGCGGTCCCCGTCGGAGAGGATCTGCTGCTTTTGGCGCAGAAGGGCGCGCTGGGCCTCCAGCTCCTCCAGGGCAGGCAGATAGCTCTCGGCTAGCTTTCGCAGCTCCTCCTGCCGGGAAAGCTCCCGGCGGCGGCTTTGCTGCAAGCGGATGCGGCGGATCAGCAGGCGCAGGAAGTTTCCGGCGGCCAGGGCCGTGACCGCGCAGGCCAGACACAGCCACAGAACCTGAGGGCGGTCAATTTCATACCAAAGGAAGCCGCCGCCGCACAGGCCCAAAGCCAGGGAAATGAGAAGCTGGGCCACCTGGGGCGGGGCCGGGGGCTGAATCTGAAGCTGCGCTTCCAGCTGAGCCTTGGTCATGGGATGCAGGGGGTTGCGATTC
>ERZ1026780.2207-NODE-2207-length-11606-cov-10.573370_pt1 | contig 11606 bp, 9 predicted proteins | sample MGYA00380126_ERZ1026780 | MGnify/ENA primary metagenome ERZ1026780 (study PRJEB33269, sample SAMEA4719762) | human gut metagenome | biome: human-associated habitat; feature: organic feature; material: feces | place: Cameroon | collected 2013-10 ... | reverse complement strand
TTTACATTACCTATTACCAAATCCTTTAGCGGATTAGGGCAATAGTAGCCTAATATCAGGTCGTGCCTGTCACGGGAGTATTCAACTCTTGCTGTGCGCCTTTGGCGCACAGCAAGCAGTTCATCATGCATATTAACGTATTTGGCATACATATGCTCGGCTTTTTTAATTAAATCCGGTTTTATCTTATCGTAGTATTCAAAAGTCATGATAAAGCCCTCCGTGCATTTTTATCAGTTTATCAAAAAATAAAGGGATATACAAGGGAAAACGGCATTGCCAACGGTGAATAATGTTGATATAATAACTACAGAAACGTAGGCACAACTTTTTAGCACAAAGACACAGTTGAACAAGTGGAATATGGCCATATAGGCTGGGAGATAACGACATATGGAAGAAACAGTATTCTTGGCGCATATTGCGGAAGACGGAAGAGAACAAACGGTTGATGAACACGAGCGCGGCACGGCGGAACTGTGCGCAAGGTTTGCGGCGCAGTTTGGCGCGGAAGAGCATGCCAAGCTTGAAGCGATGAGGCATGACGACGGCAAAAACACTCATGGATTTCAGAAGAGGCTGCGCGGCGGGCCGGCGGTTGACCATTCAACGGCGGGTGCGTTTGAATGCTTCATGGTTAACGCCGTGCACGAAGCGATATGCATTGCGGGGCATCACGGCGGATTGCCGGACGTGGGCAATGGACAAACGGACACGGCTGATGACGGCACATTCTGCGGCCGAATGAAAAAGGCCATGAATGGCGGCATAGAAGAGCCGCACGGCATGGATAGGCCGATAACAGCCCCACAAAGGCCGAATTTTAACGGGGACAGGTTCTATGAATCCGTATGGATAAGAATGCTGTACTCATGCCTTGTTGACGCGGACTATTTGGACACTGAAAGCTTCATGTCCGGCGGAAAGGCGACGCGCGAAGAATACGACGATATGGCGACGCTGCTGGCATATTTTGAAAAGCATATTGCTCCGTGGGCCGACCCGCAGGGCGAACTGAATAAAAAGCGGTGGGAAATTCTTTCCGCTTGCCTTGCTGCGGGCGAAGGGCCAAGGGGAATATATACGCTCAGCGCGCCCACCGGCAGCGGTAAAACCACGGCGTCGCTTGCGTTTGCGCTGAAGCATGCTGTAAAGCACAACATGCAGCGTATAATATACGTAATTCCATACACATCCATAATTGACCAAAACGCCAAGGTTTTCAGGGGAATACTGCATGATAAAAACGTGCTGGAGCATCACAGCGGCATAGTATTCGATAAGGAAGATAAAAGCTTCGATTCGGCGGACTACAAAAGCGCGCTTGCGGCGGAAAACTGGGATGCGCCGGTGGTGGTGACCACGGCGGTGCAGTTCTTTGAATCGTTCTACGCCAACCGTTCCTCAAAATGCAGAAAGCTGCACAACATAACAAACAGCGTAATAATATTTGACGAAGCGCAGATGATGCCGAGCGAAAATCTGCTGCCTTGCGTTGCGGCGATAAGCACGCTGTGCGCGCATTTTAACTCCACCGCCGTATTATGCACGGCAACGCAGCCCGTGGTGGATGATTACATTGCAAAATACGCGCCAAACATAGCTATAAAAGAGATATGCCACGAAGTCGGGCGGACATATGAGCAGTTCAAACGGGTAACATTTGAACAGGCCGGCGAGCTGGACGACGAGGCGCTGGCGGCGCGGCTCAGCGAGCATGAGCAGGTGCTGTGCATTGTCAATTCGCGCAAGGCGGCGCAGGCCGTGTTTAATAAGCTGCCCAAGGAAGGCAGGTTTCATCTGTCCACGCTGATGTACCCGGAGCACAGGCAAAAAACCATAGACATTATCAGGCAAAGGCTGACGGACGGCGAGGTATGCAGAGTTGTTTCAACGTCGCTTATAGAGGCGGGCGTGGACATAGACTTCCCGACGGTATATAGGGAAATGGCCGGGCTTGATTCCATACTTCAGGCGGCGGGACGATGCAACCGCGAAGGCAAACGCGGCCGCAAGGAGAGCATGGTTACCGTATTCACGGGCGAACACCGCGCGCCGAGAATGCTTGAGACAAACATATCCGCAGCTAACAGCGCCATGCGCGGGGAGGAGGACATAGATTCGCCGGAGGTTGTGCGCAAGTATTTTAACACATACAGGGCTTATCTCGGCGACGGGACGGATAAGGCGCGCGTGGTGGAGGCGTTTGAAAATGACAAGGTTTACTGCAGCACGATGCCGTTCAAAAAGGTTGCCGAGAAGTTCAGCATAATTGACCAGAACACGCGGACGGTATACATACCGCTTGGGAAAGGCGTGGAGAGCATTGCGCGGCTGAGAAGCGGCGAAAAGTCCCGTAAGGTATTCAGGGAGGCGGGCCGCTACGGAGTGACCATATACGAAAACCAGTTTGAAACGCTCTATTATTCGGGCTGCATAGAAATGATAGACGATGAAAACGCCGTGCTGATAAACACGGACATTTATGATGAAAAGATGGGGCTGAAGATAGAGGAGAGCAGCAACGCAAATCTTATTATATAAGCCAATGGCGCAAGAAAAAACTTGCGCCATTGACCCTGTTGCTAAAACATAAAAACAAATGTTTCAATCCCCGAGGCAAAGCTCGACAACACAGTATAGCATGGATGCTGTGCGAATACAAACATAAATACAAATGAAGTCTAAAACATAAAAACAAATGAAGTTGACAAATCGCAACGTTGATGGTAATATGTGGTTACACACCAACGATAAATAATGAAAGGAGTGATATCTTGTCTGTAAGGATAGAAGTATGGGGCGACTACGCCTGCTTCAGCAGGCCCGAGCTTAAAACGGAGCGCGTGAGTTATGATGTGATGACTCCGTCGGCAGCGCGGGGCATAGTTGAAGCAATACTGTGGCACCCGGGGCTGAGATGGCACATAGACAAAATATATGTGCGCGCGCCTATACGCTTTACAAATATAAGGCGTAACGAGGTAAAGGACGTTGTGAGCGGCCGCAAGCTTAAAACAATAATGGAAAAAGGCAGCGGCGAAGCGTACATTGCAACGCCTGAAAGCATTCAGCAGCGCGCGGCAATGGTGCTGAAGGATGTGCACTATGTGATAGAGGCGCATTTTGACATGACTGAGCAGGCCAGCGTAAGCGATAACCCCGCCAAATTTCAGCAGATGATAAAGCGGCGCGCGGAAAAAGGCCAGTGCTATCATCAGCCGTATTTGGGCACGCGGGAATTTCCGGCGAGGTTTGGTCTTTGCGAGGGGTTGCCGCCCTGTCCCGATGAGCTGAAGGGTGAAAGGGATCTTGGCTGGATGCTGCTGGACATGGATTATTCAAATGACGGCGGAATCAGGCCGATGTTCTTCAGGGCAAATATGAAGGACGGGGTTATAGACATTCCGCCGATAGGCAGCGAGGGGGTGAAGTCATGATACTTCAGGCGCTAACTAAATTATATGAAGATTTGGCGGAGCAGGGCAAAATAGCGCGCGAAGGCTGGAGCACGGTAAAGATAAGCTATCTGCTGGAGATTGATGAGGATGGCACGCTGCTTGGCTTTATTCCTCAGTTCAAGGAGATTATTTCCGGCAAAAAGACGCAATTTGTGCCGATGGATAAAATATTACCCGCGGCTGTGAAACGTTCCTCCGGCATTGCGTCGAATTTTCTTTGGGATAATTCCGCATATATGCTTGGTATAGACGGCAAGGGTAAACCTGAACGCGCTAAGGAATGCTTTGAAGCATGCAAAGGCTTTCACCATGAGCTGCTTGACGGTATAAACACCGCGGCGGCAAGGGCGATACTTAACTTCTTTGATGGGTGGGACTCTGTACTGGCCGCAGAGCATCCGTTGATAGTCAAAAATCTGAATGAATTGTACAAGGGCGGCAATGTAACATTCTATGTAAACGGTCGCCTCGCCGCCGAGGATGCGGAGATAAAGGCTGTGTGGCAGAGATATTACGACAATAGCGACGGAGAGAGGATGCAGTGCCTTGTTACGGGGAAAGAGGACGTTATTATGTCAACGCATCCGGCAATAAAAGGCGTGGCCGATGCGCAGTCGAGCGGCGCGGCATTGGTATCATTCAACGCGTCCGCATTCTGTTCATACGGGAAGGAGCAGAACTACAATGCGCCCGTTGGCAAATATGCGGCGTTTGCGTATACATCCGCGCTGAACTATCTGCTGTCAGATAGGGAAAACGTGCACCGCATAGGCGACACTACCGTTGTATGCTGGGCCGAAGGAGCGGAGAAACAATATAACGGGCTGACCAATATGTGGATGTTCGGGGACGATAACAACACCGGACTGAGCGACGCCGACCTTTACGCGGCGGTAAAGCGAATAACGGAAGGCAAGTATTGCAATGAGCTTAAAATAGACCCGAAACGGCCGTATTATGTGCTCGGGCTTGCGCCGAACGCAGCGCGGCTATCGGTAAGCTTTTTCCTGCGCAACGAATTCGGCAGCTTCATACGCAACGTGAACGAGCATTACGAGCGCATGGAGATAGTTAAAAGCAAGTTCGATAAATTCGACACCCTGCCCATATGGGCCATGCTGAATGAGACCGTGAACCCGAAATCCCAGGATAAAAAGCCAAGCTCCGTGCTTGCAAAGTCCACGGCGCGGGCAATATTCGCAGGCACTGCATATCCGGCGGCGCTTCTGAACGGGGCAATGCTGCGCATAAGGGCCGAACGGAACATAACCCGCGGCCGCGCGGCGATAATCAAGGCATATTATCTGAAAAACACAAATAAGGGCTGTCCAAAGGAGGTATTGACGGTGAGCCTTAATGAACAAAGCACAAACATACCATATACGCTCGGAAGACTGTTTGCATTTTATGAATTTGCGCAGGATGGTGCAAACCCGGGAATAAACGCAACGATAAAGGATAAATACCTTAACTCTGCCGAGGCTGCGCCGACGCATATATTCCCCATTCTGAACAAGCTTTATCCAAAGCACCTGAATAAGCTGAATGATAAAACGGCGTGGTTTATAGACAGCGAAGTAATGAAACTGAAAAGCGTGCTTGGCGAAGAATATCCTATAAGGCTTACACTGCCGGAACAGGGTTCGTTCGATCTTGGCTATTATCATCAAAAACAATGGTTGTATACTAAAAAGGAGGACAGATAACAATGGAAGCTATTAAGAACCGCTACGATTTCGTGATACTGTTTGACGTGGAGAACGGCAACCCCAACGGCGACCCCGATTCCGGCAACATGCCGCGCATAGACCCGGAAACCGGTTACGGGCTGGTGACGGACGTTTGCCTGAAGCGCAAAATACGCAACTATGTGGAAACCGTAAAGGAAGGCGAAAGCGGCTACCGCATATATATAAAGGATAACGTGCCGCTGAACAGGAGCGACCGCGAAGCATACGACTACCTTGGTATAGAGCCGGCAAAGGTTGCAGACGCGAAGAAAAAGAAAGAGAATCTTGATCTTGAAATACGGGACTTCATGTGCAAAAACTTCTATGACATCCGCACGTTCGGCGCCGTGATGACAACATTTGTGAAGGACAAGCTGAACTGCGGCCAGGTGCGCGGCCCCGTGCAGCTAAGCTTTGCAAAGAGCGTGGACCCGATAATGCCGCAGGAAGTGACCATAACCCGCGTTGCCATAACAACGGAGGCGGACGCCGAAAAGAAGGGCACGGAGATGGGCCGCAAATATATTGTTCCTTATGCGCTATATAGGGCGGAAGGCTACGTTTCTGCCAACCTTGCACGCAAGACCACCGGATTTTCGGAGGAGGATCTTGAACTGCTGTGGCAGGCGATAAAGAACATGTTTGAAGTTGACCATGCCGCGGCGCGCGGCAAAATGGCCACAAGAGAGCTTATTGTGTTCAAGCATGATTCGGAGCTTGGCAACGCGCCGGCATATAAGCTTTTTGATTTGGTAAAGGCTGAGCACAGGGAAGGCGTGGATACACCGCGCGCATATTCGGATTACAATGTTTCGGTAGATGAAGCGGCGCTTCCTGCGGGCGTTGAATGCATAAGAATATAACCGACTATCGTGAGGAGGATTACCTCCAGATATCGGGGCTACAGCATTTCAGGTTCTGCCGAAGGCAATGGGCGCTGATACACATAGAAAAGCTGTGGGCGGAGAACTACCGCACGGTGGACGGCGAACTGATGCATGAGCATGTGCATGACGCGGAATTTAACGAAAGCCGCGACGATGTTATTATACAGCGCGGTGTATATGTGCACTCGGCAGAACTTGGCATATCCGGTCAATGCGACGCATTGGAGTTCCATAAAGGCAGCATCGGTGTGCCGATGCGCGGTAAAGAAGGGCTGTGGCAGCCGTATCCCGTGGAATACAAGCGCGGCGAATTCAGGACGGACACGGGGGACACATTGCAGCTTTGCGCGCAGGCTATGTGCCTTGAGCATATGCTGTGCTGTAAAATAGAGCGCGGTGCATTGTTTTACGGTATGCCGAGGCGGCGCATGGAAATAACCTTCACGGATGAGCTGCGCAAGGAAGTGCTTGAGGCGATAGCAGAAATGCATGATATATACAGCCGCGGCTATACGCCGAAGGTTAAGCCGACGAAGTCCTGCGCAGCATGTTCGCTGAATGAATTATGCTTGCCTTCGCTCATGAAAAAGCGCTCGGTCGGCGCGTACATAAGGGCGGCGATGGAGGAGACCACATGAAAAGGTTTCTTAATACGTTTTATGTGCTTTCTGAGGACATATACCTGTCACTTGAAGGTGAAAACGTGGTTGCGACGCGGGACAAGCAGGAGGTTGCCAGATATCCGTTGCACACATTGCAGGGCATAGTATCGTTTTCATATGCCGGTGCATCGCCCGCGCTGATGGGTGCATGCGCCAAGCGCGGGGTGGGGTTCGCACTCTGCACGCCGAACGGGCGGTTCCTTGCGCGCGTATCGGGCGAAATAAGCGGGAACGTGCTGCTGCGGCGCACACAATACAGAACGGCGGATGATGCGGCGGCAAGCTGCAAAATTGCGCGGACGATGATATTTGCAAAGCTGTATAACTCAAGGTGGAGCATAGAGCGCACGCGCAGGGATCATGGCATGCGCGTTGACGATGCTAAGCTGACGGAGGCATCGCAGAGCATAAAGGCGCTCCTGCCGCAGGCGATTTCGGCGGAAAATATGGAAAGCCTGCGCGGGATAGAGGGCAACGGCGCGAATACATACTTCGGCGCGTTTGACGAAATGATACTCAACGCGAAGGATGTGTTTTACTTCAATTCAAGGAGCAGACGGCCTCCGCTTGACAGGGTGAACGCAATGCTGTCGTTTGCATACAGCCTGCTTGCGCACGATTGCGCATCGGCGCTTGAAAGCAACGGACTTGATCCATACGTTGGCTTTTTGCATAGGGACAGGCCTGGGCGTGAATCACTTGCGCTTGATTTAATGGAAGAACTGCGGCCATGCATGGCAGATAGATTCGTGCTGAAGCTGATAAACAACCGCATGGTGAAAAAGACGGATTTTGTAATGCAGGACAGCGGCGCGGTATTGCTTACCGATGAGGGCAGAAGAAGCTTCATAAAGGCTTGGCAGGACAAGAAAAGGGAAGAATTGAAGCATCCGTACCTTGGCGAAAAGCTTAAATGGGGCTTGATACCGTATATTCAGGCGCAGCTGCTCGGCCGGTATCTCCGCGGCGATTTGGACGATTATCCGCCGTTTCTGTGGAAATAGTGCTATGGAGGAGCGAAAATGCTTGTGCTGATAACATATGATGTTAATACAGAAGACGCCGACGGTAAGCGGAGACTGCGCCAGATAGCCAAGCAATGTGTAGACTATGGCCAGCGCGTGCAGAATTCGGTGTTTGAATGTATGCTCGATCCCGCACAATCCCGTATGCTGAAAGCGCGATTGTGTGCTATAATGGATAAGGATAAGGACAGCCTAAGGTTCTACTACCTCGGCAACAACTTCGAGAATAAGATAGAACACTTTGGCGCGAAAAACTCATATTTACCCACGGATACCTATATTCTTTAGTGCGAAGCATAAGCGAACATAAAAGCGCCGCTCCTTCGCACCGAAAAAAGCCTGAATAATGCAATCCTGCGGCGCGATACAGCGCGCGTCACCGTGCCGCAATGGATAATATTCAGTAAATTCGCGGAAATGCTGTATACAAATGCACTTTTCCGCTGTCGCTCCCCCTCGTGGGGAGCGTGGATTGAAATATGCGGCCCGCGCGGGCGTTGGAAATGCTCTCGCGTCGCTCCCCCTCGTGGGGAGCGTGGATTGAAATTCCTTCGCCGCCTCTTTGCGGCAGATATCAAAGGCGGTCGCTCCCCCTCGTGGGGAGCGTGGATTGAAATATTGCAGATACTCCTTTATCGTCCCTATTGCCTCGTCGCTCCCCCTCGTGGGGAGCGTGGATTGAAATATCTCGCGCGTTGCCTTTAGCGCCGCATTGTATGTCGCTCCCCCTCGTGGGGAGCGTGGATTGAAATGCTGCACCGCCGCTTGCCTCTATCGTAATGCTTGCGTCGCTCCCCCTCGTGGGGAGCGTGGATTGAAATGCTGTGTTCCCGCGGTCGCAATTCCACGCGGCGGTCGCTCCCCCTCGTGGGGAGCGTGGATTGAAATGCGTTGGCGTGGCCTAAATATCGCTGCGCCGAAAGTCGCTCCCCCTCGTGGGGAGCGTGGATTGAAATATGCGGCCCGCGCGGGCGTTGGAAATGCTCTCGCCGTCGCTCCCCCTCGTGGGGAGCGTGGATTGAAATCCGCGGTCGCAATTCCACGCGGCGACTATCTGATTGTCGCTCCCCCTCGTGGGGAGCGTGGATTGAAATGGCCTCCTGCGGCACGGATCCGTAAATCTCGTCCGTCGCTCCCCCTCGTGGGGAGCGTGGATTGAAATACAAGCGTGCTATACTCCGCCACTACCTCGCCGCGGGTCGCTCCCCCTCGTGGGGAGCGTGGATTGAAATTGAGCGGCGTTGTGGACGCGCTTACAGAGTTTCGTCGCTCCCCCTCGTGGGGAGCGTGGATTGAAATCGGTTACGCTTACGCTGTACACCACCGCCCACCGTCGCTCCCCCTCGTGGGGAGCGTGGATTGAAATATATGTCGCCATGGGCGTTCCGGTTGTCCCCTGCAAGTCGCTCCCCCTCGTGGGGAGCGTGGATTGAAATGCCTGTCGATGCATATTGCAGCATCGACATGAAAGTCGCTCCCCCTCGTGGGGAGCGTGGATTGAAATACCTGCATTGACTTTCTTTCCGTGATTACCGCGGTCGCTCCCCCTCGTGGGGAGCGTGGATTGAAATAGTTCGTGTCATTTACTTATCCTCCGTGCAAAAAGTCGCTCCCCCTCGTGGGGAGCGTGGATTGAAATCTGGGCGACGATATAATTTTAGGCCATAACATCAAGTCGCTCCCCCTCGTGGGGAGCGTGGATTGAAATGCACTGGAGCCGTGCTAGTTACGTATGCCGCGTGAGTCGCTCCCCCTTGCGGGGAGCGTGGATTGAAATGCTGATGTTAACTCCCTCGGTGGGCCTTTTCTTTGTCGCTCCCCCTTGCGGGGAGCGTGGATTGAAATATTTTAATAACATGGGCAGCAGCGCGTCGCGATTTGGTCGCTCCCCCTTGCGGGGAGCGTGGATTGAAATAATGTTGTTGATGATATGGGGGAAAGAGCGGGGGTCGCTCCCCCTTGCGGGGAGCGTGGATTAAAGTTGCAATGGTCATTCTCTTAGAGCAAAGGAATATAAATTGCTTGACAACATATCTCGATGAGGACGATAATTAGGTTATCAAATCTGGGGGTATTAAAACATGAAGGTAGTTGAGCTGAAATGCCCGAATTGTAATGGCGATATCACGATAAATACGGACAGAAACTTTGCTTTCTGCCCGTACTGTGGGACACGATTAAAAGTTGAGGAGGCACAGCAAATCCCCGATACAATTAAGGTTAATCGTGAATGGGAAGCTAACAACTATGTTCTTCGGGCGCAGGAATATGAGCGTGTTGGGGATATAGATAACGCAGAAATCTACTATAACCGTGCGCTTGACGCTGACGTTAATAATGCGAGGGCACGCGACGGTTATAATCGTATGCAACGAATTATAACCGAGCACAATGTATCAATACAGTATATCCAATCGAGTTCCGACCCGCTTGTAAGGCTGATTGTCAAAGAGGCGGGGCAGACCTTGTGCAAGATAAGACGCGGCGAAGGGATGAACCTTTTGCTGCCTATCGGCGAACACCCGCTTTTGTTTTATCAGGGCGGCAGCCCTAAAGCATATGTAAGGGTAACAATTAAGACTCGCCATGACCGAGCCAAAATATACACTCAGACGGGTATGTTTTGGAATGAGACCTCCGCGGAAGGCGCGGCAGAGGTAATGACTAAAAAAGCAATGTATAAAATAAAAAACTGATTAGATAAGATGGTAATAATATTATTCCTATTTATGAATAACGATTATTAAACCTGTTATTGATAATCGCTCTTTTCACAGAGAGCGTGGATTGAAATCAGACTCTCGTCATCGCTCTTGGCGCAGGTCTCGTGTCGCTCCCCTTCGCGGGGGCGTGGATTGAAATATTGAGCCATGCGTTATACGCAAAATCGCGCAAGTGTCGCTCCCCCTCGTGGGGAGCGTGGATTGAAATCATGTGTTGGTGACGATGAGCACTGCACAGGCGGTGTTGATTCTCATGGATTACTGCATTATCATAACAAATCAGCTATGGTGGATTATAGGTCGTATTTTTGTTGTGGAATGCAGAAAAATGTTGATTATAAATCGACGATAAAGTATATTGTATGTACAATATCTCAGGGAGGGATTGTATGGTAGGTGAACGAATAAAGAATTTGCGTACAGCGCACGGAATGACGCAAGAAGAATTAGGGAAGCGTGTAGGACTTAAAAAATCTACCATAAACAAATATGAGCTCGACAAAATAGCCATACCGTCTGCCAAGGTAGAAGCTTTAGCCGAGGTGTTGAATGTTTCTCCTGTATATTTGATGGGGTGGGAAGAAGATCAAGAATATACGTCTAACAAGGCTTTGCTGAAGGCTGAGATAGATGATATGAGCGAAGAACAGGTAGCGCTTCTTTTGGCAGCACTTAGGGCAATGAAAACATCAAAATGATATTTTGCTGATATTACGTGAAGATTCGTTCGTCTGCTTATTATGGCGTTAGCAATATGTCGCTTTTTTATAGAAGTGTGGATTGAAATCAGACTCTCGTCATCGCTCTTGGCGCAGGCCTCGTGTCGCTCCCCCTTGCGGGGAGCGTGGATTGAAATATCGAGTACACGGTCATTAAACGCTTCCTTGTCGTCGCTCCCCCTTGCGGGGAGCGTGGATTGAAATACAAGGGCCAAGGCAAGCGAGTGGTCGCTTATGGTCGCTCCCCCTTGCGGGGAGCGTGGATTGAAATCACATTTGATCGTGTACTGCCGGCATCCCCAATTTGCTGCTCGCGACTATGCGGCGCGCTATTTACAAGTCCATCTAAAATAAAACGCTCAAAATCAAATTATATATTTTACAAATTCGGTCTGGTGT
>ERZ1026780.2201-NODE-2201-length-11626-cov-4.388644_pt1 | contig 11626 bp, 6 predicted proteins | sample MGYA00380126_ERZ1026780 | MGnify/ENA primary metagenome ERZ1026780 (study PRJEB33269, sample SAMEA4719762) | human gut metagenome | biome: human-associated habitat; feature: organic feature; material: feces | place: Cameroon | collected 2013-10 ... | reverse complement strand
CAGTCACCCTCCCGCCCGAGGAGAAGAAGGACGATGAACCCACAACCGGCGATAACGCAGAGAATGCCGAAGCATCTCCCGCCGAAGAAGTTACGGCGTAACGAAGCAGCTCCGATAATATCACCAAATTTAAATACCGAATTAATATCCCGATAAATAACCGTAAATCAAAACGGCACTAAACAGAATTATCTATAAATAAAAGCAGCGTAAAAATTAAACACCGCTAAACAATCACCCCCGGGCAGTTGAGAAACTGCCCGGGGGTTTGGTTTACTTCATCAGCTTGTTCAGTGCGTAGGGGATGACCATATTTGAGCCGAAGAGCCTTTTGAAGAACGCTGCGAGCTTCTGGAAGAAGCCTGCTTTTGAGGTCAACTGCTGCGAAGCGGTTATTTCATTGCCGTTTGCATTCTTGACCGCATTGCCGTTTTTGTCAACGACTTTCGCGGTTATCGTCGCCGAGCCCTTGGAGACGGACTTCACGCCGCAGGTCATGCCGTCGGCGGAGGGGATAAGCTCAAATCCGCTGCCGTCCATGCTCCAAACTATCCTTGCACCCTCCGGCAGATCTGTCACGTTCGCATGAAGATTCAGCGTGAAGCCGTAGCTGACGGTTGTGGTCGAGGGGGTTCTGATCGAGAGTTTCGGATAAACCGTCGGCGCAAGGCTCTTGCCGCACTTGTCGCAAAGACCGTCAATATTCATATCGGTGTGACCGGTGGCGGGAACGGTCGTCCTCGCTTTGATCACCGTGCCGCAGGTCGAGCAATGGCTGCCCTCGGTCAAGCCTGCCGTTGTGCAGGTCGCCGCAACTGAGTTGTCAATGACAACATTGTGCGGTTTCTTGGCTATCTCTGTAGAATACTTTGTTGCGGAGCAATTCCTGCAATGTACGGATTTGCTGCCCGCTTCGGAGCAGGTAGCTTCTTTGTCAACGGTGAAATCATCCTGCCAGATGTGGCCCTTTGCGGCTACGGTTCGCTTCTCGGTTGCCGAGCAAGCGGAGCAATTTCTTATCTCTGAGCCGTCGGCGGTGCAGGTGGCCTCATTCAGGGTGCGCCAATTGCCGAAGCTGTGGCCTTTAGCGGGTATCACCGTGCTGTTTGCAGTTGCGGAGCACTTGGTGCAGTGAATTGATTTTGAGCCGTTCTCGGTGCAGGTGGCAGCCTTATCTACCGTGTACTCCGAAGCCCATGAATGGCCGGTGCCGGAAACATTCTTATTCTCAACGAATCCGCAGTACGCACATACCCTGTATTCATAGCCGTCCGCAGTGCAGGAGGACGCCGCGCCCTGTTTCCACTCGCCGAAGCTGTGACCCTTTGCGGGCAGGGTCTCTGTTTCAACAACCGCTCTGCAAACGGTGCAATATTTCACTCGCTTGCCCGCTGCGGTGCAGGTCGCAGCCGTCTCAACCGTCCATTCGCCCGCCTTATGCCCGGGGGCGGGGACGGCTTCTACATATGAATCGCCGCACTTGGAGCACTTAAATGTCTTGCTGCCATCGTTCAGACAGGTAGGCTCGGTATCGGCTACAACTACATAGTTATGCTTACATGCTGATTTTGACCAGTGAGCGTAGAGCTTCACATCGCCGAGGGCTACATCATTGCTCGATGTAACTTTTGCGCCGCCGACCTTGCTTGTATACCAGCCGTCAAAATCGTAACCCTCTCTGACCGGCACATAGGAGCTGAGCGTACTGCTGCTGAATGAACCAGAATAAGTAAATTCATCGAAAATGCCTGATGTTTCCGGAACATAGTCCGTCGCCGCATCTCCGTCCTCTAACTGTAGCTGACTGAGCCACACAGTTCCGACGGTATTGAAATGAACATGAAGATCGTCTGCGTATGTTTTAAGTTTAGGCAATGAAACGCTATAGTGTTCCCAGTTTGTGGAAAGTGATACAGTTTTATATTGTGTATCTCCGCCCCAACGCCAGTACAGTTTCGTTCCCGCTGTATTTGCCTTAGCGTAGAAGGACATTGTCATGTTTTTGCTTTCACCTACACCGCCAGTATCAGGTGCGGAATTTGTATCTGTGAACAGAATGATATCGTCGCCATAGGATGAACCGATTTTCTTTCCTTCGATTTTTACACTGCTTCTATTTTCAAATTTGTTATAATTATCGACCGATATTCTGTACATACTAGTATCTCTGGATTTTAAGTATTTGTTTATCGGTTCATTTAGATTTATGCTATTCTCGATTCCTGAAATATAGTTTTTCTCGCTATAATTATTATGTAATTCGACGGTATAATTGCCCGATTTACTCCAATGTGCAAAAACTCTCAGATTAAGCGGAGTTACCGTGGTTTCACTAGTGACTTTGGTACCTCCGTCCTTTTCCGTATACCACCCGTCAAAAGTATAACCTGCAAGTGTCGGAGTAGGAAGTGTTCCCCACTTTTCTCCGCTTCTCAGCCTAATGGTCGCAACTACCTTTCCACTATCTGATTTAAACGGTCTAAGACCTCCAACTTGGAACTGATTCAGCCAAACTGAGCACTCTCTGTCAATATACGGATGAAGGCAGAAATTATAGTCTCGTTTTTTATCCGTAACTATAGAATAATACTCCCATTCGGTCGAAAGAGATATTGATTTATATGTCGGATCTCCTCCCCAGCGCCAATACATTTTTGCGCCGTCAACATCAGCTTTTGCGAAAAACGAGATTATAAAACTTTTGTCATCGCCTGTATTTCCAAAAGCGGTAGAATTTTGAAGTTGAGTATCAATGATCATGTCTTTCTGATCTGCGCCCGCAACAAGAGCCTTGATTTTCAAGCTGTTATATCCGTCTATCTTTTCGGAAGGATCAACGCTGAATTCATACTCAGATGAGTTCCTGCCTCTGTAATGTGTTTTATCCAAAGTTGCAAAATCAGAATTGTATGCGTAGTTATACAGACTGTCATTCAAGAACATTTCAAGTTCAGAAGTGACTTCAGATGGTAAAGTATAGTCCCCCATATATATGAAACCTTGAAAAGATAACCCGCTTGTATAGCCGTTCTTAGGAACGGTGCGAAGTCTGAAATAAGTAGACGACCATCCGGATTCAGACACTAAAAAGCTACCATCTGAATTAATAGATTCGACAACGGCTACATGACCGGCTCCACCCGACCAACAAGCGATTGCGCCGAGCTTAGGCGTTGAACCGGAAGAATAATAACTGTTGGTTTTGTTATAACCCCACCACTCTCCTGCATTTCCTCGGCTAAGTTTGGGGTATGAATTTGTTATTTCATATGCTCTTCCCCATGCATACCAAGTGCAGTTTCCACCGTACGCGCTATAGTTTACCGCAAACGGATTGTACGAACTCTGCGGCTTATAGTACTTATCATAAGTCGGTGCCGTTGTCCTCGGAGTAAATGTTGACGCCGCGCTTGCTTTAAAAAGATTAATCCCGTCGGCTCCTGCGGCAACCGAACCGAGCACCATTATCATGCAAATCAGCAGCGATAATGCGCGTGTGAATAGTTTTTTGTTCTTCATTTTTTCTGACTCCTCAAAATTTGATTTTATCTTTGCAGAGATACTCTGCCGAATACAAAACCGTGGGCAGGCTTCTCCCCGCCGTCTCTGAGGCGACGGCGGGGTCTGCCTGGTTGCGGGCTGCTTCCCGCTATATATAAAAACTCCTCAAAGAAACTGGAACTCTTATATTATCCTCTGTTATTTATCGGGGGCAGGCGGCCTGCGGCGCTGCGGAAAGGGGGGCGAAGCGGTCACTGTTGATTTCAGCCGCAAGGTCGCAGGCGCCGCCTTTTTATTCAGCCGTCGGCACGGGGGTCGAGCCGACGGAGAATTGACGGTCATCGTATTCCGATGCTGTCGAATATACGCTTGAGGAAGCGAATGATTTTGTCGATGATAATTTTGATATTCGCCCTGATAAGCGCAAATCTTGTCTTGAGATTCGCAAGGGCAAGGTCGGCTTTCAATCTTGCTTCATCCTCGGGAATATCTCTGCCGATTATGACGGGTGCGCAGTTGTCGCTGTGACCATCCCCCCATTCGTTTTTGATGTTCTTCCACTGATCCTTATTTCCTCTGAAATAGATCAAAGCCAGGCTGTCATATCTGTCGAAATGCGGCGAATACATCAGGGAAGCGGGCAGGCTGATAATACCGAGAGCAGTATCGGTGATGCTGTAATCCGATATTACGATAACGCCGTCGGGCACTCTGTAGCGGTCGCGCGGACTGCCCTTCGGGTAGCAGAGCAGCTCGGTCATTTCTTTGTTGTAGAGCACGCCGTATTCATCGCTCGCATAATTCTTGTTTGCGGGGTCAACATTTACGGCTGTGAGCCAGTTGCCGTGGAAGGCGTCCGTGCACTCATCCACCGACGCAGGCACATTGACGACCTCGACCCTGCCGTTAATAGCCCCGGAACATACGGTGTATACGCCGTCGGGTATTGTATATTCGGTGATCGTTGTGCCGTCGGGAAGCATAATGAGAGTTCTCATATCTTTGGTAAAGAGCGCGCCGCTCCCGTCGCTCGCATAATTCCTGTTCTCGGGCGATACGGTTATTTTTTCGAGTGAATTGCAATCGCCAAAAGCACTATCCTCTATTTTTTCAACGCTTGCAGGGATATAAACGCTCTTGAGTTCCGAATCGGCAAACGCTTCGAAGCCGATATATGTAACTGTCTCGGGAATATTTATCTCCTTAAGAGAAGAATTCTCGAACAAGCCGTGGCTGATAACGGTCAGATTCTGCGGCAAATCAACTCTTTCCAACGCAGTGCTGTAGAATGCAACAGTGCCGATTTCCGTTACACTGCTCGGAATGGTCAGGTCGGCGAGTTTACAGCAGTTGAAGAAAGCTCGGTCGCCTATTTCCTTAAGTCCATCACTGAGAACGACCTTTCTAAGGCTGACGCACTCATCAAAGGTTCTTCTTGCTATCACTTTTATACTGTTCGGCACAACGACGTCGGTCAATTCCCGTGCGTTAGCAAAAGCCGCCTCGGCTATAGCGGTCGTGCCCTCTTTTATCGCATATTCCCCGCTCAAATTCTCTGACGCGCGGATAAGGGCGTTGTCAATATAAAACACATTGCCGTCAAAATTGAAGGCGTTGTAAATACCGCTGTCCTCAAACGCACCATATCCTATATAAGTGACGCTGTCGGGAATGCTCACATCCATAAGACCGGTACAGTGGGAAAATGCAAAGTCGCCTATTGAGACCAGCCCGTCGGGCAGCCGCATCGCAGACAAGCCGTCGCAGCGCAGAAACGCACTATCACATAAGCCTGTAACCCCGGCGGGGAATGTGACCGAAGTCAGCCCATAGCATTCGTTAAACGCGGCGGATGCGACCAATGTTGTTCCCTGCTTTATCTCATATGCTCCGTCAATGGATTTCTCCGCGCTGATCAAGACGCTGTCAACATATAGCACTCCGTTCTCCCAATTGAGCTTGTCGTTATATAGCGCCGTGCCGTCAAGAGCCTCGAATCCGATATCCGAAATGCCGCGCGGCAAGTTAATGCTTTTAAGGTTGGTGCAGTTGTAGAAAGCTCTGTAACTTATCTCTTTGATGCTTTCGGGGATTTTGACTTTTTCGAGGTTTACACAATCGAGAAAAGCATAGAAGTCAATGAAAGTCACGCCTTCGGGTATAGTAATTTCCTCAAGGCTTTTACATCCCGCAAAGGCATTATGGCCTATGGATTTTACACCGTCGGGGATGTCTATTTTTTTGAGACTTTCGCATCCGTCGAAACAGTTGCTGCCTATCTCCGTCACGCCTGCGGGAATGTTTATCTCGGCGAGCTTTGAGCAATAGATAAAAGCCGCATCGTCTATCTGCGTTATACTGTCAGGCAAGTTCAGCTTCGTTATGCCTTCACAGCTTCCGAATGCGCCAAACCGTCCGCCGAGTAATTCGGCGCTCGCGATCCTCTTGACGGGCACGCCGCCGATAGCGGCAGGCACTGTTATCTCGCCGGTTGCGCTCTCGTCGCATTTGATAAGCACCGCTCCGTCGCCCTCTATCTGAAAAGTCAGGAAACCCTCCTTTTTATAGGCCGCGGAGGCTATGCCGCCGAACATTGCAACGCTGCCGAAGAGCATTGCCGCGCACATCAGCACAGCCAAAAATTTCTTTACTGTTTTCATTTTGTTGCCTCCTTTTTTATAATATAAGCTTCATTCTTCGATCGGTTCGGGTAGGCTGCAAATGGGATCGCTTCTGAAGAAATCTTTAATTTTTTGCCGTATTTCTTCCATTGACGCTTTGATCTTTACATATGCCAGATCAAGCTTGAGCATTACCTGCGTTTTGGGGATGCCGCGTCGGCAAATGACAGAAACAGGCGTGCTTAGCGGCACCCTTTCCCATTGCTCCTTGCTGCCTCTGAAATATATGATTTTCAAATTCTCCGGCTTTTCCGTATCACTGCCGTCGGTACCCTCAAATGAAGTCGGCAGGCTCAAAATCTCTAAATTAGAATACAAAATATTTGTGTTGATAGATATAACCCCGTCGGGTACGCTGTATTTGGTCAGCTTGCTTCCTCTCGGATAAACAACAAGCTTTGTCATGTCTTTTGTATATACAACACCGTCGTCATCGCTGCAATAGCTCGAATTTTCGGGGTCAACTGTCAGACTTTCAAGCCCGAGGCAATATGAGAATGCTGTTTCACTCAGTTCGCTGACACTTTTGGGCAGCGTGATAGACTTGATTTCATGACAGCCGCCAAACGCCCAATCCCCAATTCTTACAATCCCGTTCGGGAGCTTTACATCGTCGAGCTGCTGACAGTCGAAAAACGCAGAATCGTCTATTTCTCTCAGGCTGCCCGGGAATTCAACTCTTTTTAACGCAGCGCAGGCACGGAACGCGTCTTTACATATCTTTTCAACCCCCTCGGAGATGCCAAATTCAGCGTCGGTTTTGCCTGCGGGGTATTTGATGAGCTGCGTTCCATCTTTACTGTAGAGCACACCGTTCTTATCGCTTTTAAATGCAGTGTTCGCCGGGTCGACCGATATTTTTTCAAGAGCCGTGCACTCGTCGAACGCTTTGTCGCCCAGCTCTTTCAGACCTGATGATATCTGCACATTCTTTAAATTAACATCGCTGCTGAATGCAGAAGAATTGATATATTTAAGGCTGCTCGGCAATATGACAGTCTCAAGCTCAGAGCACTCCTCGAAAGCTTCCTCTGCTATGATCGTCGTACCTTCTTTTATGCGGCATTCTTTGCCGATAAACGGGCTTGCGTCAATGGCGGCGTTGCCTATATAAAGCACATCGCCATCCCAATTGCCGTCGGAATAGCATTTAGCCTCAGAAAACGCATCCGGGCATATTCTTTTTATTCCTTTTGACATCGAAACATCACCCAGCGAGTAACACTGCGCGAATGCACTCCGTCCGATTTTTTCAACAGTATCCGGTATAACAATGCTCGGTATCGAGGCGCAGAGCACAAACGCGTTTGCCTCAATACGTTGCAGCTTGCTGCCTAAATCGACGTTTTCAAGCGAATAGCAATTCTCAAATGCCTGCATTTCAATTGCCGTCACCGCCGACAGCTTTACATCCGTCAAAGTCTCGCAGCCCGAGAAAGCAGCCTGACCGATCGTTGATAATCCCGAAGGGAAGTTGATCTCCTCAAGGCTGATACATGATGCAAATGCATGATTTTTAATAACGGTGACGCTTTCGGGAAGCACAACTGTTTTTAGATTGCCGCAGTCCTCAAATGTAGATTGGTGTATAATTTTCACACCGTCCGGGACTGTTACGCTTTCAAGCGAATGACAACCCTCAAATGCGCTTGCCGCAATGATTTTCGTTCCGTTCTTGATATTGCAGACTCCTGCTATATCCTCTTTGACATCGGCAAGGATCGTGTCGATATAGAGTATTCCGTTCTCCCAATTGCTTTCATCGTTGTATAGCTTAGTTCCTTCAAATGCATTACGGGAGACGTATGTAACGCTGTCGGGAATTATCACGTCGGTCAGGTCTTTGCAATTGTTAAAAGCGGTTTCGTATATGCCAACCACGGGGATCCCGTCAACCTGCGACGGAATTTCGACCGTGCCGCTTACGGTTTCGTCACAATCTGTGACATATGCGCCCAAATCCATTTCAAAATAGTCATCATCTTCTATCCAAAAGTCTAAAACTCCTGCTGATTTGCTGTGCATTCCACAACTCTCGCATGCAAATGCGCTCAGTATGCCCGCGCTGCCGAAGAGCATTGCCGCGCACATCAGCACAGCCAAAAATTTCTTTGCTGTTTTCATTTTGTTGCCTCCTCATATTTTTTTCGGGCTGCCTCGGCAGCTCCGCTTTTTCAGCCACAATTATACGCTTTGAATTCTTAACATTAAACTACGCAGCGCATTAAAAAACGCTTATGAAATTATTAAGACTGATTAAGAATTGGGTTGAGCGAAGCCTTTCAGTCTACAAAATGAGCAAGTGCCTTCAAAAGCATCAATATATTTGAAGAGAACGCGCCGTATGCCCTAAGTAAGCCACCGGCAAGTATTCTATCCTTAAGCGAATCGCCGCCGAAGTAGACCGTTCTGTCATTCTCGTCCCCCCACGGATCCATTGTCCCGGAAGCGACTCCGGGGATCTGATTATACTCCTCTCTCGTGCCCGCATAATAGATGCTTGCATTTTGCGTGATCGGCATAAAATCTTTAATTGATTTGGGGAGGAATATCTGTGTCAGGCAATCGTTTTCAATGCTGTCTTCTATATATTCGACACCCTCGGGCACGCTGTAGCTGAGCATAACCGAGCCGCGCGGATATGCGACGAGGACGGTCTTATCCTTGCTGTAAAGCACACCTTGTCTGTCGGCGGTATAATAAGGATTCGCCTTGTTGACCTTGATGCGCTCAAGGCCGCCAAGAGCGTCAAACGCAACGGACGAATCGGCAGAGATATATCTCAGGCTTGCGGGCAGAGTGAGCTGATAGAGATTGTCGCAGTCACGGAATGAATCCATCGCGATAAGTCTTGTGCCCTCTTTGACCGAATACTTGCCGCTGATGCCCTCGGCAGCGATAAGCACTCCGTCACGGTAGAGAGCGCCGTCCTCCCGATTGAACGCATTATTGTAAAACGCCGTGTTGTCGAAGGCGCTTCCGTTGATTGAAACGACGCTGCTCGGGATGTTGAATTCCTCAAGGCTTGTGCAATTCAAAAATGCCTCTTCACCGATCTCCTCTAATCCCTCGGGCAATGTGATCTTCCTGAGAGCGGAGCAGTTTTCAAATGCGCGCCAACCTATATACTCGACCTCTGCAGGGATGCTGATTTCTTCCAGCTTTGTGAAGCCGGAAAAAGCGCAATAATTTATTCCGGTTATGCTGTCGGGGAGTGTGATCTTCGTTACATTCGGGCAGCCGTCCGGTACAAATTCATAAGCACCTGCTGTATGTATCTCCGTTACGGGCACGCCGTCAACCTTCGCGGGCACGGTTATCTCGCCCTTGGCGTTCTTGTCGATGCGGATGACAGACGCCTCGCTCTCGTCATACACCTCAAACGTGAACGGATATACCGTCTTTTTGCGGATGTTCTCTCTCCAGCCGCCTCTCTCGCCGTCATAATACCCCTCGGAGTAGTAGCCGGCGCCGGCACCGACGCACATTACGCCAAAGAGCATTGCCGCGCACATCAGCACAGCCAAAAATTTCCTTGCTGTTTTCATTTTGTTGCCTCCTAATATTTTTTTCGGGCTGCCTCGGCAGCTCCGCTTTTACAGCCGCAATTATACGCTTTGGAATCGATAGGGTGGATCGAGAATTCAGTTTGCACGGAGCAATAGACTCCACAGCTTAACCACAGGCAAATAGATGACCGTTACGACGGATATAGTTGCTTTCAGGAGCGCTGCCAATATTGCGCTGCGGCCGCCGTCGCCCTTGTTGATGACCGTGACGGTGCGCTCGCCCTCCGCTATCTGACAAAGCAGCTTCTCGCTGCCCTCGATATCGGCAAATTCCTCTTTGGTACCGTCGAACGCTAAACACGCAACATTGTCGCCTATGTCATAAAAATACTCCACCGACTTCGGAAGCGAGAAAAGTGTGGCATATTCGCCCTGCAGGACAGTCTCTATGCGCTTCACCCCATTCGGCACATTATAACCGACAGAAGCGAAGCCGTACGGGAACGCTACAAGCACCGTTTTATCCTTGCTGTAAAGCACACCGTATTTGTCTGTTGTGTAATACGGGTTTGACGGGTCGACCGTGAATCTCATGAGCGATTCCGTTTCGCCGAAAGCGTTGTAGGACAAATATCGCAGCCCTGCCGGTATAGATATCTCCCTCAGGTTGCCGCAATTACCGAAAGCGTCCGACGCAACGAGCCTTATATCATCGCCTATGGAGAATTTTTCGACGGATTCGTCGTTGACCGCCAGCAACGCGCCGTCACGCACAAGCATATTGCCATCCCAATTCGCTTTTTCGTTGTAGAATGCCGTTCCGCTAAAGGCTTCTGCGCCGACGGTGACAACTCCGCTCGGGATATTTATCTCTTTAAGGCTTTCGCAGCCCGAGAATGCCCTCGAGCAGATATACTTCACGCTTTGAGGTAGCTGCACTTTTTTAAGCATTTTACAATCGTTAAATGCATAGCTGCCGATGCATGTTACACCCTCGGGGATGTTTATCTCTTCAAGGGCGACAAAACTATTAAACGCAGCTACGCCTATCACTGTTACACTGTCCGGCAAAACCACCTTCGTAACAGCCATATGACGTCCGAAATACATGTTGATCGGAGCGGTTATTTCGGTCACGGGAAGTCCCTCAACGGTTGCGGGCACCACTATATCGCCCTCCGCCTTGAAATCAATAAAAATGAGCCTTGCGTGATCCCCCATCAACACAAAATGCAGCGGGCCGATTGCCGTTTTATTGCTGTAATCACATTCTTCATACCCGGGGAATGGGTCGGCGCCTTCGGAATAAAGATCACCTACTATCGCATCAGCACCGACGCACATTACGCCGAAGAGCATTGTCATGCACATCAGCACAGCCAAAAGTTTCTTTGCTGTTTTCATTTTGTTGCCTCCTCATATTAATTCGGGCTGCCTCGGCAGCTCCGCTTTTTCAGCCACAATTATACGCCTTAAATTCTTAACATTAAACTATGCAGAGCATTAAAAATCGCTTATGAAATTATTAAGACGAATTAAGAAACCGGCTCACGCCTGCCGCACAGTAAATAACGACCTCCGACGATTGCCGTGCAACTGTCGAAGGCCGTATACATTTAATATTCTTTATCAGTCGCTGTCTTTCACACCGGCGACTCCTCAGCGGTAAATTCGCTCGCCTCGATAGGCTCCTCAACCTCGAGATCCTTCATGTCAATGTTGTTGAGCGCGAATTTGACACACTGGTTTATCAGTGAGCTTCGGCTGAACCGACCGTCCAGAGCGATTATATGGTCGATTTGCTGCAGATACTCGCTCTCGACCCTCACGGTCACAGCCTCCTTGGGGTACGGTTTAGGTATAAATGACGACATAATACTCCTCCTTTTAAGATTTTATCATCTCAATAACTAAAGACACAGCAATATGCGGAAA
>ERZ1026780.2199-NODE-2199-length-11632-cov-3.507558_pt1 | contig 11632 bp, 8 predicted proteins | sample MGYA00380126_ERZ1026780 | MGnify/ENA primary metagenome ERZ1026780 (study PRJEB33269, sample SAMEA4719762) | human gut metagenome | biome: human-associated habitat; feature: organic feature; material: feces | place: Cameroon | collected 2013-10 ... | reverse complement strand
AAGCCAAACGCCGCCGGGCCGCCATGCGTGGTAATCACGCCGCCCGCCTGAATCCATCTGGTTTTCTTGAAGCCAAGCGCCTTCGCCGCTTCCTCCACCGCCTGCCGCACCTCATCCGAAAAACCCACAATCCAGACAAACCACAGGCAATCCCGTTCCAGATTATATTTCTCCGCGTATTCCGTCAGCATCTGCACGGCAACCTTCTTCATTTTTCCGCGGTATTTTTTCGTTGCAACCAGCTTGCCATCCAGAATTTCAATCACAGGATGCAGATTTAAAAGCTTTGCCCCCAGAAATGCCACATTGCTGACACGACCGCCGGCACGCAGAAATTCCAGATTTTCCGGCATGAAGCACATCCTCGCCCTTGCAATCAAATCCTCCGCCGCGCGGACTGCTTCTTCCATCGTCCAATCGGGGTGCTGCCGCAAAAGCTCCGCCACGGCAATCACCACATTGCACTGCCCTGCGGAAACCTGCTTCGTATCCAGAATCGTGACATAGTCCCGCTCCTCTGCCGCCAGAACCGCACTCTGCATGGAGCAGGTTGTCACCGCGGAATATGCCAGATACAGCAGCTGTGCATCGGGGTATTCCGCATGGATGCGGTCAAAGGCAGTCTCAAAGTCACCGGGCGTACTGCCGCTGGTTTTCGGCAGTCTGCCTGTTTCCTCATAGTAGTCCATAATTTTCTCGACGGGAAATGCGCCGTCCTCCATGGTTTCATGGTCAAATGAAACATGCATGGGTACGATTTTTATGTTATATTCCGCCGCTAAGACGGGATTGATGTCAGAGCCGGTTTCTGCAACAAGAATAATCTGCTTCATCTTTTTTTCCTTTCCATTGCCACTCATTCGGTTATCACGAATAATATTACATGGTTTTCCGAACTATGTCAATGGTTTCCACAAACTTCCATATTTCCACAAAAAAAGAACGCATACTTTTTATATGCGTTCTCGTTTTTTTATTCAGCTGCCTTTGCCGCTTCTGCCTGTCGATAGGCTTCGCTTCTTCTCTCCGCACGCTTTTCGGCTCTCTGCTCCTGCCGCAGCTGTGCCAGCTTTTCGGGGTTATCCGCCGCATCTAAGAGCAGCTTTTCCTCCTTCAGCTCATCCGTATACGGCACAACGCGCCCCTCCAGATAAACATACTCAGGCGATGTGCGGAATATCGTATTGCTTGAGCCAACCTGCCCGATGGTAATGACATCCCAATCCTGAAGCGTACTCTTTTTCAGCTTGAGAATATTATCATTGATAAACTTCCGCGACTGCTTTTCCCCGTTGACGTAAACCTGACTCCACTTCGTGAAGTTTTCGCCCACAAGGGTATAATGCCCGTCCACCGTTTCACTCGAATACAGAATCTCAGCATCGCGTATGCCCATTGTCATGTGTCCCTCCGTAATGACGGGATTGCCGTTATAGACATACTGCTCGCCGTAAAGCAAATCATACTGCAACAGCTCCAGATCCATCAGGTATTCCGCCTGATCTGCGGAATCCATTCTTTCCTGATGATAATTGAACACCGTGCCCGTATGCAGACCGATACGATCCATCACAACGGACATCAGCTGATAGCTGGGAATCGTGCCATCCTCTTTTTTCAGCCCGATGTTGTCCCAGATAACATAATTCGTATTGAACAGGCTGCCGCTCTTCATATCCGCTTCGGTCAGCCCCATGGTCGGCAGATGGTCACCATAGAATACGACTACCGCAGGCTCGCCGCGCTTGTCCATCATGTCCACCAGGTCCGCCGCAAACTGATCCATTTCGTATACCTGATTGACATAGTATTCCCACTGGCAGTTCTTTTCCTCCGATTCCAGACCGCCTGCCATCAGGTGCGGATGCTCAATGATGCGCTCCTCCGGATAGCTGCCGTGTCCCTGGTCGCTGACGGCGAATACAAAGTCCTGCTGCTCCGTGGAATCCAGACAATCCTTGATATGCTCCAGCAGCACCTCGTCCTTTGCCCAGCCGGTTTCTGTCGTGTCAAAATTCATAAATTCCTTACTGGTGAAGGTATCAAAGCCAATGTTATTGTATACCTTCGCTCTGCTGTAGAAATTACCGCTGTGGTTATGCACCGCATGCGTGCCGTAATCAAATGCCGCCAACGCCGTTGCCGCGCTTTCCGCAGTCTTTTCCTTCAGATAGCTCTTATAAGGATATTCGCCGGGGCCGAAATAACGCATGCTCATGCCCGTCAGCATTTCAAATTCCGTATTTGCCGTGCCTGCGCCGATGGAAGGCACCTGACAATAGCCGGAGGAATATTCCGAAGCCATTTTTCTCAGATTCGGCAGGGCATCCTTCGAGGTCTGCAATGCCGTAAATTCGGAAACATCAAAGAAGGACTCCAGCTGCACGAAAATCACATTCGGCAGCACCTTTGCATCGGATGTGCTTTTTGTAATCTCGCCATTGTTGCTGATTTCCATCATTTTTTCCTTCGTGTAGCCGTTTGGCTCGGAAATGCCCGTATTAAAAATACTTGCCGCAAAGCAATAGGGCAGACCGTAGTCCTGATATGCAAACGCGATATTCGCGAAATAGGTCGAAACGATACGGTTCTGAATGACATAATCCGTCAGTACGCCATAGCCTGCGAAGGAAGCCCCCACAAGTACAATGGATATCACATAATTGATTTTTCCCTTAAATCTCCCTGCCGTGCGGAACAGATGAATCAGCCCCAGCACCAGAAGAATCAGGATAATCGCAATCCCCACCAGTTCCGGCACGTTAAAATAATTCGTGAAAAGGGAAACCCCCTCCGCGACCGTTTTCAAATCCTGTGCATTAAACGGCGTAACCCTTCTGGAAAGCATCAGCCCATTGGTCAGCCCCAGAAGCAGCCAGAGAAAGCTGAGAATGAAGCGGGCAAACACACGCCGCTTGCAAAGATATACAATCGAAAAGGTAACAAAAATCATAAACGCATTATACAGAAATGCCTTCGTGGAAACACGCGAATACGAAATTGCCGCCACCACAGAATGACGGGACATTGCCTCTATCAGAAAGTTGATGGCGATTGCCCAAATGCCGTGCAAAATCAGCGAATAGCGGTTCATATAGGGATAGAGCTTCTGCATTTTCTGCGCAAATCGGCTGTTGCGGTATGCCGCTTCCTTTTCCGCCTGCCGCTTTTTCATCGCACGAATGCCGTTCTTCACATCTGCCCATTTCAGAGATTTCAGCTTGCCGAAACAGCCCTTGATATCAGGCTTTTTGAACTTTATTTTTCCCATTTGTATCAAACTCCTTGTTAGATTACCTTTCCTTCTTCAAAGCCTCAAGCTTAGAACAAAAAACGCCCTTTGCAGCAATCTGCAAAGGACATAAAGTGACACAAGACTACTTTTCGATAATAGCGTTCAAAAATACTTTTGTCAAGCGTTTAAACAAATTTTAAGAATTATAAAAAGGAAGGTATTGAAAAAAATACCCTATATACCAACAAAGGACAGGTCTCCCTGTCCCTTATCGGCTGCCTCTATCCTGTTTTTTCCTTATAAATACTCATAAATGCTCCGGTATCAGCCGCAGCTTTTTCGCAACGGTTTTCGCTTCGCTGCGCCGGCTCACATCCAGCTTATCCAGAATATGGCTGACATGCGTTTTCACCGTTGTCAGCTTGATATCCATAATCTGCCCGATTTCGGCATTGCTTTTATCCGCACAGATAAGCCGCAGAATTTGCAGCTCCGTTGCGGTCAGCTCCTCCGCAGGGGCAATGGGCGGCTCCAGAAAAGCAGGATAATACGCCGCCTGTCTGCGTACCTCTGCCATGAGCCGTTTCTGCCACTTTCTCTCCCCTTCTCTGTCGCTTTCCTCTAAAAGCGGCAGCACCGCCGCACCATATACGCTGATGGTGCGAATAAAGCGATATTCCTCCGCCACAGCCAGTGCTTCGTTCAGGTGCGTTTGCCAAGTATGCTCCCGTTTGCGATACAGCGCAATGGCGTTCAGAATATGAATATGGATACCGTCGATATGTCTGGCGCAGGTTTTGCAGTAATCCTCTAAGGGGGCCAACGTCAGCATTGCCGCATCAGGCTTGCCTTCTGCCAGCTCCACCATCGCCTGTGTGAGATATTGGTAACGCTTCATCACATTCAAATGCAGGGGGTCGCGCGGTGCCTTTTCCCGATACCACAGCTCCGCCGCGTCTATGTCGCCTGCATGCAAAGCAATCCTGCAAAGCATTGCATCCAGATTCGGCAGAAAGCGCGTCAGCCCCTTTTCACAGAAATGCAGACGCAGCGTTTCCAGCATCTGCCTTGCATCCTCCGATTGCCCCGAAGCAAGCTGACTGCGTATCAGAAGTCCCGTTGCCGCAAATTCCATATCAGGCGTGCCGCTTCTCTGAATTTCATTCATGCGCGACACCAGCGGGAGGATACGCGCCGAAATATCCTCGCCCTTTTCAAATTTGCTTTCCGCAACGGCGCAATCCGCAAGCCCCACGCCGTCCCTGCCCAGAACCGCCTCCACGGGAATCCGAATGGTCTGATACAGGAAATCATCCCTCTTGCTCCATGCAGAAAAATCCTTTCCGCCATTCATGATACTCGGCAGCGCACTTGTAACAGAAAACGGCGGCAGTGTTATCTCCTTATTCCGCATCAGCTGAAAAACCGCAGGAATCGTATCTGTCAGCTTTTCCACTGCGCGCTGCGGCAGAGAAATATCCAGCCACGCCAGACGGCTGCGTGCCTGCTTGCCTGCGGCATCCTGCTTGCCGCACCGATGTGCGAACTGCTTTAATTCCTCATACCAACGCTCCGAGGCATCATAATCCGCCTCAAGGGAACAAAGCATGCTCATCCCCTGCATCAGTGCAGGCGAAGCCAGAATTTCGCTTTCCGGCAGACCGCGGTAATATTTTTCCAGCTCATAATAATGCCCCATGCCGGGGTGCTGCTCGGCGTTGCGTGTCAATAGCTCCGAAACCTTGGCATAATCGCCGCCCTTGGTATAGCAGTCCAGTGCATGCGGATACTCCTCCTTCAGCTCATAATACAGTCCGCCGCGGTTGAATAAAATCCGCCGTTTTTCCTCGGAATATTCCCGCCCCATTTCCCAGAGCAAAAATTCCCGAAACTGCGACCAGAAATGAAATTTCTGAATCCCGTCATACCGCATCATTGTGGTGTTGTGCTGTAGCCAGTCCAGCAATTCTCCTGCCCTTGGGTCGCCGCTGACCATCCGCACCATCTCCAAATCAAAGCTTTCAAAAAGGGAAAGCTCCAGCAGGAATCGGCGCACAGGCAAATCAAACTGCCGATACACTGCCGTTTCAAAATAATGAAAGACCTCCCGAAACCCCTGTGCCACCAGCTCTGAGCTAAGCGGCCTTCCCTGTGCCATGTTGCGTGCCGTTATGGCAATCCCCAACGGAAAGCCGGAGGTAAGCTCCATGATTTTCGTCAGCTCGGAATCCGTTATTTTTACCCCCTTTTCCTGAAAAAAAGAACGTGCTTCCTCTCGGTCAAACAAAAGCGCATAGGTATCCAACACCTGCATCAGCCCTGCATATTGAAATGCCATCAGATAGCCGGGCGGTGTGCCTCTGGAAAGCAGCACAAATCGTTTTTCGGGATAATTCCGAATCCATTCGCATAAGGCCTTCTGCTCTGCATCCTCCTGCAGCCGCTGAAAATCCTCAATCAGCAGAATATCCCAGTCCTCCTCCTGCGGAAACGCAAAATCCGCTTCCCCTGCAAAAAGCCGATAAACTGCTTTCCCCTTTAATAATTCCTCTGCCAGCGCAGTTTTGCCGCAGCCACATGGTGCACTGAAAAAAAGCACCCGTCCGCGTGCAAGAAACGCGCGAAACTGCTCCGCAACCGCAGGCTTAATAAATATTCCAGACACCTTGCTCCCTCCCTTCGTCTGTCGTCAACCTCTTTTCTGTATCCCGCAATACCTTACCTCATTATTGTATCAGGGCAAAATCAAGCTGTAAATCATCCTAAAGTATGAGAAAAACAGCGGTTTTTATTTCAATATATCAAAAAAAGGTACCCTTTCGTCAATTTTCTGATGAAACGGTACCCTCTCACAAATGCTTATATATATTTCTGCAAGGTCGGAATCAGCTTATTCATATCAATCGGCTTTGCAACATGGTCATTCATGCCTGCCGCCAGCGCACGCTGTTTGTCCTCCGCAAAGGCATTTGCCGTCATGGCGATAATCGGAATAGCTGCCTTTTCGGCATCCGCCATTCTGCGGATTTTCCTTGTGGTATCATAGCCACCCAGAATCGGCATCTGAATATCCATCAGAATCAGCTCATAATAATGCGCCGGTGCCTTTTCCAGCATTTCCATACATTTCACGCCATCCGCCACGCGTTCCACCAGAAGTCCTTCCTCCTCCAGAAGCGCAATCGCGATTTCTGCATTCAAATCGTTATCCTCTGCAAGCAGAATCCGCTTACCGGCAAGCGGCTTGCCATTCGGATGGGCTTGTGCGCGCTTGGTTTGTGTGTCCTCAAAGGCCGCAATGCGGCAGGGAATCCGAATCGTAAAGGTCGAGCCTTCCCCCACTCGGCTGTGTATTTTAATCTCGCCATGCATCATCTCCACCAGCTTCTTCACAATACCCATGCCAAGCCCCGTGCCTTCCACACCGCTGACCGTAGAGGAGCGTTCTCTGGTGAAGGATTCAAAAATATGCTTCTGGAATCCCTCGGACATGCCAATCCCGTTGTCGCTGACGGAAAGCTCCTGTATACATCTGCCATCCTTCTGTGCAGGAAACTGACGCACGGAGCAGTGAATGGTACCGCCCTCGCCTGTATATTTAATCGCATTGCTGATTAAATTCAGAATGATTTCCGTAAAACGGGAGATATCCATATAAATATACGGATAGATGATATCCTTGGAAATGGTCAAGGTCTGGTGCTTCTTTTCAATCTCCGCGCTGACCATGTGCAGGCAGTCATCCAGAACCGATTCCGCTTCAGCCGCGCTTTCCTCCAGCACCACATTGCCCGTTTCAATCCTCGATAATTCCAGTACGTTATCCAGTATGGACAGCATTTTCTGTCCGCAGATGCCAATTTTTTCCAAATAGCTTCGCAGCAGTTCCTTTTTGTCCAGATTTCTGTCCGCCAGCTCGGCATAGCCGATAATCGCATTCATGGGCGTGCGGATATCGTGGCTCACATTAAACAAAAACACCGATTTTGCTTCATTGGCTGCATCCGCCGCCTCAACCGCCTTTTGCAGCTGCTCCTGCTGCTCCTCGCTTTTCATTCTGCTTTTTTGTATCAGGCAATACGCACCTAAGGCAAACAGCACCAAAACAATGACCGCAACCATAGCCATCTTCACCGCCACACGATTGCTTTGTTCCACCAGCTTATAGGTATACTCCATATCCATTTCCATGCAAATCGCACCGATAACCTCGCCGGTATCCTCGCGCACCGGATAGCAGGCTGTGAAAATATGCCCCCAGGTGGTGTCCACGATTTCCTGCGAATAAACGGTTTCTCCTGCAAGTGCCGCTTCGATATACGGAACCACCTCTTTTTCTATGTACGTTCCGGGGTAGGCAAAATCCTTTGCATCCAAATCCAGCCCGTCAATCAGATAAATCGGTCTGCCGTCCGCCCCCATCTTCGCTGTATAAAGATAGCGGGTGGGATTCAGCTTTCGCAGCTCGCACAGCTCCTTTTGCAGCCTCTGATAGCGTTCTGACTGCATATCCGCAATCGTAGAAATATTTTTGTAATCCTCTCCGGTTAATTTATGCAGTACCAGCTTATGAATGGCATCGGCGCACTGCGTATTCCATTCTACAGCCGATTCCAGTGTATTTTCGCTGTAATTTCTCTGCAAAATAAAGGTATATGCAGAAACGAGGAATACCGTAAGCAGGAATAAAAATACGATAACAGCCCTTAGCCTGTGCGTTTTGCTTCCGTTTATCTCTGCCGTTTCTTTTTCCAAAGGCTGCGGCTGTTCTTCCATCCTCATTCCCTCCTACCGTGTTTTCAATCCATCAAAATGCTGAATATTTTCTTTATTTTAGCACGCATGATTTCAGAAAACAAGAGAAGTCTCTGCTGATTTCGACAAAATATTACAATCCCTTCTGCTACAAATAAAAAAGTCCTGTACCCTTTCGGATACAGGACGAATTTTACTGTATAAGATTACAGATTTTTTGCATATTCATAGCCCAGCTCAAATGCTTTTTTGTTGTTGGGGATGAATTTTGCTTTGCCGCCTTCAAAAACATGTGCGAATGTTTCATCCAGACCTGCAATATCGATTGCGCCTGTTGCGTAAACAACTGCACCCAGCATAACCAGGTTAGCCAGCTTGGAGCCGCCGAAGTTATCTGTTGCAATTTTGTTTGCAGGAACAGCGTATACCTTAACGCCATTCTTTACAGCGCCAACGGTGCAAAGGTCAGCATTCACAACCAGAGCGCCGCCTTCCTTTACAACGCCTACAAATTTATCCAGAGAAGGCTGGTTCAGTGCTACGATACAGTCTGCATCCTTTGTAACAACGGGAGAACCAACATTTTCGTCGGAAATGATTACGTTTACGTTTGCAGTACCGCCACGCATTTCGGGACCGTAAGAGGGAAGCCAGGAAACTTCTTTGCCTTCCAGCATGCCAGCATAAGCCATAATTTTACCCATCAGCAGAGAGCCCTGGCCGCCGAAACCTGCGATGATAGAAGAAAATGTACTCATAATTATTTGCCCTCCTCTACTGTGATATCTTTATATACGCCCAGAGGATAGTAAGGAATCATTTTTTCTCTTACAAATTCCATAGCTTTTACGGGTGTCAGACCCCAGTTTGTAGGGCAGGAAGCTACAACCTCGATGAAGGTGAAGCCCAGACCCTGTTTCTGGATTTCAAATGCTTTTCTGATTGCTTTCTTCGCAGCTGCTACCTGTGCAGGTGTGGAAATGGATACTCTTTCGATGTATGCGGGGCCTGTCAGGGATGCCAGCATTTCGGAAACGCGCAGAGGGTTACCGTTTACCTTGGGGTCACGGCCGTTCTGAGCTGTTGTTGCCTTCATGCCGGGCAGAGTTGTGGGAGCCATCTGGCCGCCTGTCATGCCGTAGATACCGTTGTTGATGAAGATTGTTGTAATCTTTTCACCACGCGCTGCTGCATGAACGATTTCACATGTACCGATGGAAGCAAGGTCACCATCGCCCTGATATGTAAATACTGTCTGTTCGGGATGTACTCTCTTGATACCTGTTGCTGTTGCGGGAGCACGACCATGCGCACACTGGATTGCGTCAATGTTGAAGTAGTTGTTTGCAAATACTGCACAACCTACGGGAACTGCAACGATGGAGTTGCCCAGTTCGCCCATTTCTTCCAGAACTTCTGCTACCAGTCTGTGTACGATACCGTGTGCACAACCGGGACAATAATGCAATTTCGCGTCTGTTAAACCTTTTGTTTTTTCAAATACAACTGCCATTATTTGTCACCTCCCATAACTTCTTTACCAAATTCAACAATTTCATCTACAGTAGGTACGTTACCGCCTGTTCTGCCGTGGAATACAACCTTGTTTCTGTCGTTACAAGCGTATGCAACGTCCTGAACCATCTGACCCATGGACATTTCCACATCCAGGAACTTTTTGATTTTATCATTGAATTTATCGAATGCCTTCTGAGGGAAGGGCCACAGTGTTTTAGGTCTGATCATACCTACTTTATAGCCTTCTGCTCTCAGGTAGCCGATTGCTGTTCTAACAACTCTGGAAGCTGTACCGTAGGAAACGAATGCGTATTCCGCATCGTCCATCTTGTATTCTTCCCAATCCTGTTCGTTTTTCACGATTTCATCGTATACTCTGAAGTGATCATGGTTCCATGCTTCACATTCATCGGGTTCGATAACCAGGTTTTTGATATTGCTTCTTTCTGCGCCGTAGTGACCTACCAGAGCCCATGTCTTTTCGGGCAGGTTGGGTCTGGGAACGTAGTTGAATTCAACGGGTTCCATCATCTGACCAATCAGACCGTCAGCCAGAATGATAACGGGCAGAAGATACTGGTCAGCGATATCGAATGCTTCCATAACCATGTTAACAGCTTCCTGTACGGATGCGGGAGCCAGAACAACGTTGTGGTAGTCACCGTTGGAGCCACCCTTTACTGTCATGTTATAGTCAGCCTGACCGGGCTGAATGGTACCAAGACCCGGGCCACCACGCATCATGTTGATGATAACTGCGGGCAGACCTGCGTTACTGATGTAACCGATACCTTCCTGCTTCAGTGCAATACCGGGGGAAGAAGAGCTTGTCAGCACTCTTGCGCCTGCTGCTGCTGCACCGTAAACCATGTTAATTGCTGCCACCTCGGATTCAGCCTGCACGAATGTGCCGCCTACCTTGGGTAATTCAACAGATAAATATTCAGGTACTTCGGACTGAGGAGTGATGGGGTAGCCAAAGAAATATCTGCAACCCGCCTCAATAGCCGCTTTACCAACTGCTTCGTTGCCTTTCATCAAAACTTTTGCCATTGAAAATTCCTCCTCTCTTAGTCCAGTCTTTCTACTACAATCGCACAATCAGGGCACATCTTTGCGCAGCTTGTGCAAGCGATACAATCTTCGTTGATCATTTCTGCGGGATTGTAACCTGCGGGATTGATTTTTGTTGTAGAAAGAGCAAGTACGCTCTTAGGACAAACAGATACACAAAGGCCGCAACCCTTACAAATCACTTCATTGATCGTTACTTTACCTTTTGCCATTCAAAATACACCTCCATAAATATTTGAATTTACATCCAGGTCTTTCTCATATTAAACTCCATAGGGAAAAGCTCCCCAGAAAGTCCTTCTGGTATTTCCTCTGTCATTACATCCTTGACATAGGAAACATACTTCACAGGAACCCCTGTGCGTTTTGTTACCTCCTTCAATACTTCGTCCCCATGGAGCAAACATTCCGCCGTTGTCTCTCTAACAAGGTTCGTGTTATTGATGAAGCCTGTCACCTTCAGCCCAGCCGCATATTCCAGATTTTCCATCTGCTCGATGATACCCTCAGGTGTAGAGGTATTCGGGCGGTAGGCATTGACTACCATAAAAAAGTCTGCTTCCGCATGATCCAAAAGAGGTTTGATTCTGCCCAGCACCAGTGTGCCGACATCATTGCCGCCAAGGTCTACCACATACTGATATTCCTTATTGATGACAGGCATCGTCATCGCGCCGGAAACCGCAGGAACATCCGCAACTGCCGTATCCAAGTTGGATGCAATTACCTGAATCCCCTTTTCTTCCAGCTCTTCTTTTTTCTCTCTGGAGCGGAAATAAACATTTACAATATCCAAATCGGCAATGGCTACCCTTCCGTCTACGCTTTCGCGCAGCTTCTTGACATAATTGACTGCAAATTCAGTCTTGCCGCTGCCGTAGTGACCTGTGATAATTCTGATTCTTCTGTCGTCAGCTACCATCGTTTTCGCCTCCAAACCATTTCGGTTTTCTCTCACAATACCTTTATGCAAAATTTCCAATAAATGTATTTCAAAAGTGCTATTCTATGAAAATTTAATAAATTATGCTTTTATCAAGAAAATATTTT
>ERZ1026780.2196-NODE-2196-length-11648-cov-55.294402_pt1 | contig 11648 bp, 4 predicted proteins | sample MGYA00380126_ERZ1026780 | MGnify/ENA primary metagenome ERZ1026780 (study PRJEB33269, sample SAMEA4719762) | human gut metagenome | biome: human-associated habitat; feature: organic feature; material: feces | place: Cameroon | collected 2013-10 ... | reverse complement strand
ACAACGTCCATAATATCCGGCGCAAGTGCTTCCATTGCTTCGGTATGCGGCGCTAATAGATTTACATTGTCGATATTTTTAGCAACGGTATTAACGTTCACAATGTTTGTTGCGACCGTGTCGATATTATCTTTATCAGCGGCAACTTTATCGATATTTACTTTATTAGCGGCCACTGCGTTTATGTTTTCAATATCATTACCTACGGTATTGACATTATCAATACTTCCGGCGGTTTTTTTAATATTGCTTGGGGTAGATTTAAGGTCAGTTGCTACTACTATTAAATTTTCATCGGTGATAGCGGTTTCAACGTATTGTTTAGCCTCAATAGCGGCGGTTGCGGCTTGTGCGGCAGCATCACTACTTTCGGCGGCATCAACTGCTCTTTCATCGGCGAGATTAGCTTTTTCTTCTGAATATTTTGCCCATTGTTCAGCTCTATCGGCTTCATTTTTTGCCACAATAGCACTTTCTTGTGTTTCATAAGTTGAGCCGTTATCAACAACTACAATATCATCACTCATTGAAAACTCCTTTATTGATTGTCAGAATATCATTGTAAAGCTCACGGTCTAAGCCGTCAGCTGTAAAAATTTTAATAGCAAAATAATAATCGCCCTCTTTTAGTGGTCTAGTTTCGTCCGCCGAGTAAGTAGGTATAATATAGTTTACATCAATATTTGTAAAAGTCCGAATAGGCAATATAGCTTGTTCGTCAGCATCATCTTTATTTTTTTTAATGATTGCTTTCACTGTTCGATGTTTAAGGTTCATAGGTGTAGTTCTGTCGGTTTCCCACAGACTAAATTTATTACCCCAACCGCTACCTATAATCATTTTTAGCATTATTGCCTCCGTTTTTCTCTTTGTATATCGTTACTGTATTTTTCTTTTAGAGATTTTACAACCCTACTGCGTACCTTATTAAGAGCTTTTTTCTTATCCTCAGGGGTCTTTTCCTTATAAGCCCTTGTAGAGATAAGTTTTTTGCTCTCCGAATTATAGAGTTTGTAAAATTCTTTTCTTACTTTAACTTTCTTTTCAGGAGAAAGCAAGCGTAAATCTCCATACTTCGTTACATCACTAATAGATGGCTGTTCGTCTTTGGTAGATAACTTGTTAATTTCTCTTACAAGTTTATTGTCTTGAGCTGTTTTAACACGGCTACCAAACAACAAAGTAGACAACGCCGGCTCTGTTTCGACTATTCCTTGTACTCCGTAGCGTTCCGGCAGAGTTTGACGTAAGCCCGGTATAGATGCAAAAACCTTGTCAAATACGCCGCCCATAGTATCACGCTCGTAGTCATCAGTCATTTTAGCAATATCATTTACAATGGCCGGAATAGTCATTGCTCTTGCTTGGTCTAATACTGTACCCGCCATCATTTGTACGATTTTTTCAGGTTTCAAGTCATAACGAGCGTATTCACTCATTGTATCAATTAACTGTTTAGTTTCTTTGATACCCGGTATTTTAGCGGCTTGAGTTAATCCCGATTGAATATAACTTCTCAATCCATCGTTTCGGCGAGCTTCCAACATTCCTACCAGTGGGATTGCTATCTGTCCAAAGTAATCCAAAGATACCCATCTATTACCGATTTTAATTGAGTTTGGCAAAGCCCCTAAAGCTCTCATTCTGTCTTTTTCTTTCGGATTTAAGGTGTCAAATTCACTAAAATAATCTTCCGGGTCTAACATACTATACAATAAAGCGGCCAAAGCAATTCCTAATCCGTTTCTAACCGCTGCTCTGATTGCGTGCTGAGATACTTCCGATTGTGGGTTTTTAATTATCTCTTGTACATTGTATAACGTATATAGAGAACCAAAACCATACTCAAGCCCCATCATTTGCACGTTTGCTGGTGTTTTAACAAATTTCATTGTCAAGTCGCCAAGTCTAACTTTATTCCGTCCGACCATATTAAGCCAGTTACGAGCAGACAAACCAAATCTAGCAGCCCAACTATCATTAGTGAAAGTCGTATAATGAGCTTGTTCTTGAGCCTTTTGGCGGACAAGTTGACCTTGTTCCGTTTGAGGTCTGATTAAAATAGCGTCTTTGTAGATTTCAGTAGCTCTCTTAGAGATGTCTTTAGCACCCTCTTCACGAGCAATTTTTGTCGCCAAGAGGTCAGCCGTATCATTAAACGCCAGTCTTTTAAACCAAGCGTCAGGCGCACCCATCAAATACTTAAATGATACTTCTTCGACCTTGCGAGATGCGGCACGTAAAGCACCTTGACCTTGAGAGTGTAATATTTGTTCTCCAATAACTCGCATATCATCATCATAATTATTCATTGTGGATACAATATCACCCGATGCTTTGTAAACTTCCCAAGCATAATTGCTAAATTCTTTCTTAACGTTAGCGTCCACGGCTTTTTCAGTGGTTTTATACATTATGCGTCTTGTGATTCCCTCTGTTAGTCCAGCCTCAATATTTGAGATAACATTCAGCACCGGAGATTTTACAGACATAAGCATAACGCCACGGCCAAAAATAGAAGTCCATATAGCTAAAGTGCTACTAGGGTTTTTAGCTTGAATTAAATCGTTCAGTTCACGTTTCGCACGCATAGCCTCTACAGATGGATTGCCGGATTCATCTTTGGTGTTATCCCAAAGTTTCTGTAATTGTTCAGCTTTATTAATTACTTCGTTACCGGTTATTAAATCAGGATTTATTCCAAAAACATCTTTTACAAACTCTTTCACTGTTTTTTCGTTTACTTCGTCCGGCATCTGATACAACGTATCCAGATTGTAGTCTTTTTGAAGTTTCTCAGCGAGATTAGACAAGGCTTTTACTTGTTCATCTCTAGGTTTACCGGCAATTTGTTTCATCAAATTTTTGGTTTCAGTTTCTACTACTTGGTTGAGTGCGTCAGTATCACCCTTAAATAGTTTTCTAGCCACGTTTGTTTCTTGGCTCTTTTGGAGCTTTTTCCACCAGTAAGCCGGATTATTAACATCGTCAGTAGTGATACGTTCGGCGGCGATAGCTTGACCTCTTTGAGTTTGTACTTGGCTATGTATCTTGAGCGCTCTTTGATATTCAGCGTTATTGCCTATTCTTAACATCTCATTTTCGTAAGCAATAAATATAGCCGTGTCTATAATTCCCTCAGGGGCCGGCGCACCGTTCACGACTTTACGAGCTTCTTCTAAGTTATTTTGTACCCATTCAGTAGCCTTTACAGCTTGTTCTTCAAGGTTAATTTTATTATATGATACACCAAGTTCGTCAACAATTCGGTCAGCGTGTTTCATAGCTTCACGCTGATAGACTTTTGATACACCTTTTTCCCCCTCAGTTATATTAACAACTCTTGTGGTTTCGTATGTAGCCGGAGTTTCCACAACTTCATTTGTAGGCTTTATTACTTCTTCTGTCTTTTCAGGTATTGCTACACCGGTATTTTTTGGAGCTAAAGCCGGAGCTTCTAACGTGCCGGTAGTCATAGATTGAAAGAACTTAATAGCCGCATCAGTTAGGCGTACTCTGCGCTTTCCAAAGCCAGATTGATAATTTATTTTGTTGTAGTCGTTATAGACCTGTTGCAACCACTTGTCATAATCATCAAACACCGAGCCGATTAACGGTGTAGGCAACTCGCCTCTAGTGAGATAAGCCTCATAAGAACTAGCAAACTTTTCTTGTTGACCTCTTGTAAGCCGTGTTTGTTCAGGTTTTATTCCGAGATAATCTGAAATTATGTTCCACCGTTTCATATAGTTCTCTGATGCTCTACCTGTCCGTACATAGTTCCACATCTCAGTAAGCCAATAGTGAGCAAATTCGTGAGGTAATGTACTCTCATCAGCACTCTCTAAGAGTTTAATAATATATTCGTCAGGGGTGATTTTTGTAGAGCCTTTACCTCTTTGAAAATATACATTGTCAAACTTTTCTAAAGCCTCTATTTGATTATCGCTTCTTACAACCTTTAAGCCGGCATCTTTTGCCTTTTTAGCAATAGCGTCAAACTCTGTACTTGTAGGCATTATAGCACCTGAAAACTCATTTAATCCTACTGCTCTTTGAGGTTTTGCCTCAAAATAATATCTTGCTATATTTCTTGAGCTTTTTGCTACTCTAACACCTGCGGCAAGCAATTCATCACTATATTTTTTACTGTTACCAAACTCATAATTTAGAGCTTTTTGCATATCCCCATTTGTAGGATTTTCTTTTTCTGTTACAGTTCCTAACGCTCTGAAAGCCGCCTCTTTTTGCTCCATAGAGTTTGTAAAATCAGATGATGTCATAAATTTGTTTGTAAATTCATTCATATCATCTTGAAGCTCTTTTATCTTTTCTTCTTGTTCTTCTTTAGATACAAGTTTTTTACCCTCTAGCTTTATCTCCTTTATGCTCTTGAGTTGTTTTGCTCCGGCGGCTATTACCTTACCTGAGCCATAAACAAAGCTCTCTTGAGCATTTTTTGTAATACCTTGTGTCATAGCCTTTGTTACATTTTCAAGGTTAAACGGTAACAATTTTTTACCGACTTCTACCATAGGCTCACCTACAAGGTTATCCTCTATATATTTTTTAGCCCATTTTGAATAATCATCATAATCAGTTATTAACTCATCAAACTTATCTCTCAAGGCGTATTTATCTATTTTTTTTGTTCCCTTTTCTCTTACATACTCTTGACACTGCCTTATTAAGCCCTCTATATTAAATTCATCAACTTTGCCATCTTCAATAAAAAGACTTCTTGCAACTTCTCTCAGTCTGTTAGCATATTTTTCTCCACCCTCATACTTTGAGTTATCTATTGCCTCATTTATAAGAGGTAATATATCTTTTTCCATCACTTCCTTTGATGGATAGGATTTAAACTCGGCTATTTTTTCTACAAACTCTTTATTAACCTCTATACCGTATTGCCTGTTTATGTTTTCAATAAGCCTTTGTGCTGTATCGTATGTAGGTATATCTACCTTTTTACCTTTTTCTTTTTCAAGGTACATCAGCCTTGCGCCATCTGAGTTCTCAAATTCTGTAACAGTTTTTTCAGGTGAAACACCCCTATCAACGTAATAAAGCAAGCTACCTAACTCATTTTCGGAATCCGATTTTACAAAATACTCTTTTACCGTATCTCTAAAATCATCTCTTGTTTTCTTCTTAACCTTGCCATAAGTCGCAAAAGGAAAGGTTTTACTCCATATATCTCTATTGTAAACTTCGTTTCTGCTTCGGCTTGGGTCTATCATATCTTTATTACCCACTAGGGTAATAGCACCAAATTGACTGCCGAACTCTTGACCTTTTTTTACGATAGCAATACTAGGTACGGGAAAACCGCCAAAATCTATTGCTCTATCTAAGTTTCTTGAACTAATTGAGTGAAGTGCAACTAAATCCTTATCCTCTCCAGTCTGGTAGTATTCCGGCAAATCTTTATCTTCAATTACTGGATATTGTTTGCCCTCTGTTTCAATAGCCAACCGTTCAGCTTCATCTTCACTTAAACCTATTTCCGGCTCAAACTGCTCATAAAAGGCCGCTTCACGTTCCAAACTTTTCATTTCAGGTATTTCATCAACTGCTTTTTCAATTTCAGCGGCCGTCATATTTTCATAATCAATACCCAATCTATCTAGTTCTTCTCTGAGGTCTTCGATTGCATCACTAAAATTGCGTTCTTCTTCAACGTTGTAGCGGTGATTACCTCTCAAGCCCTCATCTACCGCCTCTAAAAACTCATTTATATCCGGTCGCTCTGTCTTTGATGGAAAATATCCGTTTTCCCAAGCCATAAGTGCGGCATCATCAAAATTCATACCGTTTTTGCTCACAATACCAGGATATAGTTTTTGTGCATCACGGGATTTTAATTCTCCGCCATAATCTTGTAGTCCGCCATTACGTTTCAAAAACGCCAATAAGCTCTCTCTTTTAAGTTTTGTTTCAGGCGGTATCATCTCAGGATTTTTTAGAGCGTCAAATAAATTGATATGGCGTGCTAATCTAATTCCTTTATTCCAAGTAATATCGCTTGCACGTAATATAGCGTCTAGTGTTGTGCCTCTAAAATTAGCCTCTGCTAATGTTTGGTCGGCAAAATGTTTAGCTACCGTATTAGCATAGTGAGCTTTTTGGTCTTCACTCCACCCCTCAAAGCGAGGTTTACCCTCCATTTCTTTAGTTACCGCTGTTAGCATTGAGTTCCACACTCTGCCGTGCTTATTTTTGAGTTCAGAGGATAACTCAAGCTCAATACTCATTGCCTTTGTCATATTGTCAGTACCGGCATCATATATAGCCTCAGCTACTGTTTGTGCGTCTTGTTCACCAACTACAGGAGATACCATATCTCGTAATTGTTTTTTAACATTTCTAGCACTTTTCATAGCGGCCGCTGTACCAACACCACCGCCAATAATACCACCGATAATAGCCGATTTCCACGCCTGCTGTAAGCGAGCCGGCAATTTATCCATTGTAAGAGTGCCATCAATTAAACCAATACCTGTAGCCTCTAAATCTTGGATTCCCTCAGTCATTCCCTCAGATAAAGCATTTGTACCGGCTGTCCTTAATGTAGTAAGAGCCTTTGAGGTAACATTGCCACCCCATTGAATAGGCTTATTCCACATCTTCATTTGTTTACCAAAACCTACATATTTTTCCGTTAAAGCACTCAATCCAGTATAAGCAATAGTTCCACCCGTTGCTTTTCTTGCCCATTCAGGGGTCATAGCTTCTATATCTATTTCACCATCTTTTTCAGGTGTTTTATCCTGTACTTGTCCAGCTAATTCCATTACTGACATAGTTCCTAGACCCGCTATCTCCGCACCTGTACTAATAGCCTTAGCACCAGCACCAGCAGCCTTAAGTCCGCCACCAACTAAACCAGCAGGTACAAGCATTGTACCATAATTTACAATACCTCCGCCTATTCCATAAGATAAACTTTCTGTTTCTTTCGGTGAAGTATATTTATATCTTTCTGCTTGAGCTTCGTTTAAGTTACGTTCTGCAGTAACAAGATTAAGTTTTTTTCGCTCAGTTTCTTCTTCTGTATCACCAAAATAACCACCAAAGCCAAAACTCATTCTTTTACCAAAGATTTTAACCTGTTCCGGTATATCTTGCATATCTCTAATTGTATTGATGATACCTTTAGCGGTTTTTGTTACTGTTCCACGTTCATATTCAAAAGGTTTAAAATCAAATGTTTCTGTACTATCAGCCTCAGACAGAGTGATATTTTTTAGAGGCTTAATCATATCTTGTTCAGAGTATTCATAGTTTACAGCGTCTTTTAAGTTCATTCTTTAACCTCCAAAAAAATATCATCTCCAATACCTTTGTACAAATATTGAGTACCATTTATGTTTAAGATAGTTTCATCTTTTACAAGCTCTTTATTTTGTAAATCTGGAATCCAATAATATTTAGCTCTAATAGCGTCTTCCATACCACTTTTATAAATACGCTGGATTTCTTTCCTTTTGGTATCATTATCCATATCAGGCGACATAACAATATTTTGTATATTCTGCATAGTTGACTGCGCTATATCACCTATTCTAGACTTAGCACTAATAGCATGGCTTATACCTCTTATCTTTCTAGCCCCTGGAATTATATCCCAACCGCTTATATCCGTAGGCTCACCAATATTCATTATCTTTTGAAAAGTGCTTATATTGGGTAATTCAGCAACTTGTTTCTTAAAGACATCATCAGATAGGACATTATTTATCATCTGTTTAGCTCGTGTAAGGTCTTTTGAGCTTATTTTAAATTTACCCTCTTCATCTTTTGTAATATTGCTTTGATGCGCTTTCTGTACTATTTGCATTGCCTTATCTTCAATAGCGTCTTTTTCAGCCATTGTATCATTTGGCATAGTACTTAAATCTTTTATTTCATCATATAAATCTTGTGCACCATCGAAAGTAGTTATAGTTTCTTCATCAGGTACAAAGCCAGCTATTTGTTGCATTTTAGCTTTCTTTTCATCAGAGGCATCTTGATTGTAGTATTCCCAGATTTTATAGTTTTGTTCACTAGGGTCTTGCATTAAAGCCATAGCGGAATATGCTTTATTTTGTCGCCATTCTTCTAGTTGTTGTTTTTTTATCTTATTATCAAGGATTTTAGCGGATTTTTTCATATCAGCATAAACTTCCGGCGCAAAAGCGTCTTTCAAGTTTAATTGTTTCACTTCTCCATCATCTTCGCCTTGCAATAATATCATACCATCGTTTTCTAGGGCTTGGATTACTTGATTTCTTTTGTCATCGTCCATATCATTCAAAGCAGCACTAAAGCTCTGTGCGGCTAATTTATCTACCGCATTTGACATACTTAAACGCTGTGCATCGGTAAACATATATGTTCCGTCTTCGTTTCGTGCGTTGATAAGCCCTATGTTTTGTTTGATAGAAGTTTGATAGTTTACAAGGTCATCAGGCGAGCCTGTACCGTTAAAAGCATTACTTAATGCAGTGGCAATACTTTTATTGTTTGCTTGGATTGTATCAAAATAGGAGCTTTTTTTCTTTTGGTACTGGATTTTATCATAATTCGCTTGCGCTCTGTTAATTAGAGTACCGGATTGAGTGATAAAATTAGTTCTAAAAGCTATCTTTGTCGCTTGGTCAGGGATTTCAGAGGTCATTTTCTCACTGATTTTATTGAGCTGAACAGCTAGATTTTCAGGGTCGTTCTGATACTGATTATAAGCCTCGTCCATACTTTGCGCAGCTGATAATTTCAGACCTTGTTCATATAGAGTTAAAGCCTCTTGTTTCTTTTGGTCAAGTTGCTCTTGTACGCCTCTATTAGCTAGATTACTAACATCTATACGACCTCTAGCCGATTCCGTTAAGCTCGTTTGGAATTTATTGCCTTCATATAACTGTCCGCCAGCCATTATTACCCCCTTGTCGGTTTTCTTGTTGGTACTTCAATTTTGCCAGTTTTAGTACCGCCCATATTTTCTGAACCGCTTTTATAAATATTATAGCCCATTGCCACGTCAGAGATACCACCTAGCACACCGCCGACAAGTGCAGACCTAGCACCGACTTTAGCCATTTTAGCCTGTGTCCGTAAAGTCTTTCCTTGCATTCTCAATGTGTCGGCTTGCATTCCGGCTGATTTTTTAGATTTACGGATATCTTCGTCTAATTCACCAGCGGAACGCTGAATATTCTGTTGCAAGTTTGCCGAACCAACCTTTACGCCACGAGCGGCGGCGTTGTATGTAGCATTGCCGATTGCACCGATAAATTCTTTACGCAAAGAGTTAGCTTGTTCTTGAGCTTGCAATTCAACTTGGTCAGCTTCTATAAACTTGTCTGTAGCTTGTATTTTATAGTTTCCAGCCGCAGTCCTTAACGCTCCATAATTGATATAGGCGTTTGCCATAGACGCAAACCCGCTAGCCATTGTCTGCTGACCGACAAAGGTGTTTATATCTTCATCATCACCCGATATAGTGCTTAATAATCCGCCGTAATTCATTAGCCCACCCCATAGTTAATTTGCAAAAGTACAGATAAAACTTCCACTCTATTAAATTCGCTTTCAATAACAAATCTTACTCTCTTACCATACGAGCTAACGGCAAAAAAGTCAAATATATTATTGTTTGATACCTTTTCTATACCATTTAATTTTATTTTGTTGGTATTATTAGTTGTAATAACAGCCTTGGCAATACGTTTATTTGTTGACGTACTGCGGCCGTTTATTGCTATATCGTTACTTTCAAGCCTAGAACTAAACGAAAAGCCTATTTTACAGTTTGCATTCACTTCATATCGAAGAGTTACGGCGCCGTTTTCGACAAGGTATTTACCATAATTGTCGGTATCTGTGTAAACGTTAATATATTTACCCTCGTAGTCTTCTAGTCCGGTAATATGCTGAGTTACATATTTTTCAATAGTTAGGTCAGTTTTAACGCTATCATCGATAACTTCCAAATATGTATCGTCTTTGATAGTTACCAACATATAGGTATCATTGATGAGGTTACTGATAGATTGTATTTCTCCGACTGTTTCAAATATACTTGTAGCGTTGATTTCCTGTTCAAAGTTTATCGAGGTTACTAGCATACGACCGTCTTTTAACACAACATACAGATAATCTCCCTCATCAAGTGATGAGTTATCGTCAATTTCCATATCTACCGGCTCATTGATAAGCGCACTCAATATACCAATATTAGAAGTCTTATATGCGGCTTGGTTGTAGTCATACACATAACTTAATAGTGATTTACCGTTCTTTTCGATAAACAGTGTCACACCGCCTAGGTTTTTCGGCGTCAATCCGATATCCGAACCGTTAGCCGTGTTTTTAACTACTGAAAATCCGTTAGGCGTTAAACTCCCCTCTGCGGCCGTCCATTCGTCACCAGAAGTAAATATCTGTAAACCACGATTAGACAATAAGTTTACTATTTGATTTTCAGTATTTAAGTCTTGGTTGATACTATCGTTGTCGTAGTTGCCGGCATTGTTAAAATCGTTATAAATACCGGTACGAGAAGCCCACACGGTAGATGGACGTTGTGTCGAGCCGCCAAACCATAATCTTTGTTGATAGAATAGACAAGTTATCGGCCAGCCTCGAGTATCACTCCAAACTTTTTCATAACCGGATATATAAGTCCAGCTGTTAATCTTATCATCGTTTAAGAATGGTATAATTGTATAGCCTACAATCGTTTTGGCGTTTGTGAACTCAGTTATTTTAAGACGACCGCCGTTAGCGTCTATTTCTTGACCAACATCATTAGCACTAAACACATCACTGTCAGCGGTAAGCGTAACAGCCCCTTGCACGACATTCGGTTTAATCGGTACGGTTTTTGTTTGTTTTGTCGTAGTGCTAAAGTTATGATATGGGATATTTTCCACATTAAAAGCCGTAAACGTCCAACTATTGAGTGTTCTTCTTAATTCTCTTGGCTTTACTCCGCTTTCAGTAAATATAATTACATCTTCATTTTGGGCATATTTAACCGCTCTAATATCCTTAAATTCCAGTCCGGCAGATATATTCAGAGTAGTAGATAGCGCTTCATCTTCAAAGATTAAGATTTTCTTTTCAGATATAACAATCATATTTGTCTGAGCGTTATTATAAACAAACGGTACTAGCTTATAAAACTCATATTTTGCATAGATATTATTTATTCTAAGTTGAGTTTTAACTCCAGAACCATAATATTTTATCCTTAAATACCGGCAATTTTTAGTTTTCAATCTAATAGACGGTAACGCCGTATTTGTAATAGTGTATTTTTCTTCTGATGACCATTTTTTACCGTCAGATGACACACTAAAACCAATAGTACATTCAGGCGGTACGGCGGATATTTGCACATTCTGAGGTGTTTCCGGCAAATATTTATATGTTGCGCTTGTAAAAGTGGTTGAAGTAATAGCACCTAGGTTATTAGTTACTGGAGTGATTTCTGTTTTACCACTTAATACTTGACCGGTAACAGACAATGAACCGTTAAAACCCAAACCAGCATTATCAATAGCAACACTTTTGAGTTTAGCTTGGTATTGCACGCCGGTACTTTCAAAAGTCGCCGTTAATTTAGGCATTGCAAAATCAAGCGAGATATTACTCATATA
>ERZ1026780.2194-NODE-2194-length-11659-cov-3.864099_pt1 | contig 11659 bp, 9 predicted proteins | sample MGYA00380126_ERZ1026780 | MGnify/ENA primary metagenome ERZ1026780 (study PRJEB33269, sample SAMEA4719762) | human gut metagenome | biome: human-associated habitat; feature: organic feature; material: feces | place: Cameroon | collected 2013-10 ... | reverse complement strand
TTAAGACACCGCCCTTTCACGGCGGTAACGCGGGTTCGAATCCCGCACGGATCATCTGGCGCCATAGCCAAGTGGTAAGGCAAAGGTCTGCAACACCTCTATCCCCGGTTCAAATCCGGGTGGCGCCTCGCAAGCCTCGGTTGAAAGCCGAGGCTTTTTCTTTTGCACAAAAAGCAGATTGTTGGGAAAAGAAAAAAGGATTGACGAAACCCAAAAAGGAGAGTATACTTATAAACAACAGCTGAATATGGTGCCATAGCCAAGTGGTAAGGCAAAGGTCTGCAACACCTCTACCCCCGGTTCAAATCCGGGTGGCACCTCTTGAGTCCTGATTTTCCAATCAGGACATTTTTTATGTAAGAGAATAACAAAAGAACGACAGAATGTTTATAATTACCGTATTCTGTATACAAAAAGACTGGCGAAGTAGGCAAGTTCACGAAAATCAGGTTTTTGCTTTCCTTCTGCTGTTTTATAGGATATACTAAACTTGGTTAAATATTGGAAATTCCAATATGAAGAGTAGAAATTTTTAGGGAGGAATAAGAATGTTAAAGGAAAAGAAGGTATTTGTCATTGGGCATAAAAATCCGGATACAGATTCCATCTGCTCTGCGATTGCCTATGCAGCATTGAAAAATAAAACGGATGATGGTGTATTTGTACCGAAAAGAGCAGGCGAGGTTAACAACGAAACGAAGTATGTGCTGGATTTTTTCGATGTGGAAACGCCTGAATTCATCGGTCATGTCGGCACACAGGTGAAGGATGTGGAGATTAAGCCCACCCCCTCCTTGAATGAGGGTATTTCCCTGAAAAATGCGTGGAATAAAATGAGAGACCTGCGTGAATCCACCATGCCCATTGTAAACGATGGCGTGCTGGAGGGCATTATTTCCGTTAAGGATATCGCAACGGCGAATATGGACATCTACGAAACACGGATTCTGGCAATATCCAACACAAAATATACGAATGTTCTGGATGCGATTGATGGCACAATGATTGTCGGCGATTCCGAGGAAGAAATCACAAAGGGGAAAATTCTGATTGGTGCGGCAAATCCCGATCTGCTGGAAAACTATGTAGAAGACGGCGATATGCTTCTGACTGGGAACCGTTTCGAAAATCAGCTTTGCGGTATCGAGATGAACGCAGGCTGCATCGTGGTTTGTACCGGCGCACCTATTTCTAAGACAATTCAGAAGCTGGCAAAGGAAAATAACTGCAAAATCATCAGCACACCGCATGATACCCTGATGGTAGCAAGACTGATTTCTCAGTCTGCACCCGTGCGTTATTTTATGAAAAAGGACCATCTGATTACCTTCAGCAGAGAGGATTTTATCAGCGACATCCGTGATACATTGGCAAAAATCCGCCACAGAGATTTCCCTGTTCTGGATAGAGATGGGAAGTATTGCGGTATGCTTTCCAGACGCTCCCTGCTGAATATGGATAATAAGAAAATTATACTGGTTGACCATAATGAGAAGGGGCAGGCGGTTGATGGCATTGATGAGGCAGAAATTTTGGAAATTATCGACCATCACAGACTGGGCAGTATGGAAACGGCGTTGCCTGTATTTTTCCGCAATCAGCCTGTAGGCTGCACAGGTACGATTATTTATGACCTGTATCAGGAAAATAACGTGGAAGTGGATAAGAAAATCGCAGGCCTGCTTTGCTCCGCAATCATTTCCGATACGCTGATGTTCCGTTCCCCTACCTGCACCCCGAAGGATAAAAAGGCGGCAGAGGAGCTGGCGAAAATCGCAGGTATTGAAATTCAGGAGCATGCAGAAAAAATGTTCCGCGCCGGCAGTAGCCTTGCAGATAAAACACCCGAAGAAATTTTCTATCAGGACTTCAAAAAATTTAGCGGCAACGATAAAAACTTTGGCGCAGGGCAGATTTCTTCCATGGATAAAACAGAGCTGGAGCAGTTGCGTCCCAAAATCGCGGCTTATATGGAAGGCGCAGTCAAGGAAGGGGAAATGCTGTTCTTCCTGCTGACAAATATCCTGACAGAATCCTCCGATTTGGTATTCGCAGGCGAGGGCGCAAAGGAACTGGTGGAAACCGCATTTGGCGAGCCTGAGGAGAACTGGGTACATGTGCCCGGTCTGGTTTCCAGAAAGAAACAGTTTGTTCCCAGTGTTCTGCATGTGCTGCAGCAGTAAGGGACAGCTATGAAGAATTATAAAATGGTTCTGGCGTATGATGGTACGCGCTATAACGGCTGGCAGAAGCAGGGCAATACGGAAAACACCATACAGGAAAAGCTGGAACGCATCCTACAGGAAATCAGCGGCGTGGAAACAGAGGTTTTCGGCTCCGGCAGAACGGACGCAGGCACGCACGCCACAGGACAGGTCATGAATTTCCACATTAACTGGAACGGCACAGCAGAACAGCTTTTGGATGCCTTCAATGCGAAGCTGCCCGAGGATATCGCGGCACTTTCCATCGCGGAGATGCCCCCTCGTTTTCACAGCAGACTCAGCGCAAAGGCGAAGCATTACTCCTATTCCATCTGGATTGGCAAGCATTCGCCTGTGTTCGAGCGAAAATATACCTTCCGTTGCACGGACACGCTTGATATTCAGGCAATGCGGCAGGCGGCGGCAGCCTTCATCGGCACGCATGATTTCAAAAGCTTCTGCGCCAATAAAAGAATGAAAAAATCAACCGTCCGCACGATTTATGATATCGTGTTCGAGGAAACAGAGGATAAGCTGACCCTGCATTTTTACGGCAACGGCTTTCTCTACCAGATGGTGCGCATCCTTGCGGGAACGCTCATCGAGGTTGGCGAGGGGAAGAAAAACGCAGACGAAGCAGAGCGGATTTTACTGGCAAAAAGCCGAGAGCAGGCAGGCTTTACGGCACCGAGCCGCGGACTTTTTTTGCGCGAGGTATTTTATGAGGATTGGAAAGGCGGCAGCGAAGCATGATTCGTGTATCTGAATTGAAACTGCCTGTGACAGGCAATCAAAGGGCTTTGGAAAAAAAGCTGGCAAAGGCGCTGCGCGTGCCTGTGGAGGAAATCAAGGCGTACCGCATTTTCAAGCGTTCTCTGGATGCCAGAAAAAAGGATAACATCCATTATGCTTATGTGGTGGATGTAGAGGTGAAGAACGAGAATAAAATTCTGGAAAAAAATAAGGAGAAACACATTTCTAAAACACCCGATTTGGCGTATCATCTGCCAAAGGGGGAAAATCGCCCGTCAAAGCGTCCCGTTGTGGTTGGCTTCGGGCCTGCGGGCATGTTTGCTGCCTTGCTTCTGGCGGAAATGGGCTTAAAGCCCATTGTACTGGAGCGTGGCGGTGATGTGGACAGCCGCAAGCAGGCGGTCGATACCTTTTGGCAAACAGGCAGGCTGGATGTGGAAAGCAATGTGCAGTTTGGCGAGGGCGGCGCAGGCACCTTTTCCGATGGCAAGCTGACCACGCGCATCAAAGACCCCCGTTGCCGCAAGGTTCTGGAGGAAATGGTGGATGCAGGCGCGCCCGAGGAAATCCTTTATGATGCCAAGCCGCATATCGGGACGGATTTGCTGCGCGGCGTGGTGAAGCAGCTGCGGGAAAAAATCATTTCTCTGGGCGGCGAGGTGCGCTTCTTTGCCAAGGTGACAGGCTTTCAGTGGGAGAATGACCGTGTGCAGGCGGTTTTCCTGCAAAATGGAGAGAAAATCGAAGCAGAGGACGTTGTGCTTGCTTTGGGGCATAGCGCAAGGGATACGTTTACCTTATTATATGAAGAAAAATTTGCACTGGAGCAGAAGCCATTTGCCATGGGCGTGCGGATTGAGCATCCCCAGGCTATGATTGATGCCGTGCAGTTTGGTGATGCAGCAGCACTTCTGCCTGCGGCGGATTATCGCCTGACCTATACTACGCAGAAAAACCGAGGTGTCTATACCTTCTGTATGTGTCCCGGTGGCTATGTGGTGGCGGCGGCGTCCGAGGAAGGCAGGCTTGCCGTCAATGGCATGAGTGAGCATGCCCGAGATGGGAAAAACGCCAATTCTGCCTTACTGGTGCAGATTTTCCCTGAGGATTTCGGGAGCGATCACCCTCTGGCAGGCATGCTTTTCCAACGGGAATTGGAGGAAAAGGCATTTCTGGCAGGCGGCGGCAGCTATACCGCACCTGTGCAGACGGTCGGCAGCTTTCTGGGCAAGGAAGCTACTGAAACGGCAGAGGTCATAGCAACCTATCGCCCTGCGGTAAGGGAAAGCAGTTTGGATGAGATTTTTCCTGCCTTCATGACAGAAGCCTTGCGGGAAGCCCTGCCTGCCATGGGCAGAAAGCTTAAGGGCTTTGACCGCGCGGATGCGGTTCTGACGGCGGTGGAAAGCCGCAGTTCCTCCCCGATTCGTATTCTGCGTGATAAAACAGGCATGAGCCTTTGCAAGCAGGGCATTTATCCTGCCGGTGAGGGCGCAGGCTATGCAGGTGGCATTGTCTCCGCGGCAGTGGATGGCATTTTTGTCGCAGAAAAAATTGCAGAAAAATATGGCTGGATGAAATAAAAAAATACCACATTCGCGTTTGTGAATGTGGTATTTTCTGTTTTTCGGGTCGAAAGCCCCGCTTTCGACGTAAATTCCTTATTCCGCGCTTACAATCACATAAGAGCCGTTGCGCTTATCCACGATATAGCCGAAGGTTACAACGTCGCCTTCATTCAGACCGCTGATGATTTTGCCTGCGGCAGATTCCGCATCAAACTGAAATGCACGAATATCGCCTTCGGAAAGCGTCATTTCCGCAGTATGTGCATCGGAAAGTCCGTTGAAGGTTGCCGTGATGGTTTCGTCGGGAATCAGTGTTGCTGTGCCGCCGTCGGAAACATCCGCACCCTTTTTCTGTGTCATCTTCATGGAAGAAACGCTGCACAGATACAGGGGATTTTCGATTTCATCCGCAAAGGTGTTGCGAATCAGCGTAACATCAAAGGATGCAATCAATTCCTCCTCTTCATCCGTGCCGGTCAGCTCTGCAACCAGCGTGTAGCCGTCCTTGGTTTCCTTGATATCACCAAGCTTTGTTTCGGAAAGACCGATATCCCCTTCGGAAAGCAGATACGCATCTGCATTCTCATCGTAGGAAACATTGCCCTGCATGATTTCGGGCAGCTCCGGCAGTCCCTTGTAGTCGCTGAACAGCGCAATCGCATATTCCTCCATTACAGTAGAAGGAACCTTTAGCTGATATGTATCCGTTAATTCCTCTACACCCTCATGCTTCAGACCATAGCCGCCTGCAAAATAATACAGTGCGGTCCAGAAGAAGTCGGGATCTTCGGGGTTGTATTCCAGATTATTTTCCACCATGCACCGTGCCAGTGCGTCAATGGGGTCCTGCATGGTTGCTACCGTTTCCTCTGCGGTAAGGGTGTTTTTTTCTTCCTCATCCTGCTCCTTGCAGGATGCTAAGCCAAGCACCATCGTACAGGCAAGGAAAAGTGCCAGTAATTTTTTCATTTTTATATTCCTCCTTTTCGGCAATATCCTTTTTTTCGGAATTCTTTGTATTTATAGTATAACGTATTTTTTTGAAATTTCCATAACAAAAGTCTTTCAAATTTATAAAGATTCTGTCTTTTTTCGTACACAGGGACGGGCGAACACCGCATAAGATAAGAAAAGGGCTTTACCACAGAAGGAAAAAATGCTATAATATCATGTCGAACTATGTATATCACATAATTCGGCAAGGGCTGCCAATCGGTCAGTATAAAGAAAAGGAAGGTTAAAAGAGTTTTTAAGCGCCAGAGCCGCAGATTGGGCGGCTGACGAGGCAGGAGTGCAGAGAGCATTTTAAGTATTTTTTTGCTTTCCATATCGAAAATTCGGCGGATGCTCCTCGCCCTTTCGTTCAGGGTCGCAGGCCTTTTTACAAAACAGAGCGGTCAACGCTCCCGACAAAAGAAAGGCAACGAACGAATAAAATGTTGGAGGTTGAAATTTATGTGCGGAATCGTAGGATATATTGGTGAAAATCAGGCTGTTCCCGTATTGTTGAACGGTCTGTCCAAATTGGAATATCGTGGGTATGACTCTGCCGGTATTTCCGTTTATCATGATGGGATTCATACCATCAAGGTAAAGGGTAAGCTGGCAGGGCTCAGAGAAAAGGTGGAGAAGGATGATAAAAAATCCTCTCATATCGGCATCGGGCATACCCGTTGGGCAACCCATGGCGTGCCCAATGAAATAAACAGCCATCCCCACAATAGCCAGAACGGCAAAATTTCCGTGGTACACAATGGTATCATTGAAAATTATCTGGAGCTGAAAAATATGCTCATCGAAAAGGGCTATACCTTCAAATCCGAAACGGATACGGAAGTGGTGGCACAGCTTTTCGAGGATTTATATGATGGAGATATGGTCTCCACTACAAGAAAGCTGCTGGAAAAAATCCGCGGCGCATACGCTCTGGGCATTATGTGTACAGACCATCCCGATACATTGGTTGCAGTCAGAAAGGACTGCCCGCTGCTGATTGGTTTGGGCAAGGGCGAAAATTATATCGCATCCGATATTCCCGCTTTGCTGGAATACACCAGAGAGTATTATTTATTGGAAACAAACGAAATTGCCGTGCTGAAAAATGACGGCGTAAAGCTGTACGATATAGACGGCAAGGAAATCACGAAAGAGGTTTATCATGTCACATGGGATATCGCGGCGGCAGAAAAGGGCGGCTATGATTATTTCATGATGAAGGAAATCATGGAGCAGCCCGAAGCGCTGAAAAAGACCATTCAGCCCAGAGTGACCGAAAGCGGCATCCATCTGGAGGATGTTTCTCTGACAGAGGAAGAAATCAGAAACTGCGGACGGATTCATATTGTTGCCTGCGGCAGTGCCATGCACGCAGGGGTTGTCGGCAGATATGTCATTGAAGAAACCTGCCGTATCCCCGTTGAGGTGGATATCGCATCCGAATTTAGGTACAGAAACCCCATCCTTGCGAAAAATGACCTTTGCATCATCATCAGCCAGAGCGGCGAAACCGCAGATACCCTCGCGGCATTGCGTGAAGCAAAGAAGCAGGGCGTAAAGGTGCTTGCGATTGTCAATGTGGTAGGCAGCTCCATTGCCAGAGAAAGCGATGATGTGATTTATACCTGGGCAGGCCCCGAAATCGCCGTTGCGACCACAAAGGGCTATACCACACAGATGTCTGTGCTGTATCTGATTGCGCTGTATTTCGCAAAGGTGCGCGGCACAATGACAGAAGCAGCCTATACCGCAGCAGTGAAGGAACTGCATGATTTGCCCGAAAAAACAGCAGAGGTGCTGAAGGTAGATGCAAGAATGGCGGAAATCGCAAAGAAATATGCAAAATGCGAAAATGCCTTCATCATCGGGCGTGGTCTGGACTACGCAGTCGCAATGGAATCCTCTCTGAAGCTGAAGGAAATTTCCTATATCCATAGTGAAGCCTATGCCGCAGGGGAACTCAAGCATGGCACCATTTCTCTGATTGAGGATGGCACACTGGTGGTTGCCATCGCAACACAGGAAAGCCTGCTGGAGAAAACCGTCAGCAACGTGAAGGAAGTCAAGGCGAGAGGTGCAAAGGTGCTGGCAATCGCCACGGAGGATTGCACCGCCATCGAGGATGTAGCCGATGAAGTGGTTTATCTGCCGAAGGTAAATCATCTCTTTACCGCATCCTATGACGTATTGCCTATGCAGCTGTTCGCATATTATATTGCAGTGGAACGCGGCTGCGATGTGGATAAACCCAGAAATCTGGCAAAATCCGTTACAGTTGAATAAAAAACAAAAATTACAGGGACTTGGAGCCAAAACTCTAAGTCCTTTTTTCTGTGCAAAATTCTTACAATTTTATAAATGAGATTGACGGTGCTTCCCTTTATTGGTATGCTGAAAAAAAGGAGGGCTGCCCGTATGAAAAAGAAACTGTTGCTTTGCCTGAGCCTGCTCCTGCTGACAGGCTGTGCAGGAGAAGCATCCATGACGCTAACGCCGAAAAAACTCAAAACGCAAACGGAAAATGTACTGCATATTCTGAATTGGAACGGAAAATTCTACGATTTTCAGGGAAAAGAGCCAATCAAACAGGCAACCTTCCAAACGTGGAGTCTGACAAAGGACGGAGCATGGGAGCCAATCGGCACATCTGAGGAGCTGATGCACGAGAAAAGCAAGGCTAGCTTCGCACTTTCCGTCGGGAATGACATCCGAGATGGATACAATGTTGCAGTAGCGGATGATGCGTTCCAAAAGGCAGAAAGCGGCAACTTTGCACCTGTCGAAAGAAGCATTGCCACGATGCCCTCGGAACGGCGCATTTACTGGACAGATGGCGGCGCGGTGGTATACGGACAGCCGATACCGTTGGTGTATCAGATGGATGCTGTGTATTGCTATGAGGAATTTCATGGGGATTTGTGGAAAAATCCAAAGGAATTTCTGGAAATGGGCTGGCAGGCGTATACAGAAGAGGATTGGCACATTTCCTGTATTACGGTGACATTTGAACAGGAATAAATCAAGGGACTTGGCATTTCCAAGTCCTTTTTTCTGTGCAAAATTCTTACAACTTTCTTAAAACCATTGACGGACAGGTGTATTATGGATATAATACACTTAAGAAGTGTATGACTCAAGTAATACAGTTGAAAGGAGGAAAACCTGTGCTTGATTTCAGAAAGCTGGAATTGAATACCACAGAACCGGTCTATGTGCAGATTGTTTCCTTCGTAAAGCGGCAGATTTTCACAGGAGCGGCGGAAAAGGGGGAATCCCTTCCCTCGCGCAGAGAGCTTGCGGCAATCTTAAAAATCAATCCCAATACGGTACAGAAGGCGTTCCGGCTCATGGAGGAGGAAAAAATCATAGAAACACCGCCCCATGCCGTCAGCGTCATTCATTGGGATGATGCTGTCTTCGCAAGACTGCGGCGCGAGCTGACCGCAGGTCTGGTGGCGGATTTTGTCGTGCAGGCAAAGGAAAACGGACTGACATTGCAGACAGTAACGGAGCTGTTGCAGGAAGAATGGGGGGACGAGGTATGAAAAATGTATGGAAGCTGAGTAATTATCTGTATGGCTGGCTGTGGCAGAAATGGACGAAAATCATCACCTTTGGCAGTATAATTCTGGCGGTGTGCTTTTTGTTCGCCGCCGCAATGCCGACAGGAACGGCGAAGGATTATGATTATTATTCCAAGGCGTTCCGCTCTTATGATATGGTAATTGACCATAGCCTGTTGCCGATTTTGTTCGCGCTTGGTCTGGTTTTGATTCTGATTGGGATTTTTGTGCAGATCAAAGGCTTTTCCACAAACGGCAAGGGTATTTATACCATGCTTCTTCTGCCCATGAAGCGGCATGAGGTCTATTTCGCCTTTGTGCTTTCCGCGGCGGCGGCAGTCGCGCTGTATTATCTTTTGTGGCTGGTGCTTATGGTCGCGGCGTATTTTCCGCTGATGTCCTTCTATAAAATGCAGGCGGCAAAGGAAATTTTCGTTCTGACGCGCGATAATATCGTCACAGGCATAGATGTTTCTCAGACAAATGGGCTGTTTCTCGCATTCCACAGAAGCGCCTTTCTGGATATGGTCTTTCCTTCCTCTGTCTGGAAGGTTGTGCCTGCATTGGGCGGATTTGCGTTAATCTTCACAAGTATTTTCTTTGCAGGCTTTTGTACGGAAAACAAAGTGAACGCTGTGCTTGGCAGTAGTGCGATGCTTCTGTGCGGCGGCTATCTGTATCTGCATGATGTGATCCGATATGTCACCTCTGTATATTATGATCCACCCATTGGCAGAAAGCTGATTCTTGGCATAATCGCCTTAGTGGCGGCAATCTGGTGGCAGGATTCCATCGTGCAGAAGCTCGGCAAGCGAACCGATTTATAAGGAGGGGTGCAGTATGAAAAAACGAAATCGTGTGTTGGAAGCCATTCTTTGCGCCGCTCTTGCGGTTGTGGTTTTCTGGGGCTATATGTTCGCCGCGAAGGATAACGGTGTATTTGAAATAGAGGATATCGAAGGCGACAGAACTGCACTCAATGCCTTTGCATTTGAGGGGCTTGCAGGGGATGACAGCGGACAGATTTACTATATCTGGCAGAATGGCGAGCTGAAAACAAAATACTATGCCGCTACAAATGATGAAATGCGCTATATCCTCCGACAGGAGCGCAGCGGCAATCATGGCATCAGTAAGTATTTCAAAAAAGGTGGGACGGATTTCTCTACCTATTACGCAGGTACGGAAATCGCACCATCCAAGGATGCCAAGGTGCGCAGACTTTCTAAGATGAAGGATTTATCGGAGAGCACCAGAGCGGCGATAGAAGAAAGCCTTGACGGTGGCTATCTTGATGAGAACTATTCCATAAAGGGCGCGGCGGCGGACGCAGTGGATGTTTACGGCGTAATTAACAATTACAACTGCGGAGAAACTCGTTTCTTTACAGGACTACGGCTAAATGACAGAGAATATCAGACAGCAGAGGCAACGTATGGGAATACAGGCTATGAATCCCCCTGGATAGATTATATGAATGAGATCGTGCTTTGCACTGCGGAGTTTGAGGATGCCTGGTATGCCATTCCCCGAACGGGCACAGAAGCGCAGAGTGATGTATTCCTGTCTCGTATCCCGAAGGATAGCATGTCAGAGCTGTCCTATAGAGAAACGGATGCGCTTTATTCCACAAAGCAGTATGGCAAGGCAGAGCCATTGCAGACCTTTTCCGTCAATGCCGAAAATCGCATTCTTTCACTGGAAAAGGCAGGCGATAATCAGCTCCTTCTGGCAAGAACGGAGCAGGATGCACTGGTTCTGGAATTGTATGATACCAAAGGCAGGCTGCTTGACCGTCTGGAAACAGGCATACAGAAGGTTTCGGAATATGATATGAATGACAACAGTATTCTGAAAAGGGCAGATGGTCTGGTGCTTTGTCTGAATCTGGGTAAAACCCTCCGGGATGAGAATGACACATATTACAGAGAGATGGAAGCTGTAAAATGCTTCGTTGTGCAGGAGAAAGTCATTCAGGAGATTGCGATAGACGACAGTGCGGAATATGTAGATGTGCAGGATGGAAAGGTACTGAGACTGGAGGGTACGTGGCCGGATAATCTTGCGGCGGAGTATTTCGGTTCTACGATTGATGGGTATGATATCACGGTGACAGATGCAAAAACAGGCGACCTTCTCTATCATGGCAGGCTGAAAACGGATTTCAGTGAGGATGATGATAGAAAGCTTTTCACAGTCAATATCGGGCAGAGAGAAAAACCGTTGGAGGAAAGACAGGATAAAGTAAACTGGGATATGTATAACAGCATTGGCATGAAAGAGAGGAACTTCGAGACTGTGCTGCCTGTGGATGGCAAAGTGACCCGACCCAGCTGGAAGGTAGGCGAAGAAGGGGCTGCTTATGAATGGGAGACCTATTATTAAAAAGGGGGCGGAAATATGATTGAAGTAAAGCATATCTGGTTTTCTTATGAGCAATGGGACAATTTTGTGCTGAAGGATATTTCCTTCTCCGTAGAGCAGGGCGAAATTGTCGGAGTTCTGGGCGCGAATGGTGTCGGCAAGACAACCCTCCTCAAGATTCTGGCAGGGCTTCTGCCGCCCCGCCCCAGAG
>ERZ1026780.2193-NODE-2193-length-11669-cov-3.634235_pt1 | contig 11669 bp, 9 predicted proteins | sample MGYA00380126_ERZ1026780 | MGnify/ENA primary metagenome ERZ1026780 (study PRJEB33269, sample SAMEA4719762) | human gut metagenome | biome: human-associated habitat; feature: organic feature; material: feces | place: Cameroon | collected 2013-10 ... | reverse complement strand
GTCCCGACGGTCGCGTTCGGCCAAATCCCGGGTAAGATTTGAAAGGTTAGCAGAAATTCCTTTTTCAATCAACTGGTTATATCTGCGCATTGCGCGCGCTTCAGGCGTAGCCGTCAAAAAGACCTTTAAAGGGGCATCAGGAAACACCACGGAAGCCATGTCGCGGCCGTCCGCCACCAGGCCCGGGGCCTGTGCGTAGCGCCTCTGAAGGTCAAGTAACTCAGCCCGTACCGAGGGGTAGGCCGCCACAACGCTTGCGGCAAGCCCCACCTCTTCGGTGCGGATGGCTTCGGTCACATCCGCGCCGTCCAAAACAATTCGGCCGTCCTTAAAGACGGGATGCATGGTTCGGGCCTCTTCAGCGCAGACCGCCTCGTTTTTCAGGTCGCCCCCCGACTTCATGGTTCTTAAGGCGCAGAGGCGGTAAAGCGCGCCGCTGTCCAGATAATGAAACCCGAGCTTTGCGGCAACACGCGCTGACACGGTGCCCTTGCCGCTTGCCGTAGGTCCGTCGATTGCAATAACGTCAACCATCGTTTTTACTACCCGATGCCCCACGGGCATCACTTTGAGTGAATTAACCGGAAAAAATCAGTGAAATAGGCCGGATAGGTCTTTGCGGTGCAGCCCGGATCGAGAATCACGGTTGTGACACCCACCGTCGCCGCCAGCGAAAAGCTCATCGCCATGCGGTGGTCATCATAGGTGGCAACCGTCACTTTTTCGGGAAGGGGCTTCACGCCGCGGCTCACTTCAAGCCAGTCCGGGCCTTCGGTGACTTCAGCGCCGAATTTGCGCATTTCGGTTGCCATCGCGTGAATGCGGTCCGTTTCCTTCACGCGCCAGGAGCCGATGCCGGTCAACCGCACCTTCCCCCGCGTTTTCAGCGCCATCGGCACGAGCGTCATGGCGGCGTCCGGGATGAGCGTACAGTCCGCGTCAAACCCCTTGAGAATGCCGTCTGCCGGGGCCGAGGCCTCAATGAAGTTTTCGCCCTTCACAATCCGCGCGCCCATCATTTCCAATAGGTCCGCAAAAGCCGCATCCCCCTGAAGCGCATTTTTCCCGACCCCCTCAACGCGCACGGGGCCGCCCGCCAAAGCGCCTAAAGCGAGGAAGTAACTTGCACCCGAGGCGTCGCCCTCCACGGCGTACTGTTCTACCGCACGGTATTGCCCCGGCGTCACGAGAAAGCCGTCGGAAAGTTCCGTCACCCTGACGCCGAATGCGGCCATCATGGTGGTCGTGATTTTGATGTAGGGGCGGCTAATGAGCTCTCCCTCAATCACGATTTTGAGGCCTTCGGCAGGGGCTATCAGCGGCGAAATAATGAGAAGCGCCGTCAGGTACTGACTTGAGACGTTGCCTCGGATATGCACCACGTTGCCGCGCGGCTTCACCGGTGAAAACCGAAGCGGCAGAAAGCCCTCATTTTGTTCACAGGTGATCTCAGCACCAAGTTCCCGCAGGGCTGCCAAAAGGTCGGCAATCGGGCGCTCGCGCATGCGCTCGATGCCGTCAATACGGTAGTTGCCTTCACTGAAAGCCAATGCTGCCGTCAGGGTTCTTGCCGCAGTGCCCGCGTTTACAATAAAAAGATCCGTGGACTTCACCGGGAAAAATCCCCCGCAGCCCGTGACGGTGCAGGCATCGTCCTTCACATCCACCGCAACACCCAAAAGCCTCAGGCTTTCGATCATGCGTTCCGTATCGTCGGCCCGCAGCAGACCCGTAAGCGTTGTTCTCCCGTGCGCGAGCGCCGCAAGGATGAGCGCCCGGTTGGAAATGGACTTGCTGCCAGGGAGCCGCACGGTGCCCGCGGCGGCGGTGACGGCCGGTATGGTGAGTTCAGGCGGAAAATCTTTCATGGCTCTCCTTTACTTCTTGGCGGGCACCTGAACGGTGCGGCGGATGTGGCTTGCGCGCGAGAAGATTTCAGTGAGCGTTTCGGCGTCCCCGGTGCGGATTGCTTCGTGAAGAAGTGCAAGTTCGGCCTGAACGTTTTCCAGGCTCTCAAGGAGCGCCCGTCGGTTGGCCAGACAAATATCGCGCCACATTACGGGACTGGAAGCCGCAATGCGCGTGAAGTCTCTGAAGCCAGCGCCCACAAAACGGAATTTTTAATCAGCTTCCGGGGTTTTGGCCATCGCGTCCACGAGCGCATAGGCCAATACGTGCGGCAGGTGACTTACCGCCGCAAAAATCCGGTCGTGCGTTTCAGGCGTCATCCGGAATAGTTTCGCCCCCACGGCTTCCCAGGCTTTTTCCCAGAATGCCACGGCCTCTAGATTCATGTCATCCGTGGGCGTTGAAATCACCTTGGCACCCGAAAAGAGCGCGCTGTCGGCGTATTCAACACCGGGCATTTCGCCGCCCGCAATCGGATGCACCGGCGCGTAGCGCGAGAACCGTTCTCCCAAGGCTTTCCGGGCCGCGGTAATCACACCGCACCGGGTGGAGCCGACATCGGTCACGAAGGCGTCAGGCCGCATGGCCTTTGCAATCTCAGCAAACACCCCTTCCATCGCGAGAACCGGAACGGCAACCAAAATGCAGTCGGCATCAGACACAGCGTCGGCCACTTTTGCCGTTGCTCGGTCAGCAATCCCGAGGCTCACCGCTTTTTCTGCGGCACCCATGGAAATATCACAGGCCGTGACGGCGTCAACGACACCGGCCTTTTGAAAAGCCCAGGCGGCCGATCCCCCGATTAGGCCCGTTCCGATTAACGCAAGACGCATCGCCCGTCTCCGCCTTAAATAAGCCCGAGCGCTTTGCGCGCGGCCTGAAAGGCTTCAATAAAGCGCGCGTTTTCCCGGGCGGTTCCCACGGACACCCTGAGCCAGTCAGGAAGCCCATAGCTTTTCACCGGCCGCACGATCACACCGCGCTTTAAAAGTTCGGTATTAAGTTCCGCGGTTTTGGGACCGGTCTGCGCAAGCACAAAGTTGGCGGTTGTCGGCAGGTAACGGATCGCCTGCTCCTTAAAGAAAGTTTCAAGCGTTTCGACGCCCGCGCGGTTTTCCTTGTAGACGCGCTCCAAAAACGCGGCGTCGTCAATGCAGGCCGCGGCCGCAGCCTGCGCGGCCGTATTCATGTTAAAGGGCGGCCGGATGCGGTTAAGCATTTCAATGAGCGCGGGCTGCGCAAGCGCAAAGCCGGATCTCAGGCCGGCAAGCCCATAGGCCTTTGAGAACGTCCGCGTCACAACGACGTTTGCATACTCTTTCACCCATTTCAGAGAATCAGTTCTCTCTTCAGGCGCGAGGTAATGGCAGTAGGCTTCGTCCAAAACCACAATGCAGTCGCGCGGGATCTTTGCCAAAAACGCATCAATCGCGCTTTCGGTTAAGGCAAGCCCCGTGGGATTGTTGGGATTGGTGATAAACACGAGCCGCGTTGTCGCGTCAACGGCTGCGGCAATGGCGTCTAAATCCACCGCAAAGTCTTTGGCAGGCACGCACACGCAGCGTGCACCGTTTTCCTGTGCGGAAAGCTCATAAACGGAAAAAGAGTACTGCGAGTAGACGCAGCTTGTTTCAGGCGTGAGCACCAGACGGGCAATGAGGCCCAAAATCTCGTCTGAGCCGTTGCCGCCTATCACCCAGTCGGGCGTGAGGCCAAAGTGCTTTGCCACCGCCTCACGAAACACACGGGCGTTCCCGTCGGGGTAGCGGGAGACTGACGTCATCACTGCTTCCACGGCTTTTCGCGCGCTCTCGGGCATCCCCAGGGGATTTTCGTTACTCGCAAGCTTCACAATTTCGTTGAGTTTGAGACCGTATTCCTTGGCGGTCTCTTCGATGGGTTTGCCCGCCACATACGGGGAAATCGCGGCAATGTAGGGCTTTACTTTCAATGCGTCATTCATGTTCTTTCTCCCTGATTTTTTCCTGTTGCCGGACTTAATAATCTTTGGCCTGCGGGTAGGAGCCGAGCACCTTAAAGAAACTCGAAACTTCCTTCATTTCCGCCAGAGCCTGCGCGACCTTGACGTCTGTAGCGTGTCCTTCCACATCCACAAAGAAGTTGTAGTCCCAGGCGCCGTTTCTTGCCGGGCGGCTCTCAAGCCGCATCATCGATACGCCGTTTTTCTCCAGGGGCTCGAGCGCATGAAAGAGTTGCCCCGCGCGGTTGGGAACCGAAAAGACGACACTCGTTTTGTCGCTCCCGGCACTTCCCTTAGCCGCCACCGCGTGCCCGAGCACCAGAAACCGCGTGCGGTTGCGGGGATCGTCCTGAATACCGGCCGAAACAATCTGCAGCCCATAGAGTTCCGCGGCGCGCGTTGCGGCAATCGCCGCCATCTTCGGATTTTTGGAGGCCTCAAGCGCGGCTTCCGCATTACTTGCAGCCGGAATGGTTTTAACGCCCGGCAGGTGCGTGCCGAGCCACGCGCGGCACTGCGCCAAAGCCTGCGGGTGCGCCGAGACCACTTCAATGTCCTCTTTTTTCCCTGTGAAATTCATGAGGTTGTGCGCAATCGGAATGTTCACTTCCCCGATAATGGATAAGGGTGAGGAAAACAGAAGGTCCATCGTGCGCGTCACGGTCCCCTGGGAGCTGTTTTCCACGGGGACGACGGCGTAAAGCGTACGGCCGGATTCGGCCGAATGAAAGACTTCGTCAATGCTTTCGCAGGGGCGCGCCTCAATGTTGCTCCCGAACTGCTTTAACACCGCCATTTCGGTGAAGGTCCCCTGGGGGCCCAGATAAGCAACCGACGGCCGGGCTTCGAGCGCCCGGCACGCCGACACAATCTCAAGGTAAAGCGTTGAGAGAACGGAGTCCGGCAAAAGGCCGCCCAGCCGGCGGTTTTCCGCGAGAGCCCGCTCCACCACCTCACGCTCACGTTCGGGGCGGTAGACGGGGGCCGTTCCCTTGGCTTTACCGACGGATTGCGCCAACTGCGAGCGCCGCACGATGCAGCCGACGATTTCGCGGTCCACGGCGTCGATTTCTTTTCTCAGGCGCTCAATTTCCTGTGTGTTTTCTGCTGTCATCGGCTGCTGTCCCTTGGTCTTGGATTATCCGTGCCGCGCGGCAAAGACGGTCATGAAATTGGCAAGAGCCTGCGCTGCCTCCTTGGGCTGCGCGTTGTAGAGCGACGCGCGGATGCCGCCCGCAAGGCGGTGGCCCTTAAGGTTGGTGAGACCGGCGTCCGCTGCCTCTTTCACAAAAAGCTCCGTGAGCGCTTCTTCCGCGAGCGTAAAGACCACATTCATGCGGCTTCTTGCCTGCGGGGCAATGGTGTTGATATAAAAGCCGTCACTCTTGTCGATCACGTCATAAATGAGGCCTGAGCGCTCTTTGGCGCGGCGGTCCATTTCGGCAATGCCGCCTTCTTTTTTGAGCCACCGCGTCACAAGACACGCCATGTAAACCGCAAAGACGGGCGGCGTGTTGTAGAGGGAATCGGCCTTGGCGTGCACGGCGTAGTTGAGCATCGTGGGACAGGATTCCGGGGCGAGGCCCAGAAGATTTTTACGGACAATGACAACGGTAAGGCCCGCCGGACCGAAGTTTTTCTGGGCGCCCGCAAAGACCAGAGCGTGCTTGGCAAAGTCAATCGGGCGCGACAGGAAATTGGAACTCACGTCGCTTACCAGAGGCACACAGTCCGGCACCGGCGGAATGTAGTTAAATTCCAAGCCGTTTACGGTCTCGTTCTGGCAGTAGTAGAGGTAGGCCGCGTCGTTGGGGACCTTCACGACGTCCGCGGGCGGCACGCCGTGACCGTAGTCACTCGTGATCACATCCACGTGGCAGAACTTGGCGGCTTCGGTGGCGGCCTTCTTGGACCAGACGCCGTTAACGATATAAGTGGCTTCCGCAGCGGCTCCGAGAAGATTCAGAGGAACCATTGCAAACTGCAGGTGACCGCCCCCCTGCTGAAACAAAATATCGTGCGTTTCAGGGATTGCGAGGAGCTCTCTGAGGTTCGTCCGGGCTTCTTCATGAATCGCCGAATAGGTGGCCCCGCGGTGACTCATTTCGAGAATACTCATCCCCTGCCCGTGAAAGTTCGGCAGTTCACGCGAGGCTTCTTCCAGAACCTCCAGCGGCAGCACCGCCGGGCCCGCTGAGAAGTTATACACACGGTTCATGAGGTTTCTCCCTTCACGTTTACTCTGACTGACTGCCGCGGGTTAAAGCGTGACGTCCGCCCTGCAGTCGGCAAGCCGGCCTTTCGCCATGAAAGACCGGCTTTGGGGTTTACTTAGTTGTTGTCGGTAGTGTCTGACGGTGTGTCAGGTGCGGTCGTTTCGTTCTCCGCCGTTTCCTGATCCTCAGCACCCGTCTGAGCGGCTCCCGCTTCACCGTCACCCTCGCCGCCTTCGCCCTCGTTATCGAGGTCGTCTTCGGCCACGCGCACGATGTGAATGAGCCGGTCATCGCCCCTCACATCCATGAGCGTCACGCCCTGTGCGGCGCGCCCGGTGACACGCACGTCGGAGACGGGGCTCCTCACGATGTTGCCCGACTCCGACAAGAACATCACGGAGTCATTTTCGTGCACGAGCACTGCCCCGATCACGCGGCCGTTACGTTCCGTCGTGGCAATCGCGATCATGCCCTTGGTGTTTCTGGCGTGACGCGTGTATTCGCTGATCGGCGTGCACTTGCCGTAACCGTTTTCGCAGGCTGTGAGCACCATCTGCGTGTCGTCTTCAGCGACCAAAAGGGCAATCACACGGTCTTCGCCCTCAAGCCGCATACCACCCATACCGCGGGCCGTACGGCCGAGGCTTCTCACGCAGGCTTCATCAAAACGCACGGCTTTACCGGCGTCCGAAAAGAGCATCACATCGTGCTTACCGTCGGTGATGGCAACCCCAATCAGGCTGTCACCTTCATCGAGACTGATCGCGGCCTTGCCGGCGCGCTTCACCTGCTCGAATTCGGTAAGCGGCGTCTTCTTCACAACACCCTTGGCGGTTGCCATAAAGACGAAGTGATCAGCCTCAAAGGCGGTCACAGGAAGCGCAATCGTGATCTTTTCTTCGGGCATCAACTGCAGAAGGTTCACGATCGCCTTACCTTTACTTGCGCGGGCGCCTTCCGGAATGAGGTAGACGTCAAGCGAATAGACGCGGCCGAGGTTACTGAAGCAGAGCACCTTACCGTGGGTGTTGGCGACAAACACCTGTTCAATGACGTCGCCTTCCTTCATCTTCGCAGCGCGCTTACCCGTGCCGCCGCGCTTTTGTTCACGGTATTCGGCGAGCGCCAAGCGCTTGATGTAGCCCTCTCGCGAGAGCGTCACTACGACGTTTTCGTTGGCGACAAAATCGAGGGGATTGAAGTTCGGGTCGCTTGAATTATCGATTTCAGAGCGGCGCGCGTCGCCCCACTTCGTCTTCAACTCTTCAAGTTCCGCGTCCATGATCGCCATCACGCGCTCGGGGCGCGCGAGGATATCCAGAAGATCCGCAATCTGAGCGTGGCACTCACGGTATTCGTCGTTTAATTTGTCCTGCTCAAGGCCCGTCAATTTCTGCAGCGCCATCTGCAGAATCTTGTCGGTCTGAACGCCGCTTAAGTGGTAGCGCGCGTCCTTATCAAGCCCGCAACCGGCTTCCGCGTCTTCGGGCATGTAGGCCGACGGGTCACCGACACCGGTGAGAAGCGACGTGACAAGCGCCGATTCCCAGGCGCGCGCCATCAGCTGCTGCTTGGCAATTGCAGGGGTCGGTGCCGTCTTAATGACGTTTAAGAACTCATCGATGTTGGACAAAGCCACCGCCTGGCCTTCCAAAATGTGACCCCTCATACGGTTTTTGTTGAGCCTGAAGATCGTGCGGCGGTTCACAACCTCGCGGCGGTGTCTCAAAAACGACTCAATGATCTGACGGAGGTTTAATAGGCGCGGCTGCCCGTCCACGAGCGCCACCATGTTCATGCCGAACGAGGTCTGCAGCATCGTGAGCTTATAGAGCTGGTTGAGGATCACCTCACCAAAAGCGCCCTGCTTAAGTTCCATCACAATGCGCACGTTCTGCGACGACTCGTCACGAAGTTCCGAAATCCCTTCGATCTTCTTGTCGTGCATCAGGCGGGCGATGGTTTCAACGAGCACCTTCTTATTGACCTGATACGGGATGTCGTCAACGACCAGAACCTGGCGCCCGGTCTTCGTTTCTTCGTAGTGCGTGTGCGAGCGGATCACAACGCGCCCGCGCCCGGTGCGGTAGCCCTCGTGCACGCCCTTGAGACCAAAGATGATGCCCCCCGTGGGAAAGTCTGGAGCGGGCATCTTGGCAATCAGTTCGTCAACACCGGCGTCCGGGTGGTGCAGAAGATGGCGGCACGCGTCCACGGTTTCTCCGAGGTTGTGCGGCGGGATGTTCGTTGCCATACCGACCGCAATACCCGCAGAACCGTTTACCAACAGGTTCGGAAGTTTCGCAGGGAGCACCACCGGTTCTTTTTCGGAGTTATCAAAGTTCGGGACAAAGTCGACGGTGTCTTCCTCAAGGTCGTCCAGCATGGAGTCCGCAATCTGCGCAAGACGGCACTCCGTGTAACGCATGGCCGCCGCCCCGTCGCCGTCAATGGAACCGAAGTTACCCTGACCGGAAACGAGCGGATAGCGCATCGAAAAGTCCTGCGCGAGGCGCACCAGCGTCTGGTACGCGGCCTGGTCGCCGTGCGGGTGGTACTTACCGATCACGTCACCCACAACACGCGCGCACTTTTTGGTGGGGTTATTGAAGGTGTTGTTGAGCTGGTGCATCGCGTACAGAACGCGGCGGTGCACGGGCTTAAAGCCGTCACGCACATCAGGAAGAGCACGGCCCACGATCACACTCATGGCGTAATCGAGGTAAGCCTGCTTCATTTCCGTTTCCAGCGTCACGGGAAGCGTTTCAAGGGAATAGGAAATCGGCATGCCGTTGGCTTCGCCGTCGTTGATCGATCCGCTTTCGTCGTGATTCTGATTGTCGTTGGTGTCCTGATCCATACTGTGCTCTGTTTGTGTCTGACAACCCTAAAAATGCCGGAAAAGATTCTTTGCCGGCGGAAAACAATTTATTTTACCGTTTTAGCCCGCGTTTCTCCTCACCCGTTTCCGCGTCCGTAAGGCCCTCAAACAGGGCTTCACCGTTGAAAAGTGAGACACGCAGACTGTGCCGACACACAAATCAGGCCGATTTCTACCACATTGGCCATTTTTTAGGGCACAATGGCATAAGTCAGAACTATATCTGCCGCAAGCGTAGCACTGCGCCCGCGGCTCATCTTCCCGTTTTTCGGGTCCGGCGGCCGTATTTCCCGCCGGTGTGTGGACGCTGCAAACAGTGCCTATTTTTTGAAGGAAAAGGAAATGAAAACTTCTGTCAAGATCGGCGGTCTGATTGCCGCGGCTTTGATTGCAACGACCGGTGTTAGCACGGCTGCTCCCGTGAACCCCTACGTTGTCAATTCCACCAACGCCACCGTCATGAATCCGTTCGGCCTTTGCTGGCGTACAGGTTTCTGGACTCCGGCTCTGGCTGAACAGGCCGGTCCCGAAGGCGCCGGCTGCACCTGCGACAAGGACATCCTCTCGGCGGAAGCCTGCGGCAAGACCGCTGCGGCTCCGGTGACCGCTCCCACAACCGCCAAGGTGACGCTTTCCGCCGATATGCTCTTTGGCTTTGACAGCGTGAACCTCTCCGCTGCCGGTCAGGTTCTTCTTGACCAGCTCGTGAGCCGTATGGCCGGCATGGACCTCGAAGTCGTGCTTGCCACCGGTTACGCTGACCGCCTGGGCTCCGAAGCCTACAACCAGAAGCTCTCCCTCGCACGCGCAGAATCCGTGCGTGACTACCTCGGCATGAAGGGCGTTGACACGACCCGCATCCAGACCGAAGGCCGCGGCACCGCTGATCCGGTTGTTGACTGCCCGAATCCCAGCAAGGCCGGCGACATCAAGACGAAGGCTGATCTCATTGACTGCCTCGCCCCGAACCGCCGCGCTGTGATCGAAGTAATCGGTACGCGTACTGTTGAATAAGAGACTGTTTCAGTTCTCTAAACAGTAGAATTTAAGCCTGCCCCGGGCGCGTCCTGCGGCGGGCTTTTCTTTTGCAGACAATCCAAACAGCTCCACCATCATGAGAATCGGAATTACCTGTAATCATTTTGCGCATTCAGGCGGCATGGAACAATATGCACTGAGTTTGGTGGAGGCTCTTTTGGAACTCGGCCATAAGCCGGTTGTCTTTACCATGGACGCAGATACGTCCCTGCCTTTTTATTCCGACTGTGAAGTACATCAGTGCTTGACCGCCTGGCTTCCGAACAAACTGAAGGTCGTCAAGTTCGGCCGTTGGTTTGAACACATCAGCCGGGACATGAAGCTCGATACATCCATCGCATGCTCCCTGACTCCGGGAGCGGAAATTGACTGCTGCGGCGGTACGCACATCGGCTATCTGAAAGCCATGAAACGCAGTCCCTGGTTTTACGACAGATGGACCATAGCAACCGAACGGCGTTTATACAGTCGTGCAAAGCTCATTGTGGCCCATGCCGACATCATGAAGCAGGAGCTCAGGGACTTTTACGGCATCAACCCTGACAAAATCACCACGCTTTACCCTCCGCTCACGATCAATACCCAGGATACCGATCAGACACGCAGTGAGCTTCCAGACACTTCCATCTGCCGGATGACAAAACCCTCTTCTTGTTTCCTTCCTCAAGCCATAAGCGCAAGGGGTTTCCCCTTCTTAAAGACTATTTTGAGAAGGGAAACGGAGAGGAATTACTCATTGTTGCCGGACGCCCGCCTAAAGGAGAGTGCAAAAACACTCTCTATGTGGGGTACTGCAATGAAATGCCGTTACTTTATAAAGCCTGCGACTACACGATTCTTGCAAGCAGCTATGAACCCTTCGGCATGGTAGGGCCCGAGAGCGTGGCTAACGGCACCCCCGTTATATTCGGGGAAAATATCGGTTGCTGCGAAATTATCGACAGGAAAGCACGCGTCACTTTCAATGTGTCGGACGCGGAAAGCCTCGCCTCAGCCATCAGTCAGCTCAAGGCATCTCCCCTGACACTGACGCCTCCGTACACGCAGTACCTGGCAAAAAAATCCCTGGCTTCCGTCAGGGAACATGTCGAAGAGATCCTCCGCAGAGTTCAGCTTGTGCCGTAGGCTGCTGAACCCTGCAGAAGGCGGGCAGACGTTAAACAGCTGCTTCGCCCGTTTCACCGGTGCGGATACGGATCACCTGCTCCACATCGAACACAAAGATCTTGCCGTCACCGATCTTGCCGGTGCGGGCGCTCTTTTGGATGGCTTCGAGGCACCGTTCGACAAGGTCATCGGCGACAGCGGCTTCAATCTTTACCTTGGGCAGAAAATCCACCACGTATTCGGCGCCGCGGTAAAGCTCCGTGTGCCCCTTCTGACGGCCAAAGCCCTTCACTTCCGTCACGGTAAGGCCGTTCACACCGATGTCAGCGAGTGCCTCACGCACTTCATCGAGCTTAAAAGGTTTGACGATAGCGACAACGAGTTTCATTTTTTATGTCCTCAAGGAAAATTAAATCTTTGCTGTAATCGGAAAGCGCCAGTCGCGGCCGAAGGCAAGCGCTGAAACTTTGGGGCCCGGCGGGCTCTGGCGCCGTTTGTATTCATTTCTGTGAATCAATGTCACGATGCGGTGCACGAG
>ERZ1026780.2190-NODE-2190-length-11674-cov-5.923660_pt1 | contig 11674 bp, 11 predicted proteins | sample MGYA00380126_ERZ1026780 | MGnify/ENA primary metagenome ERZ1026780 (study PRJEB33269, sample SAMEA4719762) | human gut metagenome | biome: human-associated habitat; feature: organic feature; material: feces | place: Cameroon | collected 2013-10 ... | reverse complement strand
CTGATCAGCATAGCAGCCGGACTGCACGATATTGGAAAAATTCTTATTCCGGAAAGCATTCTGAAAAAGCCCGGCAAGCTGACCGCCGCGGAGTTTGAGCTGGTCAAGCAGCACACCACCTTAGGCGCGCGGCTGGTGGCGGAGATGCCGGCCTACCAAAACGAAGCACTGGTTAAATATATAATTGAGATCTGCCTTCGTCATCACGAGCGTTGGAACGGTGAGGGCTATCCTGATGGACTGCGGGGGGATGAGTGCCCCATTGCGGCGCAGGTCACCGCCCTGGCCGATGTATACGATGCCCTGACCACCCGCCGCAGCTACAAGGAAGCCTACTCCCACGAAAAAGCGATGGCTATGATCCACGCCGGGGAATGCGGCAGCTTCAATCCCCTGCTGCTGGAGTGCCTGGACGCCCTTTCTGATACCATCCGGAGGGAGGATACCGCCCGGGAGGACAGCTTATCCCAGGAAAAGCCCATCTTTACCGAGGAACTATACCGGAACCGGGATATGGCCGCTGCCCGCATGACCCATCAGCTGGAGGATGCGCGTGCCCGGCAGGATTTCTTTACCAGGATGAGCCGGGAAATGTGGTTTGAATACACGGTGCAGCCCTCCTCGCTGCAGCTTTCCCTGGGGGCCATGCAGCAAACCGGTCTGCCCGCTGTGATGGTAGACCCGCTGCAAAACCGAGACTTTTTGACGCTCATCGGCGAGTAAACCGCGGAAACGGTGCGGCAGCAGCTAACCGCTATGACTCCGGATGAATCCTATGCCGAGGTTCCGGTAAAGCTGCTGCTGAATGGGCAGCTGCGCCGCTTCCGTTTGGCCATGTTTCTCTCCTGGTCGGCAGTGGAAAAGAACCGCTTCCGGAGTCTGTTCGGTAAGGTGATCAATGTAGAGGAAAACTACACCCGGTTGGAGGATCACGCTCGCGCAGGCATCCCACAGATGAAGCAGCAGGTGCTGCTGCCACTCACCGCGGCGGATGGCGTCCTGCGTATTTCCGGGCAGGAGCTGGCACCCATCCTGCAGGCCTACCGGCAGATGTTCCAAATCGTGCGGCTGGTGGATCCGGGCATCTGCATGCAGGTGATCGCCGCAGATGACGGCCACACCATGGAAAAAGTGGAGCGCTGCTACTCCATCTGGGATAAGACCCAGCGCTGCCGGCACTGTGTTTCCCAGGAGGTGGTACGCACCCGCCGCACCCTGAATAAAGTGGAGGCAATCGGCAGCGACCTTTATTATATCCTGGCCATGTGCGTAGAGGTGGATGGCTTTCCCTATTCGCTGGAATGCGTCAATCCTATTTACTCGGATGATGTGCTTTCCGATGAGAATGAGAATCTGCTGAACCAACTGCTGATGCGCAACCGGCAGGTGTATACCGATTCCCTCACCAAGGTCTTTAACCGGCGCTACTGCGATGACCGGCTGCGGCGCCTTTCCGGCGAGTATGCCCTGGCCATGATCGATATAGATAACCTCAAGCAGATCAACGATTGCCTTGGCCACCCGGCCGGGGATACCGCCATATATCACACTGCCCAGGCCATCCGGGCCATCCTGCGCAGCCAGGATGAACTGGTACGCTACGGCGGGGATGAGTTCCTGCTGCTGTTCCACAACCTGCCGCAGAATATCCTGCGGCGCAAGCTAGAGGATATCTGCCGGGCGGTGCGGGCGCTGCGGGTCGCGGATTTGCCGGAGCTGCGCATCACTGTCAGCATCGGCGGTGTTTATGCCGCGGGGCAGATCAGTGAGCTGGTGGAAAAGGCCGATCTGGCTCTGTACCGTGCCAAGGCTCAGAAGGATAGTGCCGTGCTGTATGAGGAGGACTTCCATGACTCTGAATGAATTTTATACCACCGTGGGCGGCAATTACGAGGATGTCATTGCCCGCCTGCACAGTGAAGCCTTTACAGAGAAATTCCTGCGGATGATTCCACAGGATAACAGCCTGCCGCTGCTGAAAGAAGCAGCGGCAGCGGGCGATGTCCCAACGGCCTTCCGGGCGGTGCATACCCTAAAGGGCATTGCCCTCAATTTGGGGCTTACCGGGCTGGCCGCCGCCTGCGGCACCATGACCGAAGCCCTGCGCAGCCGGGATACCCTCCCGGAACAGACCGATGTCCTGCTCCGGGCAGTGGACCGGGAATACCAAAAAGTGTGTGATACACTAGCCCGGCTGAATCCCCACACAGAACCGAGGAAAACAACAGGATGATAAAAAGCGGATACCAGGAGGGGCGTCAAGAAGCCCGCACCCTGTACGAGGGCTCCGGGCTGGGACTTTCCATCATCAGTCAAGGCGCTGGTGGAACAGCTGCGCAGCCAAATGGAATTTTCCAGTGCGGAGGGCACCGGGACGGCATTCCATGTCACAATGCCCTTTGCCATCGATCCCACCCCGCCTGTTGCAGCCGATAACACAACCGACTCCATTGATCTAACCGGTGTGCAGATCCTGCCGGCGGAGGATAACGAACTCAATATGGAGATCAAGCAATTTTTCATTGAGCAGCACGGCGGCACCGTCCTCCCGGTACAGGATGGCCAAAAAGTCGTCAAGCATTTTGCCGCCTCCGCCCCTGGCGAGATTGACCTCATTCTAATGGATGTAATGATGCCGGTCATGAACGGCTACGAAGCCACCCGGATCATCCGGGAGATGCCGCGCCTTGATGCCAAAACCATTCCCATCCTGGCCATGAGCGCCAATGCCTTCCAGGATGATGTGTAAAAAAGCCGGGCCGCCGGTATGAACACCCACCTGCCCAAACCCCTGAGCACCGAAAATCTGCTGGGGGCCATCGCGCGCTATATCACTCAAAAATGATTTTATTCTATGTCCCCGGTAAAGGAGCCTATCCCCTTATGCACACCAAGAAAATTTCGCTTCTGCTCCTCCTGCTACTGGCACTGGCCCTACTGTGTGCCTGCGCCGCCACGGCGCCCACCCCCGGCGGTACCCTGCCCCAGCTGGTGATCGGCAGTGATAATTACCCTCCCTACAATTACACCGATGAAAACGGCTTCCCAGCCGGCGTGGATGTAGCGCTGGCCCGGGAGGCCTGTCGGCGTATCGGCTACGAGCCCGTCTTTCGGCTCATTGATTGGGACCAAAAGGATAAATTTCTGCAAAATGGTGAGGTCGATTGCCTGTGGGGCTGCTTTTCCATGAATAACCGGGAGGAAAGCTACCTATGGGCCGGGCCCTACGCCTGCAGCCGCCAAGTGGTGGCCGTCCGGCAAGATAGCGATATTCAGTCCCTGGGAGATCTCGCCGGCCATCGCATTGCGGTACAGATTAGCTCCAAGCCGGAAGAGATCTTCTCCGCCGGCACTGATCCCCGTCTGCCCACTGTCAGCAATATCTACTGCCTGTTAAGGATGGAGGATGTGGTTTCTGCCCTGCGCAAAGACTATGTAGATGCCTGCGCCGGCCACGCAGCCGCCCTTACCGCGCAGCTGCAGCACACCGATACCCCCTACCGTCTGCTGGAGGAATCCCTGTTGCGTTCCGAGGTCGGGGTAGCCTTTGCCCGGGAAGGCGATACTGTCCTGCGGGACCGCCTGCACACCGCCCTGACGGAAATGTTCGCCGATGGCACCATTGAGAAAATCCTGGCCGAATACGGTTTGGACCCGGCCGATGCTCTAGGAGGAACGGCCGATGAGTAAACAACAGAATAAACGGATCTGGGATTGGAATCCCAAGCCTCGCTCCGTCATTATTGTAGGGCTCCTGCTGTTTCTGCTGGTGGTGCTGGTACACGGTCTCGCGGAATATCAGATCACCACCTCCCTGGCGTGGGATACCGCCAACACCCTGCGGCAGCAGTGCATCAGCTTTTATAAGCTAGCCAGCGGCGACCGTGTTAAAAGCCTGTTCCGGCTTTCAGATAATCTGCTGGAGCTGAGCTATCACCTGCGGGATGATCCCGAACTCATTAACGATGAATACCTGGAGCAAAGCGTAGACCGCCTACGCCTGACCGGCGTGGCCCTGCTGGATGGAGATCTAAGCCTGGAGGCCTCCGGTTATACCCGCCCCATGCAGGGCTCCCCCTGGCAGAATACCACCGAAGGCAGCCTGTTCTACGGGGTGGCCGGCACCAATAAAATCTATGCCGAACGGGTGCAGTACGACGGCCGCTACTACGATGTCTGTGCCGTTCCCCGGTTGGATGCTCCCGGCCTTCTCATTGGATTTTACGAGCAGCCCGCTGGACTGATTCTGGATGTCGAAGAGGATATGACCACCCTCCTTAACGGTATTCACATCAATCGCGGCGGCACCTACATCATCACAGCTGGAAACACCATATTGGCCGGCAGCAATGACACCCTTCAGGGGGAGGAAACTGCCTCACTCTCCATTCTGCAGGCACTGGACCAACTCCCTCACGATGATCAGCTCTACCTCTTCCACAGTGAAGGCGGCATCTACCTGGGCTGCCGCGCCGCCTGCGAGAGCTGTCAGCTCTACATCTATTTCCCGGTACTTTCTATCTTTGCCGACACAGCGGCGGTATCTGCCGTGTTCGTGGCGCTGTATAGCGCCTTTTGGTATGTTCTCTCCATTGCTCGCAGCCGCGCCCTGTACCAAAGCAGCCAAAAGCTGCAGGAGAGCAACCTCCACCTGCAAAAGACTGTCAATATGCTGCGCTCGCTGCAGAACATCTATTTTGCTTCCTTCTACATCGATCTGACCCGGAATTCCTGCGAAAGCATTTTCCTGCCGCAGTGGCTGGCCCATTACCTGCCGCAGAATAGCTCTTACACCGATATGAAGGACGCCCTAACGCAGAATCTTGTCCCGGAGGAATACCGGCCGATGCTGGATGAGCAGCTCAGTCCCGAGGCCATCCGGGAGACCCTGCGACAGGAAAACCTCACCGATGTACGCCATAGCTTTTATATCGATTACCGGGCCTGGTGGAATGATACCCTGAACTGGAGCCGTGTCACCATCACTGTTGTGGATTTTGATGCAGTCGGTAAGCCCCACCATGTTCTGGCCGTGCTGCAGGATGTCGGCCCGGAAAAAGAACGGGAAGCCCGATACCAGGCACAGATTATTGCTGAAGCAGAGGAAGCACGGCTGGCCAGCATTGCCAAATCTGAATTCCTGCGCCGCATCAGCCACGATCTGCGCACCCCCATCAATGGCATCCAGGGCTACATCAATATGGCCGCTCACTATCCCGATGATCTTGCCCTCCAAATAAGCTGCCGGGATAAAGCTGCCATTGCCCTACACACCCTGCTGGATATCGTCAACAATGTACTGGATATGAGCAAACTGGAAAGCAGTGCCATCGAGCTCGAGCAGCGTTCCTTCTCCCTCTCTGCCACCCTGCGGGAGGTCAGCGCTGTCATCGAACCGCAGGCCACTGAATTCGGCATCCGGTACGAAGCCTCCACCGAAGCCCCCCTATCAGATGTCCGTCTCATCGGCAGCCCCAATCATTTGCAGCGCATCCTGTGCAACTTAGCCGGCAATGCCGTAAAATATGGCCGCAGCGGCGGCTATGTCCGGCTGGACAGCCGGGCCCTTTCCCACAGCGAAGACTGTATAACGATCGAATTCACCTGCGAGGATAACGGCATCGGCATGAGCGAGGAATTCCAGCAGCATCTGTTTGAACCTTTCGCGCAGGAGGCCGATGACGCCCGCACCCAGTACCAGGGCACTGGTCTGGGTCTTTCCATCGTTGAAAAGCTGGTATCCGCCATGCACGGCACCATCACCTTCAATTCCCAAAAGGGTGTCGGCACCGCCTTTCGGGTCGTGCTGCCCTTCGGCATCGATCGCACCGCTCCCACCGCTCCGGTTCCACTGCCCACGGCCGATTTCACCGGTATTCATATCCTGCTGGCGGAGGATAACGACCTCAATATGGAGATCGCGGAATTCCTGCTGCAGGAACATGGCGCCACCGTGTCCCGCGCCTGGAACGGCCGGGAAGCCTTGGAGCTCTTTTCGGCCAGTGTGCCCGGCTATTACGATCTCATCCTGATGGACATTATGATGCCGGTAATGGATGGCACAGCGGCTGCCCGGGCCATCCGTGCACTGCCCCGCCCCGATGCTAAAGCCATCCCCATCCTGGCCATGAGTGCCAATGCCTTCAGCGATGACATTCGCCAAAGCCTGGCTGCCGGCATGAATGAGCACCTCTCCAAGCCCATAGAGGAAGGAAAACTGCTGACCGCCATGGCCCGCCTGCTGGGCAAGGCTGAAAAAGCTGTCCGCTAAATCCAGGTAATATGCCCAAAACCAGCCGTTCCATTTTTGCAACATGTTTCGTTTTTGCATCAATAAATTCTGTTAATAAAATTTATACGCTTTCTGTACTATCTCATAATCAAGCCAAAAATTAAGCATTCGCAAAAAAGTGCGGGACAATATGTTGCATATTTGCATCATATTATCCCGTTCTTTTTCGATTTCCGCTCCTTTTTCTCGCAGTTTCCCCTTTCCCTGCGTTTTTTCTCCATGAAAAAGTATCCAAAGAAATCCTCCCCCATCCCACGCACCTGCCAAACTTTTATCAGCCCCATTTACAAGCCCTCTCCCCCTCGCTATAATCATCTCGAAAGCGGGCTTTCCTCTGCATTTTTTCACCCCCTGCCGCCGCTTTACAGGGAGATTCGTACAGGAACTGAGAGGTTTAATAAGATGGAACAGAATTTAAGCAAAACCCCGATCAAGTGGCGGGCTTCCGCCATTGTGCTGGCTATCTGCCTGGTACTCATGGTCGTCACCTCGGTCATTGGCCACAATATTCAAACCAGTGGCGGCACCGTCCGCACTGAAGAGCTGACCTTTACCACCGATGTGGGCGCCACCAGCCACGCCAAGCTCTATATCCCCGAAACGGCGACAGCCGAAACCCCTGCCCCTGCCATCCTGCTGTGCCACGGCTACACTGCCAGCCTGGATGCCATGGAATCCAATGCCATTGAGCTGAGCCGCCGCGGATATGTGGTCATGGCACTGGATATGTACGGCCACGGTGAGAGCACCCTGCCCCCCGATGGCTACAAACAGGCCGAAATGGGCAATGTAGAAAACTACGCTCCCGATCTCGGCAGCTATTCCGCTCTACAGCAGTTCAAAAATTATGACTTCATCGATCTGACCAAGATCGGTATGCTGGGCCACTCCATGGGCACCGCCGCCATCCAGGAGGGCGCTTATATCGCCTATGCCAAGTGGCAGGCTGCCTATACTGCTGCCTATACCGAGGCGCTGAACGCCGGCAGTGATGAAACCACCGCCGCCTACACCGCCTATGCCGCCGCCATGAATGCCGGTATCGTGCTGCCCGGCTCTATGGTTCTCACCGGCTACAACTACAATGTCCGTAATATCAATGACCTCACCTACATTGGCGTCACCGCCGAAAACGGTGTATTCCCTCTGTATGCTGCTCCGATCAATATCTGCACCATTCAGGGCACCTACGATGAATTCTCCGGTCTTCTGTGGGGCGTGGAGGATTCCAGCCAGTACACCACCAGCTTTAAGTTCGCCTACGGCACCGGCGGCGCCACCAATGTTCCCTCCGGCACCTACTTTATGTATGGCGATACCAGTGCCACGCCCCTTACCCGTGAGCAAGCCGTGACTGCTGCTGCCAGTGCTGCTGTTACCATGAAGCCTATCCGGGCCGCTTACAGCTTCAATGGCACCCACTCTGATACCTATTATGATGAAACCGCCATCGGCTATGGCATCGATTTCTTTGATATCACCCTGCGCGGTGGCATCGCCACCATCGATCCTACCGAACAGGTCTGGCACGGCCGTGCCGCCTGCGGCCTCATCGGTCTTATCGCCACCCTGGTCGCCTTTGTAGCGCTGGCGCTCACCCTGCTGCGGGTCCCCTTCTTCTCCACCATCGTGCGTCCGGCCGCTCCCTCCATCAGCACCGTCCACGGTGCCAAGGGTGTTATCGGGTATGTCATTCCCTATATCATCTTCCTGCTGCCCGCGCCCCTGCTGTACTACTGGCTGATCGGCTATCCCTACTACATGCAGCCTCAGTGGTTCAAGTTCCTCACCAAGTTTATGCCCAATAGCTTCTTCAATATGGCTCCCATGAACTCCCTTATGCTGTTCAATGGCGTTGTGGGCGGCGTATTCCTGGTGCTGTATCTGCTGGTATTCTTTCTCATTGGCCGCAAGAAAGGCGCCAACCTGGAAACCACAGGTCTCAAGCTTCCTTTCGCTCAGATCCTCAAGAGCCTGCTGCTGGCAGTCCTCTCCTTTGCCGGCATCTATGCGGTGGTGTATGCCTGCTCCGCCCTTTCCGGCACCAATTTCTCCTTCTTCAAGTTCAACATCATGCCCATGGATAGCACCCACTGGGTCGCGTTCTTCAAGTACCTGCCCGTCTGGCTGCTGTTCTTCCTTCTGTGCGGTGTCATCTATAATTCCCTCACCCGCATCAATAACGCCCCCGCCTGGCTCAATTACCTGCTGTGCGCGGTCGTTTCCTGCGGCGGTCTGGCCGTAATGTTCGCCTACGATTACGGCACGCTGTTCGCCACCGGTGTCCGTGGCATCCAGTACATTCCCGGCACCACCTCTCCCGAATGGCTCGCAGCCGTCGGCATGTCCTTCCCCACCGCACTGGCTGGCATCATGCTGTTCGGTCTGCTCTTCATCCTGCCCATCACCGCCGTGATGAGCCGCGTCCTCCACAAAAAGACCGGTTCCGTCTGGCTGGGCGGCTTCCTCACCGCATTCATCGTCCTTGTCTTCACCATTTCTCACATGGTCGTTTCCATCTGATTTTTCCTCCTCAAAATAACGCGCAGGAAACGAAGTGGAATCTCTACCCGTGCAGGTCCTCCGTCAGCTCCCGGTAGGGGGAGCCGGTGGAACCCACGGCGCGGCACGCATCGGAGTAACCTTCCCGGTGCGTGCCTTTCTCTGCTTTCCCACATTGGGGGGGCGGCACGGTTCCGCTCTCGTCAGGCAGCACCTCCGCTTCGCTCCGGGCTGCCTTCCCCGCTCCGCCGCGCCGCCCCCGCGCACTCTCCATCTCCTCCCGAAAGGCAGGTCCTTCCTTTATGATCCCCACTGTCCAAAGCTGTCCCCACCCCCGTTGCGTCTTCCGCGGGGAGCTCGCCCTCTGCATCATCGCGGTGCTCAATAGCTTCGCCGTCTACCTGATGCTTTACAGCGGCGCGGGCATCTCCTCCATCTCCTCGGTGCCCTACATCATCTCGGAGGTTCTCCCGGTCCTCTCCCTCGGCACCTGGACCTACCTCTTTCAGGCCTCCCTGGTCGCTGTTTTGATGATCCTGCGGCGCAAATTTGTCCCCAGCTATCTGCTGGCCTTCCTGGTGGGCTTCGCCTTTGGCGAGATGATGGATGTCCATGCCCTGTGGATCGATAAGCTGCCGCTTACCCCTGTGCTGCGGGTCGTCTATTTCCTCATCAGCTTTGCGGCCCTCACCCTGGGCATCGCCCTCTCCAATCACTGCAAGCTCCCCATCATCCCCACCGATCTCTTCCCCCGAGAACTGGCCGTCATACTGAATAAGCCCTACAAAACTGTCAAGACCCGCTTTGATCTCGGCTGCCTTACCGTAACGGTAGTACTTTCTCTCCTCTTTCTGCACGGCATCCGCGGCATCGGCATCGGCACGGTATTCTGCGCCCTGGTCATGGGGCGGTGCATCTTCTGGGTGGGCGAGCGCCTCACCCAACACTTTGTCTTTGCTTCATTCCTCGCTCCCCATCCGGAGCAGGATCCCTGACTCTCTGTAAAAAGCACTGCAATCTGTTATTTTTTGGGACACATCCACGGGATTGTCCCTTTTTCATTGCCCCACTGCGCACTATAATTTTAATAGAAAGATTTCCGAAAGAAGGGATTCCCATGGCGCCCCGCTCCGTCAATACCATCGCCCGCACCCTCATCCAAACGGTGGTGCGTCAAAAGCTTAATGCCATCAAAAGCGACCCGGAGCGCAGCCTGCGCAATCTGGTGGATATGGGGCTCAGCTTTGCGGCGGGCAGCGAACAAAAGCGTTTCCTTCAGCAGGCCCAGTGGGCCCTGCAGGATGAAAACAGCGCCTATTACCGCATCATCTACGATATGGCGCTGCATGTGGATACCGAGCACCTGATGGGCTTTGGCATGAATTTGGGCTACAATAGCCTCACCGCCGGGGCCCGCACCATCCGCCGGCTAGAGGTCGAACGCGGCTATGATATCCCCTGGTGCCTTACCCTCGTTATCGACCGCAAGGGCTACGCCGACCACGAAGCCGACTATATCAGCCTTATCGAGCAGGGCAAGTGGCTGGGTATCTATACCTATCTGATCATCGCGCCGGAGCTGCCCGTGGGACTTTTCACCCTGCTGCGCCAACAGAAGGACTGTGCCTTCCTGCTTTTCACCTCACCCGATGAACTCACTGGGGATGTCATCGATACCATGGCCCAGCTTTATCATGTCATGCCGGTGGTACGCTTTGGCGATGGTGCCGAAGAGGTCTGCGATGCCATGCGTCGCCGGGAAATGCTCTACTCGGTATTTCTGCCCTACCATCCCGAGGAATTAGAAAGCATCTCTGGTGATGGCGATGTACTGGATATCGAGCAATTCCACGCGCCGCTCACCATCTTCATGTCCTACACCTCCCCAAAAGAGGATACGGCTTCCCCTCTCTACCGGCGCATCATCGCCGCCCGCGATGACCTGCATGTGCAGACCATCCCTGTGGAGCTGTGGGAGGATCTGCGCTTCATCGATGGCGTCATCTCTCCTCTGCCCTCCCACCCCATTGCTTTCAATGCTGACTGCTTCCTTATCCGCCCGGATGGCACCGTGGATGACAACATCTCCTTTGCCGCCACTCCGCTGGAGGAAATCCTTTCCGCCCGCCACTAAGTCAATAAAACAAGCCCCGGTTCCGCGGGCATTCCGCAGGATCGGGACTCTTTTTATCATTTTTCGTTCTGGGGTCACAGCTCAGCCACTTCTACCCGCTTTACCGCGGCATAAATGCTGACCTTCAGCATCCGCACAAATTCCTGCGGCGGTACGCAATCTTTTTCGGAAAGCCACCGCACAAACGCCGCAATAAAGGCATCCGCATAAAAATTGATGCAGAACTGCTGGTATTTCGCTTCCTCCAGCGAGGACGCCAAAAAGTACTTGATGGAGGGCTCCAGCACTTCCTTAAAGTGCTCCAGGAAAGAATTCTGCCCCTCAATGCGCAGCGCCCGCCGGTAGAAGGAGCGGTTTTCGTAAAAAAAGCTGCACAGCTCGGTAAGAAAATCCCAGATCCCGGCATAATCCTGCCGGCTGGAAAGCTGCAGATACTCCATATCAAAGATCCAGTTCACCAGGTCGTACTTATCCTTAAAGTGATAGTAGAAGCTCTTGCGGTTCATGCCGCACTGCTCCGCAATATCGGAAACGCTGATCTTGGAAAAAGGCATCTGCTCCATCAGTTCTTTCATCGCGGCGGCCAGGGCGCGCTTGGTCAGGTTGGAATCGGCCGTAGTGTTCACCCCCGTTCATGCCTTATCTTAGCATATCTTACCGGCAAAATTAAACCCCCGTTGCCAAAAAGTGTTGGACAATCGTAAAAAACTGTCCCAAATAGCTGCACGGCCTAGCTTTCCGCCTCT
>ERZ1026780.2189-NODE-2189-length-11674-cov-8.698167_pt1 | contig 11674 bp, 9 predicted proteins | sample MGYA00380126_ERZ1026780 | MGnify/ENA primary metagenome ERZ1026780 (study PRJEB33269, sample SAMEA4719762) | human gut metagenome | biome: human-associated habitat; feature: organic feature; material: feces | place: Cameroon | collected 2013-10 ... | reverse complement strand
TTTCCGGGCCAAAAGCCTCACAGAAAAGCTGCACAAACAGCTCCTCCGCACGGCTATTGACGCTGGTTGCTTTTAATGGTTCCATAGAGCACACCTCTTTGGGTATTTTGTAGAATCCGAATTCGTTATAAGTTCATTATAGAGCACTTTCTGACTTCTTTCCAGAGATTAGTACAGAAATATGTCAGCAGCCTGCCTGTTTATTGTGCTTTTTGAGTGGTTAAGCAATGTCTCATCCGTATTGTGAGCATTGAATAGGGCTTTTGTCCGCGCTATAATAGAAGAAAACTGCAAGGAAGTGTCATCATGCTTCACCCCGGACTGTACGAACAGGTCATTAACAATGCGCTGAACCGCGAGCTTTCGGAGGTTCCGGAAACCCGTAAATCCACTGCGCCCATCGACACGGCAGAAGCCTCTAAAGTGCTGGCGCAGTACCTGACCGAAGTGGTACAGAAAGGCCTCGACAACGTACAGGACAATGGCGGCGGCATCGAAGCACAGATTGCTCTGGCAAACCAGATCGTAAGCACCATCCAGACTACCACCAAAGAACCTGACTTTGCCGCGCTGGGCGTTGACCAGCGTGCAGAGCAGCTTCTTGTGCTTTTACGGGAAAATGACCCCCGCCTTGCCACCGGAAAAGCGGCCAAAGACATCGAACGGCCGGAAACGTCTCTTGCGCAAAGCTCGTTGTTCACTGGTGCCATCCACGAGCCGCAGATGTACACTGAACTGAAAAAGGAGATCGTGTCTGCCGACCACATCGACATGCTGGTGTCCTTCATCAAGTGGAGCGGTCTGCGCCTGCTTATGGACGAGCTGCGGCAGTTCACCCAGAACGGCGGAGAGCTGCGTATCATTACCACTTCCTACATGGGTGCCACCGATGTAAAGGCTATCGAAGAACTGCGCCAGCTGCCTAATACGAAAATCAAGGTCAGCTACGACACCAAGCGTACCCGCCTGCACGCAAAAACCTATGTGTTTTACCGGGACACCGGTTTTACCACGGCGTATGTTGGTTCCTCCAACCTGTCCAATGCGGCAATTTCCAGCGGTCTGGAATGGAACGTGAAGGTTACGAAAAAAGACCTTCCTGAGACCATTGAAAAGATCGCAGCCACCTTTGAAAGCTATTGGAACTCCAATGAGTTCGAGTACTATGATGAAGGGCAGCGGGAGCGGCTGACCCGTGCTCTAAAAGCCGAAAAATACAGCGAGGCCGACCACAGCAGGATCTATACCCTGGATATTCTGCCCTATTCCTACCAACAGGAAATTCTGGACCGGCTGGATGCCGAGCGCACCGTTCGGGGGTATAATCGCAATTTGGTGGTGGCCGCCACCGGCACCGGCAAAACTGTGATCTCTGCACTGGATTACAAGCGCTTCTGCAAACAGCATCCGGGGCAGCCCTGCCGCCTGCTGTTCGTGGCGCACCGGGAGGAGATCCTGAAGCAAAGTCTGTATACCTTCCGGGCTGTGCTGAAGGATGCCAATTTCGGCGAGCTGTATGTGGGCAGCCACAAAGCCGACAGCATCGACCATCTGTTTGTTTCTATCCAGACCTTCAATTCTCAGGAGCTCGCTGCCAAAACGGCAGCGGATTTCTACGATTACATCGTTGTGGACGAGTTCCACCATGCAGCTGCACCCACTTATCAGAAGCTGCTGGAATATTACCAGCCGAAGATCCTGCTTGGATTGACCGCTACCCCGGAACGCATGGATGGCAAAAGCGTTCTGGACTATTTCGGCGGGCGCATTGCCGCCGAGATCCGTCTGCCGGAGGCCATCGACCGGAAACTGCTCTGTCCCTTCCAATATTTCGGCGTCACCGACACCGCAGATCTGAGCAGTCTGAAATGGCGTACCGGCGGCTACGACAAAAACGAGCTATCCAACCTGTACACCCTCAGCGGCATGGTGGCGGAGCGCCGCGCTGACCTTGTGGTGAACTCCATCCTGAAATATGTCACCGATATCGACGAGGTGAAGGGACTGGGCTTCTGCGTTTCCATTGCTCATGCCCAATTTATGGCGCGCTACTTTAATACCCACGGCATCCCGTCTATGGCACTGACCGGCGATTCTCCTGACGAGGAGCGCAATGCCGCAAAGCAGCGGCTGGTTTCCGGGGAGCTCCGTTTCCTCTTTGTGGTGGACATTTACAACGAAGGCGTGGATATCCCCGAGGTGAACACTGTGCTGTTCCTGCGCCCTACCGAGTCGCTGACCGTGTTTTTGCAGCAGCTGGGGCGCGGCTTACGTCTGGCAGAAAATAAGGATTGCCTGACCGTTCTGGATTTCATCGGACAGGCCAACAAAAAGTATAATTTTGAGGAAAAATTTGCAGCACTGCTCTCCAACACCACCCGCAGCGTCAGCCGGGAGCTCAAAGAGGGCTTTGTCTCTGCACCTAAGGGCTGCTACATTCAGCTGGAGAAAATTGCTGCAAAGTATGTGCTGGACAATATCAGCGCCTCCTATGACCGCACCTCCGGGCTTGTGACGCGGGCTGCTACCTTCACCGAGGATACTGGTCTGCCCCTGACACTTGGGAACTTCCTTGACTACTATCATCTTGACCCCCGGGCCATTTACAGCAAAAAGGTCTGCTTCAGCAGGCTGTGCGTCCGCGCAGGGGCGATACCTGATTTTGCAGAGCCCTTGGAAGAAACCCTGACCAAAGCCCTTGCCCGCTTTGCGGTCATCGATTCCCGCAGGTGGATACGGTTTTTGCTGGAGCTTCTGCCGAAGTTGGACAACACTGACTTTGCTGCCCTGCCGCCGGTAGAGCAGCGGATGCTGCAAATGTTCTATGTGACTCTCTGGGGCAAAACTGCAGAAAGCTGGGAGGATGAAGAAGTTCTCGATAACCTGTATGCTCTCTCAGACAGTCCCGTTTTGCTGGGGGAGCTGCTGGCACTTTTGCAGTATCAATATGACCGCATTGATTTTATTGACGAGCCGGTAGATGTGGGCTTTGATTGTCCGCTGGACCTGCACTGCACCTATACCCGCGACCAACTGCTGGTAGCGCTGGACTTTTTGAAGCCTGCCACTGTCCGCGAGGGCGTGAAATGGCTGCCGGAAAAGCAGCTGGACGTATTCTTTGTGACCCTGAACAAAGCGGATAAGGATTACTCGCCCACCACTATGTACAAAGATTATTCCATCAACGAAAGCCTGTTCCACTGGCAGAGCCAGAGCACGACTGCAGAAAATTCGGCCACCGGGCAGCGGTACATCCATCACCGGGCAAAGGGAAGCCGGGTGCTGCTGTTCGTGCGCGAGTTCAAGGCAGATGCCCGTTTTGGCGGTGCAGGGGCGTATACCTATCTGGGGACGGTGAACTATGTGAAGCACGAGGGCTCCCGCCCCATGAACATCACATGGAAGCTGGACCGCCCGATTCCTGCAAAGTTCCTCAAAAAGACCAACAAACTGATCGTGGGGTAAGAAATCATGAAAACCGTTCGCGTCGTCGCGGCAGTCATCTGCGACTCCATCCAGACCAAACACAGAATTTATGCCACTGCCCGCGGCTATGGCGACTACAAAGGCCAGTGGGAATTTCCGGGTGGTAAAATCGAGCCGGGAGAAACCGCACAGCAGGCGCTGAAACGAGAGATTGAGGAAGAGTTGGACACCGAAATTGCGGTACATGATAAAATCGGCACCATCGAATACGACTATCCGACATTTCATCTTTCGATGGACTGCTTCTGGTGCGAGGTTCTCTTCGGTGACCTTATTTTGAAAGAAGCCGAAGCCGCGCGCTGGCTGACAAAAAGTGAGCTGGATTCTGTACAGTGGCTCCCGGCTGATCAGACGATTCTGGAAAAGATTCAAAAAGCAATACTATAATAGTGCACCTTTCTATGCCGGTTGACATATGTAATTCAAAAGTCAACAAAAAAACTATTAATAGAAAATTTTGCATCAATGATTTCTTGTTTGTCGATTCATACATGTAAAAAGCGAAATACATTTGAGAGTTCGAGGTAAGTCATGAATCCAATTATAGCTAATGAACGCAATAAAAAGAAGTGCCAAAAGTTCACCCCCTTAAACAAAGTAGACGACATGCTCGATTTGGCAGGTTATTCTCGTGACTTATTTGGGAAAAAAGTTTTAGAGTATTCATTTGGATCTGGTAATATTATCAAACAAATTGTCAAGCGATACGTTGAGGATGCTCTCACGCAGAATATCGATGTTAATAATATTTCCTCTGGACTGTCTGCTGACATTTATGGTATTGAACTTGATCCACAATTATACGATCAATGCATCAGCGATCTCAATGAAATCGTAAGGAGTTATGGAATTTCAACCGTCAATTGGTCGTTTGTGTGCACAGATGCACTTCAGTGGACTACAGATATTAAATTTGATTTTATTATTGGAAATCCTCCGTATATTTCATATCACGATATTGATGAAACAAATCGAAAATTCATCCGTCAAAATTTTAGAACTTGTAAAAAGGGAAAATTCGACTACTGCTATGCTTTCCTAGAAAAAGGTGTCGACTTACTTGCTTCTGGTGGAAAGATGGTTCAATTGATTCCAAGCAATATTTACAAGAATGTTTTTGCAGACGATATACGAAAAAAACTTCTTCCTGGCATCAGCACCGTATGGGAATATCCCAATAGTCAATTATTTGAAGATACGCTTACATCAAGCAGCATTCTGGTTTATGAAAGCAGAGATAATATAGCAACTATTAATTATCGTGCCACATCGAAAGCAAATAGCGTTCAAGTGAAAAAAGAACTTTTAGGCGATAAATGGGTTTTTTTGAATACTGATATTAACAGAAAAAAAACAATCCGGTTTGGTAGCAAGTATCACGCATCTATAGCCGTTGCAACTCAATTAAATAAGGCATTTATTGTAAAAGAAGAAGCCTCTATTGAACCGGGATGTTTAAGAAAAGGTGCCGCTCCACGCTCTCTCCGGCGCAATGTAAAAGAACAAATAATTTTCCCGTACTATTATGATGAAAAAGATACCCTGATGCGCTATGAAGAAGATGATTTTAAATCTCGATTTCCAAACACATACGAACACCTACTCGCTTTCAAAGACAAACTCATTGTGCGTGATGCTGACAAATCAGCAAAGTGGTACGAATATGGTCGCTCACAGGCTTTAAGCCATCTCCATCAGGAAAAACTTCTTCTCTCAACAGTAGTAACAAATACTGTTGAGGTATATTATTTGGCAGCTGATGACATCCCATATTCCGGTATCTATATAACCGTTTCCGATGGTAAATCCAGTCTACAAGACGCGCTAACAATCCTTCAAAGCAAAGATTTTTTGGAGTATATTTTAAACCAAGGCTTAAGTGTTAGTGGAAAATCCAAGCGAATAACTTGCAAAGATATCAACGACTATCAGTTTGAGGAGATTTGATTTCATGGAACATTTACAATATGTAATTGAAGACAGCACAATTGCGTATCTGCTGGGTGTGAACAACTTCACAAACGACGAATCCGCTATTCTTGAACTAGTCAAAAATTCCTATGACGCCGGAGCTCTGCATGTGAATATTTCTTTTTCAGGAGATCAGCTTGTTATTGCTGACGACGGACAAGGAATGGACGAAAATAATATCAGAACGGCATGGATGCATGTTGGAAAAAGCGATAAATCTTATGAAATTTTTGATGCAAATAATCGGAAGCGAGTTTTGGCCGGATCAAAAGGCGTTGGTCGTTTTGCCTTGGCACGACTCGGCAATCATGTAATGATTCAAACAAAGAAGGATTCCAATGCAGGAATAATTTGGGAAACAGATTGGAATTCATCTTCCATGCGGCAGGATTCAACAAAATTATCCGTGGGAACTACTATCAAAATCTCTGGATTGCGCGAAAAGTGGGGCAAAAAGAAAATTGAAAATCTCGTCAATTTCTTGTCGAAAACCTATAATGACAGGGCTATGAACATCTCTGTGACACATCCAGACTTTTCTGGCGATATTCCCTTCTATCTTCCTCAACCAGTTCTTGGCGTGAATTGTCTTTCTTGCATTTCTATAAATTATAACAGCCATGAAAAAACACTGAACACAGTAATTGATTCGGATGAATTTTTGGATTCTGCTCAGGATTATTGTCCAAATATAAATCTCCAAAGAAAAGAAAGTGAAGTTGATATCGTTACCGAGCTAACCGGATTATCCAATTATGATTTAACGGAAGAACAATTGGAAGACATTGCATCTCAATTAGGTGATTTCTCAGGCACTTTTTTCTTTTGTATGAAGCCATCATCCATTGAATGTGAAAAATTTTTGTATAAACATCACGGTTTACCTGCGCCAATGCCAGGCGGAGTGATTCTGTATAGAAATGCCTTCAGTATATCCGCCTATGACGGAAAAAAAGATTGGTTAGGTTTTGGAAAACGTTCCCGTAAATCACCCGCTGCAGCTTCACATCCCACAGGAGCTTGGAGAGTTCGTGAAAACCAGATATCGGGAAAGATAGAAATCGACAAAAGGCGCAACGCGATGCTTCAAGACTTATCTAATAGACAAGGTCTGGATGAAAATATTTATTATCAGCTCTTTGTTGATATTATTTTGCTGGGATTTAAGGAGTTTGAGCGGTACCGTCAAGATATCGTGAGACATATTAATGTCAAGAATGAATCTGTTTCCATTCCTGCTAAAACTCCCGTTTCAGATAAAGTCGTTCAAAATCCAAAATTGGTTCCTACGCTTACCGTGCAAGAATCTATGCAACTCGCTGACGAAATCAAGAGCTACCGCCAAGAAAGTCAAGATGCTCGCCAAGAGCGGACGAATGTAGAGGAACGTTATAAGTATGACATCCGTATTCTAAATGTGCTTGCAACAACCGGCCTGAAAGCTTCTTCTATTGCCCATGAAATGAGAAACGATCGTAATTCGATTTCAGCGAATACAGATTATATTATTGCCGCACTGCAAGAATATGGAATGTGGGATGAGCTTTTATCGCCAGAAAAGACAAAGAAGGCGTATAAAAATGTTCCCGTACTTCTTGAAAAGGGACGTGAAAAATGTGCTAAGATTGTTTCTTTTATGGATACAATGCTTTCAGAAATCGAAAAGCGTCAATTTCAGCCTGGAATGCAGTCTATAATAGTACTTTTAAACCGTATAAAAGAGAGTTGGGAACGAGATTATGCGTGGATATCGATATGTATTAGAGTAGCTTCTGATATTGAGTACTATCTATCTGAGGACGTGCTTCATGTTATTTTTGACAATCTTATACTAAATAGTATTCAGCAAAATGAAAAGAGCAACCATCTGAATATTATAATTCAGGGTTCATTAGAAGATGGTTTGCTGAAATTTTCATATTCCGATAATGGTGTAGGCTTAGCCCGAAAGTATCAGAACAATCCTATGAAAATTTTAGAGGTTCACGAAACAACCCGAAAAAACGGTCATGGTCTCGGAATGTGGATCGTCAATAACACCGTAAATATGTCTGGTGGTCAAATTTTGGATATTCGCGGTACAAAAGGATTTTTTGCCGAGTTTTCAATTGGAGGTTCATTGTAATGGAGGAATATAATTTACTTTATATCGATGATGACATCGATTCACAACTAAGCGAATATTTAGACAAAGACTTAAAAAACGCTCTGCAAAGTGATATAGTCCTTAATATATCTGAACACGAATTCAAACCAGCTGAAGGATACAAAAGTCTACTAGAAAATCCTCAAGTGGCTACGGCAAATATCATTCTGATTGACTCGCGGCTTTTTGAAAACAATTCTGCAACCGATGGGAAATTTTCCGGAGAAGAGTTCAAGATTATTTTAAAAAAGCAATTTCCATTTATCGAAGTTGTAGTTATTACTCAAAATGGTGAGGATGATTCTGTCAAAACCATTGCAAAATTCAATCCAAAATGTGGATTAGCTGCAAAGGAATACTATGATCATATTCTTCCTGATATTATCAAACATGCAATTGAACAAGTGAAAATTTATCGCAATTTGGCAATTCGATTTAAGAGCAACGACAGTTGGGAGCCGATTATAAAAGAACGGGTACTTGGTTCCTTGAATGGCACCGCGGCATATGATAGTCTTACCGCAGCAGATATCGATAAACTTGTACTCGCTTTTCAGGAGATGTCAAAAATAATCAATGAGTAAAGATTACAGAGATACAGAATATTGTCCCGGATATGGCAACATATTAGAAGACAAGAAAATTTTCATGGATTCATTCCGTACACAGCACCCACGTGCAAAGGATATTCATGCGTATGTTTCAAAGAATGAGGGCACCTATAAGAAAGACTTTATAAAAATCTACAATGGAAAGTGTGCCTATTGTGGTACTTCGATAAAAATCATTCCAAAGACAATGTTTGAAATCGATCACTTTATCCCCCAATCAGCAGACTGCTTTGTTAATAAAGCGGCTGCAGGGGATATTAGCAACATCGTATTATCTTGTCAGACATGCAACCATAATAAGAGCGACTTCTTAATAGAACCTGAGATTCGATCATTATTACATCCAGATCACGATGGTATACGGAATGCTTTTTTAGAGATATACTATATTACATAAGGGTTGTGGATGGACAACCAAGCGAAGTAACTGATTTTTATAAGCAATTAGAGCTCGATCGTCAAATCTGTCGGCTAGACTATCTTCTGCTAAATATGAAGGGTCTATATGCTAAAATAGCAGACCGACCTGAGATTCACAATCTTCTCGGAGAAGCTATCTCATTACTGTCTGAAAAGCGTAATAATGGTTGCTAGTTTCAAAATTTCTTCTTTCCACAAAAAACAAGTTTTGGATTGTGGATTGCTCCAGCAAGCAGTGCCTTTGTGCGCACAAAGGCCAGAATACGCACGGCATTGCAAATTTGCCGTGCGTATTCTGCTTGTTGGGATGCAGTCCCAATCCCTGTGAACATCACGGAACCGTGATGGCTGCGCACTCCTATGGCGCATCAAAAAAGCGTTTTGCAAAAACGCGTAGCCTGCATCGGTACGGTGCAGATCTGAAAGGGTTTGGGATTTCCCAACAAGCATTTTGCAACGCAAAATGGTCTTTGTATATACGAAGACACTGCTTGCTGCGAATGCGAACGCCTTTTGAATTGCAAAATGATTTTTCAGTTGCTATACTGAGCTTACCAAAATTTTTTCGGGAGGACGCCGCAGTGACTGCACAGACAATGCAAATCGGAAACAGACCTTGCCGCATTTACGGCGAACTCCATGCAGAATACCTGCTGCTCCAAATGACTGGCGAGCACGAGCAGCAAAGCATGGACAGCGAGGTTGCCGCTATTGCACAGAGTGCACACCACTTTCTGTTTGCGGCCGTGCCCGTGGAAAGCTGGAACGATGCACTTTCCCCGTGGGATGCCCCTGCCGTGTGGGGAAAGCAAGGTTTCGGTGGCGATGCTGCGGACACCCTGTGCTTTCTGACGGAACAGGTTATCCCCACACTGAAACAACAGTTCAATCTCCCGGAAAACGTCAAAATCATTCTGGGCGGCTACTCGCTGGCCGGGCTGTTTGCACTGTGGGCATCCACCCAGACCGGTTTGTTCTACGGTATCGCCGCCGCTTCTCCCTCGGTGTGGTTTCCGGGCTGGATGGAGTTTGAACAGCAGCACCCGATACAGGCACAGCGCGTTTATCTGAGCCTTGGTGACAAGGAGGAACGCACGAAAAACGCCGTCATGGCTGCGGTGGGCGATAACATCCGCACTCTGCACAGCCGGCTTACAGCGCGTGGCGCAGACTGCACCCTTGAATGGAACAGCGGCGGGCATTTCAAAGACGCCGATTTGCGTACCGCAAGAGCATTTCAGTGGGCGATGGAGGAAAGTCGATGAATATTTTGATCGATGCCGACGGCTGTCCGGTGGTCGATCTGACTTTGCAGATTGCAAAACAGTTTGATGTTCCGGTCATCATCCTGTGCGACACAGCTCACCAAATCGAGCGGGAAGGTGCGCAAACGCTGGTGTTCGATAAAGGGGCTGACAGTGTAGACTTTGCGCTGGTGAACCGGGTAAAGCCGGGGGATGTGGTCGTGACACAGGACTACGGCCTTGCGAGTATGTGTCTTGCCAAGTGCGCCCGGGTGCTGAACCAGAACGGTCTGGAGTACACCGCCGACAACATGGATGCGCTCCTGCTGCGGCGTTATGAAAACAAAAAGCTCCTTCGTGCCGGAAAGCACCCCAAGGGGAGCCCAAAGCGGACGAAGGAGCAGGATGCCAAGTTTGCGGATACGCTTGAGAAGATCCTGAGCAAAAATTATTGATACATACTTTTTGAAGGCTGGAGAAATCCAGCCTTCTTTTTTTGCTAATATCGATTTGAACGATTACATCTTGGTTACAGTTTATAAGTTGTGGGTGCAGAATGGCCTTTCTCGTCGGCTACCTATTGAGGGCATCTTTTTTCAAGACCACTTTCAACTTCAGGCACTGCAGTTGTTGCAAAGTCCAACCCTCCATCGGTCGCCCCGCAGACCGACGCTATTTTAATCAAGCAGCCGCTTCAACTATACTTTCCAAGAACTTTTCGACAAATTTCTTTTTCGGGTTATATTTTGGCCGTTTTCAATGCCTACCAAGTAGAGGGATGTTTTTTCGGAAGGCTTAACCTCCGAGGATTTTCTATAAAACTCCGTTCTCTGAAAACAGAATAGCTTAATCGTCCGGTACTTCACAAAGGGTACTTCTGTAACTCGTAGCCCGGTCATAACGAAGACGGGGTGGCTGAAATGCCAATGGTGCGGTGCAAACCCGCCGCCAGACGATTCCCCACTCCTAGGGTGCCGGGGGCGAATATGGGAGCCCTATATCATATTGACGCAGATGGGCTGCAAGCTTATCCGCGATGCGAGAGTTGGAATTGCTGCCAGTTCTCTTTACATTGTCACCTGACCGCAGGTGACACACTTTTTGACATTATGAAGGCTTCTTTTAGGAGTTCACTTTTGTCTGTTCATTGCAATTCGGTTACAGAATTGCCTTGGATGCTATGGAATGACCTATTTCAAGGGTTCGTATATAGAGGGGTTATTTCTTCGAAGTGTCTTCTTTCACGAAGGTTTGCTTGTACTCGTATGATTATCATGGCAATTCCGTTTAACAGCAGACGCACGATTTGCAAATGCAAATTGCGACTTTTTTGTTAACTTTTAAAAGCATTGCTACGTTTTGGCCTTTCTCGATGCCTACCAAGTGAGAGCATCTTTTTCAAGAGTGCTTCGACTTTGAATACGCTTGCCGTTGCAAATTGTCTATCTCAGTTGGTTGCACAACAAACTAACAATATTTAACTCGTCGGTTGCTTCAACTATATTTTCCAAGAACTTTTTAACAAATTTCTTTTTCAGGTTATATTTTGGCCTTTTTCGTCGGCTACCAATTAGAGGGACAATTTTTCGGAAGCCTTAAATTCCTAGGATTTTCTATATAACTCCGTTCTTTGAAAACAGAATAGTTCAATCGTCCGGTACTTCACAAAAGGTACTTCTGTAACTCGCAGCCCGGTCATGACGAAGACGGGGTGGCTGAAATGCCAATGGTGCGGTACAAACCCGCCGCCGGACGATTCCCCACTCCTAGGGTGCCGAGGGCGAATATGGGAGACC
>ERZ1026780.2177-NODE-2177-length-11704-cov-11.328955_pt1 | contig 11704 bp, 9 predicted proteins | sample MGYA00380126_ERZ1026780 | MGnify/ENA primary metagenome ERZ1026780 (study PRJEB33269, sample SAMEA4719762) | human gut metagenome | biome: human-associated habitat; feature: organic feature; material: feces | place: Cameroon | collected 2013-10 ... | reverse complement strand
AGAGTATGAAAAAATTATTGGTTATGGCAGCTATGGTGCTGTCTTCAGTAGGTGCATTCGCACAGTATTCAGCAGGCGACATCACTATTCAGCCTAAAGTCGGTTTGAACGTATCTTCCGTTACTGAAGACGAAGCTGGTTACAAAGCAGGCTTCGTTGGTGGCGTAGAGGGAGAATATCACGTTTCACCCATGGTAGGAATCAGCGCCGGTCTTCTCTATTCTATGCAAGGAGCCTCAGTTAAGGACGCAGAAGGAGACCCCAAATTGGAGATGAACTATGTGAATATCCCTATTTTGGTAAACGCCTATGTTGCAAAAGGCCTGGCACTGAAAGCTGGTATTCAGCCTGCATTCAATGTAAGCAATAAAGTAAAAATTGACGGCATCAGTATCGACTACGACAAATATGCACCAGAAGGAGCAGAGATAAAGACTTTTGATTTCTCTATTCCTGTAGGAATTTCTTACGAGTACATGAACGTTTGCCTCGATGCTCGTTACAATATCGGTGTATCAAAAATTGCGGATGGTGGTTCTGACCGCAACTCTGTATTCCAGATCACTTTGGGTTACAAGTTCAAGCTCTAAACTTTAGCGATTACCCCATGACAGGCATTTTCTGTAGAGAGCCTGTCGCTTATTCATAGAGATGCCCCCGCAGACTCTTCCCCACATCAAGGAAAGTCTGCGGGGGCTCTGTTTTTATAGCTCATTACGAGAGCATTAGTAAACTTTAGCAATGAAGTCTTGGCTGTATCAACAGAAAGTAGTATTTTTGCAGAGCAAAAAACAACAACAAAACAAAAAAAAGAAAATGAATATATTAGTGACAGGAGCCAACGGACAGCTCGGCAACGAGATGAGAATCGTGAGCAAGAACACCACAGACCACTATCTCTTCACCGACGTGAACCAGGTGGAAGGCGTGGAAACCATTTACCTCGACATTACAGACATGGACGCCATACGCAAGATGGTGAGTGAGAACCACATAGACGCCATCATCAACTGTGCGGCATGGACCAATGTGGATGCCTGCGAAAATGACGAGAAGTTGGCTGCACTTGCAGAGAAACTGAATGCCGATGCTCCAGAGAACCTTGCCTTGGCAATGAAGGAGACAGGCGGACTGCTCGTGCAGATTTCCACCGACTACGTCTTTGGCAAGGAACCATATAATGTACCTTGCGGACCCCAGCAGAAGGGAACTCCTACAGGCGTATATGGTACAACCAAGCTTCACGGCGAACAGAAAATCATGGCAAGCGGTTGCCGGTATGTCATCATCCGCACCGCATGGCTCTACTCTGAGTTTGGCAAGAACTTCTGCAAGACAATGCTCAACCTCACTGCCACAAAGCCACAGTTGAAGGTAGTGTTCGACCAATGCGGAACTCCTACCTATGCTCTCGACCTGGCCAACGCCATCCTCACTGTCATAGACAAGATAAAGTCGGCCGACGACAAGAGCAAATACACCGGCATCTATCATTTCTCTAACGAGGGAGTGTGCTCCTGGTACGACTTCACACAGATGATAGCCCGCATAGCCGGACACACACAGTGCGACATACAGCCCTGCTACAGCTCGGAATATCCTTCGCCAGTGGCCCGTCCTGCCTACTCCGTGCTCGACAAGCGAACCATTAAGGAAACCTTCGGCGTGAAAGTGCCCTACTGGATTGACTCGTTACAGCAGTGCATTGCAAACCTCCTTAAGTAACATTTTAAATAATAAATATAATGAAGCGAAATATCATCATCACAGGCGGCGCCGGATTTATCGGCTCACACGTTGTCCGTCTGTTCGTGAACAAATATCCCGAGTATCACATCATCAACCTCGACAAGCTGACTTATGCAGGCAATCTGGCCAACCTCAAGGACATCGAGGACAAGCCCAACTACACCTTTGTGAAGGGCGACATCTGCGACTTCGAGCTGATGCTCAAGTTGATGAACGACTATCAGGTAGACGGCATTATCCATCTGGCTGCAGAAAGCCACGTAGACCGCTCTATCAAGGATCCATTCACCTTTGCACAGACCAACGTGATGGGAACACTCTCGCTCCTGCAGGCTGCAAAGACCTACTGGGAGAGTCTGCCCGAAGGCTATGAGGGCAAGCGCTTCTACCACATCTCTACCGACGAGGTGTATGGTGCCTTGCAGATGACACACCCCGAGGGCGTGGCAGCACCTTTCTCCACCAAGGCATCGAGCGGCAAGAACCACGAGGCTTATGGCGAGGAATTCTTTGTAGAAACCACCAAGTACAATCCCCATTCTCCCTACTCGGCTTCCAAGGCCAGCAGCGACCACTTTGTACGTGCTTTCCACGATACTTACGGCATGCCTACCATCGTGACCAACTGCTCCAACAACTATGGTCCTTACCAGTTCCCAGAGAAGCTCATCCCTCTCTTCATCAACAACATACGCCATCGCAAGCCTCTGCCCGTCTATGGCAAGGGTGAGAACGTGCGCGACTGGCTCTACGTGGTAGACCATGCCCGTGCCATCGACGTCATCTTCCACGAAGGAAAGGTGGCTGAGACCTATAATATCGGAGGTTTCAACGAGTGGAAAAACATTGACATCATCAAGGTGGTTATCAAGACCGTAGACCGTCTTCTCGGTCGCAAGGAGGGCGAAGACCTCGACCTCATCACTTACGTCACCGACCGAAAAGGCCACGACATGCGTTACGCCATCGACTCACGCAAATTGCAGCGAGAATTGGGCTGGGAACCAAGTCTGCAGTTCGAAGAGGGCATCGAGAAAACCGTGAAATGGTATCTCGACAACCAGGAATGGATGGACAATGTAACCTCTGGCGACTATCAGAAGTATTACGAGAACATGTACGACAACAAATAAATTTGTCAAGCCAAGGCGTGAAAAATTTTGATTTTTTACGCATTAAGACATGAGCTTGAGCATTACGCATAAAAAATTGAGCTTTGAACATTGAATCATTATGAGAAAACAAATAACTCTCATAATGCTCAATATTCAAAGCTCAAAACTTTTGTGCTTTATAACGCTTTGGCTTTATCCTTCACGGAAGAAGTCGAAAGCCTCTTTGATTTCGTCGATGGTGGCACTTTGGTTGATGCGAATATCACCTATTCCACCCAGCAAGGTGAAGTTGATGATGCCATCCTGATTTTTCTTGTCATGGCGCATCAGTTCTATCAGTTCGTCGTAGTCATCGCAGGTGATAGGAAGCGAGCCATAGTTTTCCTTAATGAAGTTCACCGTCTGTCGCATCTTCTCCGTGGGGAATCCAGTCTTCACCACACTCAGATAGAGTTCCGGAATCAGACCGAACGCCACAGCATAGCCATGCAGAACAGGCTTGCGCTTCAGTGCCCAGCTTTCAAAGGCATGCCCGAAAGTGTGTCCCAAGTTGAGCGCCTTGCGGATGCCGTGCTCATGAGGATCCTGCTTTACGATGCGCTCCTTTACCGCCACGCTATCGCCCACCATGCGTTGCAACTGCTGCAAGTCGGGATGAGCCAGGTCGAAGCCAACCAGCTCCGCCCACATCTTTTCGTCAGAAATCAAACCATGCTTCAGCATCTCGGCATAGCCCGAACAGATGTTCTCGGCATCGAGCGTGCGCAGGAACTCAGTATCGAGAATGACAAACTTGGAGTCGCAGAACACACCGATCTCGTTCTTCAGTCCGCCGAAGTTTATGCCCGTCTTTCCTCCCACCGAAGCATCCACCATCGAGAGGAGCGTAGTGGGGATATTGATGAAGTTGATGCCACGCTTGAAAGTTGCTGCGGCAAAGCCACCCAAGTCGGTAACCATTCCACCACCCAGGTTTATCATGCACGAATGGCGCGATGCACCGCCCTCGCCCAACGACTTCCATACGTGTACCATCGTGTCGAGGTCTTTGTGCGTATCGGTAGCACCAATGGTAATGACCTTCGCATCCCTGAGCGAGAAATAATTTTTCACAACAGGCCAGCACTTGACAACTGTGGTTTCGTCGGTAAGCACAAAAATTTTGTCGTGCTCGCACTCTGCCAAGGCTTCGGCTATCTCACTTTCGAGATTGGTAGAAATGATGACTCTCTGACTCATAAATTTATCAATATATTATAAATAATGTAATTCTTGCGTGCAAAGGTACGTATTTTTCTGCATTTTGATGCAAAAGAACACACTTTTAGCATTCTTTTCACACATTTTAGACTAAACCTTATCACAAAGGATGCGTCTAAACTATCAAGCGAACAAAAAAAACGATCTATAAAATACAGAAATGAGAAAATCAGTACTCACTCTGCTCCTGCTATTCATCGCCATGATGATGCAGGCACAGCAACACCTCATCACGGGTGCCATTATCGACAAGGGAACCAACGACCCTGTCGAGGCATCGACCGTACAACTGCTACGCGCGGACAGCACCTATATCTCAGGCGCCATCAGCGACGAGAATGGACTCTTCAGCCTTCAGGCTCCCGAAGACGGCAGTTATCTGCTCAAGATAACCAGCGTAGGATACAAGCCCACCGTAAGGCGCATCATGATGACCCAGGGCAAAGATCTCGCCATGGGCAAGATAAACATCAACGCAGAGGCCATCATGCTCAAGGCCGCCACCGTCACGGCCATGGCCAAGAAAGTGGTGCTCAAGGAAGACACCTTCGTGTACAACTCTGCGGCTTATCGCACACCAGAAGGCTCCACCATCGAAGAACTCGTGAAGCGCCTGCCTGGTGCTGAGGTGAGCGACGACGGAAGCATCAAAATCAACGGAAAGGAAGTGAAGAAGATTCTCGTAGACGGCAAGGAGTTCATGACCGGCGACACCAAGACGGCTCTGAAAAACCTGCCTACCAGCATCATCGACAAGATCAAAGCCTACGACGAGAAGAGCGACCTGGCCAAGGTGACGGGCATCGACGACGGAGAAGAGGAAACCGTGCTCGATTTCGGCGTCAAGAGAGGCATGAACAAAGGACTCATCGCCAACATGGACCTCAGCATGGGCACCAAGCAACGATACAGCGAAAGAGGCATGGCGGCTTATTTCAACGACCGCAACCGACTCATGATGTTCGCATCAGCCAACAACACCAACGACATGGGATTCCCCGGAGGTGGAGGCCCTGGCGGATGGGGATTCAACAAGCAGGGACTCAACGCCTCGAAGATGCTGGGTCTGAACTACAACTACGAGAACAAGGACAAGCTCAAGATGGACGCCTCGCTGAGATGGAACCACAGCGATGGAGACATCAGCAGCACGGTGGCTTCCGAGAACTTCGTGAGCCAGAACTCGTCTTTCTCGAACAGCCGTGCCAAGAACTTCTCGCGCAGCAACAGCTGGGACGGACGTTTCCGCTTGGAATGGAAACCCGACACGATGACCAATATCATGTTCCGTCCATCGTTCACCATCAAGAGCAGCGATGCACTGGCACGAAGCATGTCGGCACAGTTTAACGCCGATCCTTACCAAATCACTAACGATCCGCTTGAGGACGCAGCACGTGCCGAGCTGGGACTGGAGGACGTAAGCACAAGCAAGAGTCTGTTGCAGCAGGCTGGAGCTCTCGTCAACCTGCAGTCATCGAACAGCATCAGCTATAGCGAGTCGGAAAACGTGAAAGGCATGTTGCAGTACAACCGCCGGCTCAGCGCCATGGGACGCAACGTCACCGTGCGCACCGATGCCAGCTACGGCAAGACCGATGCCAACAGTCTCTCGCTCACCAATGCCTACATGTACCTTGTAGATGTGGCCAACGGCAACGAGACCGACCACTACAACACTTATCGTTACAACGTGACGCCTACCCGCAACTACAGCTACTCTCTGCAGGCCACCTACAGTGAGCCGCTCTGGCGTGCCACCTTCCTGCAACTGAGCTATAAGTTCACCTACAAGTATTCGAAGACCGACCGCTCCACCTACAACTTCTCCGACTTCAGCGATGAGGAGGCAAACCAGTGGGCTTCCATCACTCCCGAGTATCGTGGATGGGGCAACTACTTAGGCACCCTGCGCTCGCCCCTCGACGAGTATTTCGACAGCGACCAGAGCCGATTCTCAGAGTACAAGAACTACATACACGAGATGCAGCTCATGATGCGATTCATCCGACCAAAGTACAACCTCAGCTTCGGAGCCATGCTCCAGCCACAGAGGTCGAACTTCATCTACGACTATATGGGGCAGCACATCGAAACGACACGCAACGTCACCAACTTTGCGCCTGCGCTCGACTTCCGTTACCGCTTCAGCAAGGTGAGCAACCTGCGCGTCAACTATCGCGGAACCACCTCGCAACCCTCTATGACCGACCTGCTCGACATCACCGACGACAGCAACCCGCTCAACATCAAGAAGGGAAATCCGGGACTGAAACCATCGTTCACCCACAACTTCCGACTCTTCTACAACAACTATATAGAGAAGCACCAGCGCGCCCTGATGACATTCGTCAACTTCTCGACGACACGCAACAGCATCAGCGACATGGTGACCTACGACGACAAGACCGGTGGACGAACCACACAACCCGAAAACATCAACGGCAACTGGAACGCACGAGGAGCCTTCATGTTCAATACAGCCATCGACAGCGCTGGCGTATGGAACATCAACACCTTCACCACCCTTGCCTATACCAATGCCGTGGGCTATCTGAGCCTCGACGGAAAAACCTCGCAGAAGAACACCACCAAGCAGACACAGGTGGGCGAGCGAATCGCCATGGGCTATCGCAACAGCTGGCTTGAGGTCAACCTCAACGGAACCCTCAACTACAACTATGCCCGCAACAAGCTTCAGTCGTCGAGCAACATGAACACCTGGCAGTTCTCTTACGGACCGAGCCTCACAGCCACCATGCCCTGGGGCATGAGCCTGAGCACAGACCTGAGCCAGAGCAGCCGACGAGGATACAGCGACAAGTCGATGAACACCAACGAACTGGTTTGGAACGCCCAACTCTCGCAAGGCTTCCTCAAGGGCAAGCCCCTCACCGTGATGATCCAGTTCTACGACCTGTTGCACCAGCAGAGCACCCTGAGCCGTGCCCTTACTGCCATGGCCCGTACCGATACCGAGTACAACAGCATCAACTCTTATGCCATGCTCCACGTCATCTACCGACTGAACATCATCGGAGGCAAGCAGGCACGCGAGGCGATGAGGAATGGCGGACGCCCCGACTTCGGCGGACGACCCTTCAATGGCGGACGTCCTCCCATGGGTCCTCCTCCAGGAGGCGGACATCGTCGCTTCTAAGTAACTCAACTTTTGCTGGGTTCAGACTTAGCCATACAGCCATATACATGATGCCCAGAACCATTCGTCATCGTTGGTTCTGGGCATATTTTTGTCTCATTGGCTCTAACATCTCTACACCTTTCCACATCCGTCAGTTTTAATTTTTATAAAATAATCTTTAAATAACTATAATTATACAGCAAGAAAACTATAACGATACAAATATTTTCCTAACTTTGCAACCACTTTTTATTATAACAGAAATGAAACATCGTATTTTAAGCATGACAATGTCACTTTGCCTCGCCTGCACGATGGGAGCGCAAAGTGCCGAAAAGGTTGTACCCATCAAGTATGGAAACATGGATAACTGGGTTATCAGAAACATCAAGGAATCAGGTATTATAGGCGGAAACAAGAAGGTGGTTTATGCCGTAGGTCCGTCGATGACCATCAACGGCAATACCCCCTACACCAACAAGGGCGGCTCGCCCTGGGGAACCTCCAATGTGCTTGCCCACGTGTCGGGCATCTATAAGACCAACAACTCAGTATATCGCGACAAGCACGAGAACGGCTATTGCGCCAAGCTCGTCACCCATATCGAGAAGGTGAAGGTACTGGGACTCATCAACATCAAGGTGCTTGCAGCAGGCTCGCTCTTCCTGGGCGACGTGCGCGAACCCATCACCGGAACCAAGGACGGTCCTAAGGCCATCAACTGGGGCATTCCTTTCACCCATCGTCCCAAGGCGGTGCGTTTCGACTATAAGACTCTGTTGCCCAACTCAGCCACCCGCATCAAGCAGAACGGCTTCAGCAGTGCTTCGACAGTGGCAGGACGCGACTATGCTGTCGCCATCCTCTATCTGCAGAAGCGTCACGAGGATGCCCAGGGCAACATCACAGCCAAGCGCGTGGGCACCATGGTGGTGAAGTACAGCAAGAGCACCAATGGATGGGTGAACGACGCCACCTACACCATCCACTATGGCGACATCCGACACATGGCAGGCTATGACGCCTCGCTCATGGGACTGCGCTCCACCGACTATGCCCGCAACAGCAAGGGCAAGAGCGTCATCATCAAGGAGACGGGATGGGCTTCAGCCAACGAGACCCCTACCCACCTCATCCTGCAGTTCTCTTCCAGTCACGGCGGAGCCTATATAGGAACGCCCGGCAACACGCTCTGGATAGACAACGTGGCACTCGTTTACTAACTTTTATCACATACAGACACCCCTACACATTATTATATATATAACACATGAAGCTTCTTCTACTCTCATGCCTCTTATGCCTCCTCGCCGTCAGCATTTGCCAGGCGAGGAGCGCCAGCACATACGCACCTGCGCTTGCCATCGACTCTGACTCTGATGTCACCGCTCTGCAAGCCTTCGCTTGCGATACGACCCAAGTGAAGACACAAGAGAACACAGAGAAAGACGAGCCGCAAGAGAAGAAGAAATCGCTCATTACCCGTTTTCTCGACTACTTCAACGATGCCAACAAGAAGAACGACAAGCGGTTCGACTTCAGCATCATCGGAGGCCCGCACTATGCCACCGACACCAAGCTGGGCTTAGGCTTAGTGGCAGCAGGCATCTATCGCTCCGACCCTGCCGACACGCTCCTCCTCCCCTCCAATGTGTCGCTCTTTGGCGATGTCAGCACCGTGGGCTTCTATCTGCTCGGTGTGCGCGGAACCCACATCTTCCCCCACGACCGTTACCGTGCCGTCTACACGCTCTACTTCTATTCCTTCCCCTGCAAGTTCTGGGGCATGGGATACGACATGGGCGACAACGACGACAACGAGAGCGACATGAAGCGATGGCAGGTGCACGTGAAGGGAAGCTTCCTGTGGAACCTTGGCAGCAATCTCTTCCTCGGTCCGTCTTTGGCCTACGACTACATCATCGGCAAGCACATCGAGCGCCCTGAGCTCTTGGCGGGAATGGACCGGCATACCGACAACTATGGCGTGGGATTCACCTTCATGTTCGACAACCGCGACAACCTCACCTATCCCCACCGGGGTTATTACGTGAACCTCACCCAGATGTTCCGTCCGCGCTTCATGGGCAACGACTATGCCTTCAGCACCACCGAGCTCCAGCTCAACGCCTACCAGCAACCCTGGCGAGGAGCCGTACTGGCCGAGGATCTTCGTTCCACGCTCAACTTTGGCAATCCCTCGTGGGGCATGATGGCGCAGACAGGAGGCAGCAATGCCCTGCGCGGATATTACGAGGGCAGATATCGCGACAAGCACATGATAGAAGCCACCGTCGAACTTCGCCAGCACGTGTGGAAACGCAACTCGCTCACGGCATGGGTGGGTGCAGGAACCGTCTTCCCCAAGTTCAGCCAGATGAGAAGCCGTCACATCCTGCCTAACTTCGGACTGGGCTATCGATGGGAATTCAAGAAGAACGTCAACGTGCGTCTCGACTATGGTTTCGGCAAGGGCGGACAGAGAGGATTCCTCTTCAATATCAACGAGGCGTTCTAAAGGTAAAAAAGTAAAAAGGTAAAAAAGTAAAAAAGGTAAAAGGGGCACTATGACAAAATCTCTCAACAAACTGATATACACCTATGCCGTCGTGGCACTGACAGTACCCAACGTGGCACTCTGCTTCAGCGAGGGTCTGAACGCATGGGCATCCTTAGCCAACATCCTGTTGCCTGGTGCCGTCTACATGGCTCTGATGAGCATCTGTCGCAAGCCGGGCAAGATGGTGTGGTGGCTCTTCCCCATCATCTTCTTTGCGGCTTTCCAGATCGTGTTGCTCTATCTCTTCGGCAAGGGCGTCATAGCCGTGGATATGTTCCTCAACCTCGTAACCACCAATCCTGGCGAGGCCATGGAGTTGCTCGACAACCTCATTCCTGGCGTGGCGAGTGTCTTCATCCTCTATCTGCCCCTGCTCATCCTGGGCGTGGTGTCCATACGGAGCAAGAAGGCACCCGTGCTGTCCTCTGCCCTCAGAAAGCGATATGCCCTGTGGGCTTCAGCCTTGGCCATCGTGGGATGCATCTTTGTTGCCACGGCCTGTCTCTCCCGTCCCTCCTGCGATGATACGGAGACGCAGTTCGAGGCTCACGCCCCACACTACAGCGTGCTCAACGACCTCTACCCCGTCAACGTGTTCTATAACCTCTACCTTGCCGTGAAGCGCAACAACGCCTCCATCCACTACAAGGAGGCATCTGCCCGTTTCCGCTTCGATGCCAGGGCGTCTCATCCCGAGGACTCCTGCGAGGTCTACGTCATGGTGATAGGCGAGACGGCACGAGCCGTGAACTTCAGCCTCTATGGTTATCAGCGCGACACCAATCCACGGCTCAGCAAGACCCCGGGACTGGTGGCGTTCAGCGATGTCACCACCCAGTCGAACACCACCCACAAGAGTGTGCCCATGCTCCTCTCGCAGGCTTCGGCCTCCGACTTCGAGCGTCTCTTCCACGAGAAAGGCATCCTGCAGGCATTCCGTGAGGCAGGCTTCCACACCGTGTTTCTGAGCAATCAGCGCCCCAACCACTCGTTCATCGACTTCCTGGGCGAACAGGCCGACCAGTGGCTCTTCCTCAAGACGGGCGATGCCAACCCGGCTGGCCGTGAGCTGGCCGAAGCCCCGGGCAAGGACGGCAACTACTATGATGCCGACCTGTTGCCCATCCTCGACAAGATACTGAGTCAGAAACGCAAGAAGGAATTCATCGTGCTCCACACCTATGGCTCTCACTTCAACTACATGGACCGCTATCCCCGACAGATGGCGCATTTCCAGCCCGACACGCATTGCGAGGCCAAGAAGGAGAACCGCCCCGACCTCATCAACGCCTACGACAACACCATCCGCTATACCGACTTTGTGCTCAGCGGTGTGATAGAGCGCCTGAGAGCACACGGAAGCATGAGCGCCATGCTCTATACAAGCGACCATGGCGAGAACATCTTCGACGACAGTCATAAGCTCTTCCTTCATGCTTCGCCCCGAGCTTCGGAGTACGAGTTGCATGTGCCCTTCCTGGTATGGACATCGCAGAGCTTCCGGCATCAGGAGCCAGCCGTGGCACAAGCCCTCTCCGCCAACCGCCACAAGCAGGCACAGAGCAGCCGTTCCGCCTTCCACACCATGCTCAATATCGGTGGCATCAGCACGCGCTTCCGCCAAGAGCACGAGTCGTTGGCGAGCCCTGCCTATCGTCCCGCCCCTCTGCTCTACCTCAACGACCACAACGAGGCTATCCCACAGGCAGAATGTGGATTTTAGGTTATTGAACTTGCGAAACTTCAATTAGGTTATTGAAGTTTCGCATGTGGTTCAAGTACGGGCTGAAGGCCCAAAAGCTCCTAGCCCAAAGGTAATGGACACAAGCAGCACGCCCTGAAGGGGCAGAAGCTCTTAGCCCAGGGCAGCGCCCTGGG
>ERZ1026780.2171-NODE-2171-length-11714-cov-3.413243_pt1 | contig 11714 bp, 13 predicted proteins | sample MGYA00380126_ERZ1026780 | MGnify/ENA primary metagenome ERZ1026780 (study PRJEB33269, sample SAMEA4719762) | human gut metagenome | biome: human-associated habitat; feature: organic feature; material: feces | place: Cameroon | collected 2013-10 ... | reverse complement strand
GGGCAACGGTGCTCTACGCCGTTGTAATTTTTCTCATCAGGGTGATGGGCAAGCGTCAGATAGGCGAATTGCAGCCCGCCGAATTCGTCGTGACGATGCTGGTGTCGGAGATAGCCTCCATACCTATGCAGGATAACACGATACCGATATTAAACTCGATAAGCGCTCTCTTTGTGCTCGTGGCGTATGAGGTCATCACCTCGGCAGTGAGCCTCAAGAGCTATAAATTCCGTGCGTTCATGCAGGGGCACCCGATAATCGTCATCCGCGACGGAGTTATCGACATCAAAGCGCTCAAAAAAATGCGAATGAGCGTCAACGACCTGATGGGCGCGCTGCGGCAAAAGGACGTGTTTGAGATTTCGCAGGTATCCTATGCGATATTTGAGACAAACGGGCAGATAAGCGTGCTGCTGAAGCCCGAAAATATGAACGCCACCGCCGGCGACCTTAACCTGAAGCCGCAGGACGAGGGGATGCCGTTCGCCGTTATCTGCGACGGCACTGTGATTGAGGACGCCGTGGAGCAATCGGGCATTGAGCGCAGCAAGATAAAGAACGCCGTCAGCTCGGCGGGGATGGAGATAAGCGAGGTGCTGATAATGACCGTCACTCCGCACGGCAAGACCTATATAGTCAGAAAGGGCGATGAGAATTGAAAAAGCTCGCAATAGCCGTTGCAATGCTGATAACGGCGATAGGCATAGCCGTGTGGTCGGGCATTATATTCAAAAATGAAATGGCGGCGCTCTCCTCCTCGCTTGAGGGGCTGCTCGATATCTCCGAGAGCTGCGACGACGATACTCTCGCCGAGGAGACGGAGAAGACCATTGCCGTTTGGAACGACGCCTCAAAGGCGCTGCACGCTCTGGTCATGCATGACGCAATGAACGAGGTCGAGCAGAGCATAACGGCGCTGCCCGACCTGCTGCGCCACGGCGGGCGTGAGGAATTCCGCACAAAGTGCATAGAGGCGCTAAGCCAGATACAAAACCTTGTCAGCGCCGAGCGGCTGAGCTGGGAAAACGTGCTCGCAATTGTGTATGAACTGTAAAATCGGCAAATTCCCTTGTTTTTTATTTTATAACATGATACAATTATAGCGAGCACAGAGAGGAGGAGGTTACAGGATATGGATCTGTTTATGCTCATTTTCTGGATAGTCCTGCTCGTTGTTCTTCTCATCGTGGAGGCCGCCACAGTCCAGCTCGTGACGATTTGGTTTGCAATAGGCGCCGCTGCGGCGCTGATAGCGCGGATCTGCGGAGCTGCGCTATGGTTGCAATGGGTGCTGTTTGTGGTTGTATCGGCAGTCACTCTTGCGGCGACAAGACCACTCGTGAGGAAGATAACGAAGCAAAAGACACAGCCCACCAACGCCGACCGCTGCATCGGCGAGACAGCAATGGTGACCGAGGATATCGACAACATAGCCGGCAAGGGCAGGGTCGAGGTCAACGGTATAAGCTGGACCGCCCGCTCGTCGGACGGAGCGAATTTCCGCAAAGGCGAGCTTGTCACCGTGGAGCGCATTGAGGGCGTGAAGCTCATAGTCAAGGCGCAGAACTGATTAATTTTGAGGAGGCAAAACAATGGATCTGATAGTAGGCATCATTCTGATATTCCTTGCAGTTTTTCTCATTGCAATAGTTGTGATGAACGTCAAGATAGTCCCGCAGTCAAAGGCGTATGTCATCGAGCGCCTCGGCGCATACAGCGCCACTTGGCAGACGGGCATACATGTTAAGATCCCCTTCATTGAGCGCATTGCAAAGCAGGTCTCGCTCAAGGAGCAGATAGTCGATTTCCCGCCCCAGCCCGTTATCACCAAGGATAACGTCACCATGCAGATAGACACGGTCGTTTTCTTCCAGATAACCGACCCGAAGCTCTTTGCATACGGCGTTGAGCGCCCGCTCGCCGCTATCGAGAATCTGACGGCGACCACGCTCAGAAACATCATCGGCGAAATGGAGCTTGACCACACCCTCACCTCCCGCGACGTCATCAACGCCAAGATCAGAGGCGTGCTCGACGAAGCGACCGACCCGTGGGGCATCAAGGTCAACAGAGTTGAGCTTAAAAACATCCTGCCGCCCAGAGAGATTCAGGACGCGATGGAGAAACAGATGAAGGCGGAGCGTCAGCGCCGCGAAGCGATACTCACCGCAGAGGGCGAAAAAGCAAGTAAGATCCTTGTTGCAGAAGGTCAAAAGGAGAGCAAGATCCTTGCCGCAGAGGCGGATAAGCAGAGCGCCATCCTCGCCGCAGAGGCAATCAAGGAAGCCAAGATCAGAGAGGCGGAGGGTGAAGCCGAAGCCATCATCAAGGTCGAGCAGGCAAGGGCGAAGGCTATCGAGCTTATCAACTCCGCAGCGCCCGGCGACGGCTACCTGACCATCAAGAGCCTTGAGGCATTTGAGGCGGCCGCGGACGGCAAAGCAACGAAGCTCATCATCCCCAGCAATCTCCAGGGCCTTGCGGGTCTCGCCGCAGGCGTCAAAGAAATCGTCTCTGAATAAAATAAGCTATACAAAAAGGCTGCACGGCGATGAACCGTGCAGCCTTGATTTTATATCACATCAGTTTTGTCTTTTTGAACGCCATTACGACAGGCGGGACGAGCAGGATATGGCAGATTATCGCGGGCACCGCTTGGGTAAACGCCCCTGCGACGAACATCGCCATGCTGAATTCCGAGCCGCCGAGCCCCGCCATTATGAAGCGGGCTATTCCCCATACCGCTCTGCCGCCGAGCATTGAGATTATGAGCGCGGGGTAGATATAAACATTCTTCTTCGGGAACGCTTTATAAAGCAGGCCGCAGAGCAGACCATAAGCCGCAAGCTCAAACGCCATTGAGACCGCAATAGGATACATCGTCGGCATTGAGAAAAGCAGGCTGCGCATCAGCGGAGCGATAAAGCCGACTGCCGCGCCGTATTGCCAGCCGCAGACAAAGCCGCAGATAAGCACGGCGATATGGCGTTGCCTATCTGCGGCACGCCGCCGGTTATAAAGGGCAATATGATGCAAAGGGCAAGAAACATTGCGGAAAGAGTGAGATGATAAACGGTCTTCATAAGCTGCTCCTTTAGATAAAAATATCAGGCATCTGTCCCCTGCTCGGAGACGGATGCCTTCATGGTCTTTTATGTTCTGTTGGAAATCATCGGCTTCTGCCGTCGGCGCCGCTTCATGCGACTCAGATATTATATAACACCTTCAGCCGTTTGTCAACATCCCGTTCCGATGTTTTTGACGGTCTCAACGGCTTGATCTATCAGCTCGCTGACGGTGAAGCCGCCCGTGCCGACTATCAGGTTATCGCATTTATTGACGGGCAGCAGCACCCTGACGGCGCTGCTCTGAGCCACAGCCTTGGCCATGGACGGCGATATCTCGCCGAGCAGTGCGTCCGCAATAACAATGCCGACGGGGCCGACTATCACATCCGCCCGCCTGCAGGCGACTATCAAGGCATTCTCGCCCGTCGCAGCTCTTGAAGCCCCGCCCTTGAGCATCGCTTCGCAAGCGGTGCTGTTGGTGCCCACGGCGGTTATCTCCGCCTCGGGGCACGCAGGTATCAGCCGCTCCACGAGCTGCCTGCCGAGCTTGCCGCCCTGACCGTCAACGACGAGTATTTTCATCTACGACCTCACCTTTCGATTATTTAATACCGAAAATCAGTTTGAGAATACCGCTGAGCACCTTCGGGCTGTTCAATACAACGACCTTCACCGTATCTCCCCCTTTGTCAATATCTGCAAAGGCCCAAGCCCGCCAGCACTATCACGCCGGCGATTATGAATATCGCAGCCGTGCAGGGAAAGATCGCGGCGACTATCATGCCCGCCGCAAAAGCGATGCAAACGGCGCCCCGCCTGTCACATATTCTCATTTTATCACCGCCGTTACACTGACTTGAGCATTGCTCAATACAGTATAATCAGCTTCTTGCATTTTCGTTACGCTTACGCAGCTCCCAGTCCTTGATATTTTTCGCCTGCTCCATCATGGCGCAGTAGCTCTCGTGGCGGCTCTTCGGGATATCGCCCCGCTCGACCGCCTCGATGATGCCGCAGCCCTTATCCTTGACGTGCAAGCAGGTGGAGAACTTGCATTTGCCGATATACGGCTCAAATTCGGGGAACGCAAAGGGCAGATCGTCCTTTGTGATCAGCTCCGTCTCCTCAAGGTCAAATGATGAGAAGCCGGGGGTATCCGCCACATAGCCGCCCTCGACCTTAAAAAGCTCGCTCTGGCGGGTGGTGTGCCTGCCCCTGCCGAGCTTGTCGCTTATTTCGCCCGTCTTGAGCGAAAGCGACGGGTCAACGGCGTTTAGCAGTGTCGATTTACCAACGCCCGTGTTGCCGCAAAAGGCGCTTATATGACCGCTCAGCTCACGGCGCACCCGCTCGACGCCCTCGCCCGTTTCGGCGCAGACGGCAAAGCTCAGTATGCCCGCCTTGCGGTATATCTCAACGTATTCCTCAGCCGAGCCGAGATCGCATTTCGTGAAGAGGACGATCGGCTCAACGCCCTTATTCACCGCGATAGCCGTGAGCCTGTCTATGACAAGCAGCACGGGCTTCGGCTCGCAGACCGAGGCGACGATAAAGAGCCTGTCGACATTGGCGACCGGCGGACGGACGAATTCACCCGAGCGCTCGTGTATCTGCTCAATGGTATTCTCCGCCCTGTCGTTGACGCTTATCTCGACCCTGTCGCCCGCAAGCGGCTTTATCCCCGTCTTGCGAAAAAGCCCTCTCGCCTTGCATTCATACACTTCACCGGCGGCCTCTACATAATAGAAGCCGCCGATACCTTTAAGAATTATGCCTTCGAGTTTCTCCATTTATCAGACTCCGTCCTTCTGACCGACGGTGAGAATTATCTCGGTGTCGGTGAAATATGTGGACGTAGTGCCGAAAATGCCCGTGGAGGTGGGCGAGGGCGACTGATTCTTGACCATGCCGTTCTCAGCGTCGGTGTAGACCGTAACGCCCTCTATCTTGATATTGTTGAAGCCCTCGGCGTTCAGCCGCTGCTTCGCCTGCTCGAGAGACAGACCTCTGACATCGGGGATCGCCTTTTTGCTCAGCACGGAATTGCTGTTTGAATAAGCTCCGCCGCTGACGACCGCGGGATTCTTGGTGAAGTCGACTCTGCAGGAATAATATTCCTTATTATCAATATAGATCTTAACGGGGGCGTCGTTGCCGCTGCCCTCTATCTTGACCTCATAAGAGCTGCCGTCGAGCAGCAGGGTCTTATTGACATAGGATTCGTTGCTGACGAATATCTCGAATGTTCCCCTTGTGCCTGTGGAGGGCAGGACTATGCTGAACGATGCGCTCGAAATTGCGGGCACGCCGTTGCTGACGGTCAGGGTGACCTTGCTGCCGGATATGACCTTTTCGGGATTCGCGGGCGACTGGTCTATGACCTGACCTGCGGGCTTGTCGCTGTTCTCGCTCTTGACATTTTCATCGACCACGAGATTTGCGGATTCGATAAGAGCCTTCGCCATCTCAAGATCCATGCCGACAACGGAGGGAACGGGTATCAGATCCTTGTCGCTGGCATAATAAATTATTATCTTTGAGCCGCTCTCAGCCTCGGTATTCCTCTCGGGGTCGGTCCTGATAACGGTGCCGAACGCCTCGGACATGCTGACGATGGGCTGACCATCCACGACGAAGCCCTGGCTCTCAAGCATCTTCCTCGCCTGCTCATACATCATACCGTAAACATCGTTGACGACCTTTTTCTCATAAGTCGTGGCGACAGAGATCGTTATCTCGTTCTTGTCGGGCGTGACCTTGGTGCCCGAGGTGGGGCGCTGATTGCATATAATGCCGTCGCTGTAGGAGCTGTTGGCGACCTTCTCGACGGTTATCTTGAAGTCCTTATACTTTGCGTTGTCAACGACCTCGTTAACATTGAGGCCGGTAAGCTGAGGCACGGTGAGCGTGTCGCCCTTGAATACATCCGTGAAGAAGAAGAGAGAAGCAAACACTATAAGCGCCACAACGGCAAGACCTATCGCCGTGCCGATAACTATCAGCTTCGTGCGGGAATTGCCCGCGGAATTATCCTGATCATAATCGTCGGGGACTGACGGCTCGGGCTGAGTCAACCGCTCGGTGCGCTGCGAAGTCCTGTTGACTGCGGGCGGTATCTTGGCGTTTGCGAGATCCTGCTTCCTGCCGACATACTTTGTGGGGTCGTTATCGACGAAATAATTCTGCTGAAAGCGAATTGCGGGGTTTCTCTTGAATTCCTCGATATCGAGCAGCATCTCCGCGGCGCTCTGATATCTGTCGTTGGCATTCTTCTGCATAGCGTGCATCACTATCTGCTCAAGGCCGATGGGGATGCTGCTGTTAAGCTCTCTGGGGCGCTTGGGGTCGCTCTGGAGCTGCATGAGCGCGACGGAGACGGAATTCTCCGACTGGAACGGGAGCTGACCCGTAAGCATCTCATACATAACGACGCCGACGGAATAGATATCAGCTCTGTCGTCGGTGGCGTCTCCCCTCGCCTGCTCGGGGCTTATATAATGGACGGAGCCTATGGCACTGTCAGTCATGGTCTTGGTATCGCTGTAGCTGAAGCGGGCGATACCGAAATCCGTCACCTTGATGTTGCCGTTTGAGAGCAGCATTATGTTCTGCGGCTTGATGTCGCGGTGAACTATGCCCTTATCGTGAGCGTGCTGGAGAGCGCGGAGGATCTGCATGGTGAAATGCACCGTCTCCTTGATGCCGAGCCTGCCCTGCTGCTCGATATACTCCTTGAGGGTGATGCCCTCGACATACTCCATGACGATATATTGGAGCTTGTCGCCGTAGTTGACGTTGAGCACCTTGACTATGTTGGGATGCGAAAGCACGGCGATGGCCTTTGACTCATTTTTGAATCTGCGCCTGAACTCCTCATTTGCGAGATATTCATCCTTGAGTATTTTGATGGCGACTATCCTGTCGTCAATGCTGTCATACGCTTTATAAACGACCGCCATGCCGCCGACGCCTATGACCTCCTGTATCTCGTAGCGGCCGTCGATCCTTTTACCCGTGTAATTATCCATAAATCAACATTCCTTTCAATTCAACGATTCGATTCATTTGCTGACGGCGACTACCGTTACGTTATCCGCGCCGTCAATTTTGTTGGCATAGTCAACAAGGCTGTTCGCCGCATCATAAAACCGAACCGAACCGCTCAGGTTGAAAATATCGTCCTCTTTGACGCTGTTTGTCAGGCCGTCGGTGCAAAGTATCAGCAGGCTGCCGTCGTCAAACGGCTCCTGGCAGAAGTCGACCCTGACCTCGCTGTCGACCCCGAGCGCTCGCGTGATTATATGCCTGCTCGGGTGATCCTTTGCCTCCTGAGGAGTAATCTCGCCGTTCTCGATCATTCGCTGGATGACCGAGTGATCCCTCGTCAGCTGGGTTATCTTGCCGCCGCAGGTCATATAAGCCCTGCTGTCGCCGACGTGGGCTATATAAACGAAGCCCCCCGAGACTATGGCCGCCACAGCCGTGGTGCCCATTCCCTCATATTCCTCTTTTGTCAGGGAAAGCTCGTAAATATACTTGTTTGCGTTCTCGAGGGCGGATATGAGCAGACTTTTAACCGCAATGTCGCTCATCCCCTCGCTGAAGCCCGAGGACAGCTTCTCCCGTATCACCTTGACGGCGCTTCGGCTAGCCAGCGCTCCCTCCGCAGCGCCACCAATACCGTCGCATACGACGGCAAAGGCTGTGCCCTCGCAAAGCTCGCCGGCCGTGTAGGAATCCTGGTTATTCTCCCTCACAAGGCCTATGTCCGTCCTTGCTGCGATCCTCATTTGCTTTTATCCCCCTTTTTGTTCATTTTGCGCCTCAATTGCCCGCATGAGTCCTCGATATCCGAGCCGAGCTTGCGGCGCACGGTAGCGGTTATCCCGCTGCCCGCCAAAATCTCGGTGAATCTCTCTATCCGCTCGGGCGAGCTCGGCTTAAACGGGCTCTCCTCGACCTCATTGACCGGTATCAGATTAACATGGCACAGCATCCCCCGCAGCTTCGACGCCAGCAGGCGGGCGCACTCATCGGAGTCGTTGACCCCCGCAAGCATCGAATATTCAAAGGATATGCGCCTCGACGTTTCGGCGGCGTATCGCCTGCAAACGGCAAGCAGCTCGTCGACGTCGTATTTTTTATTGATAGGCATTATTTTGCTTCTCAGCCCGCTGTCCGCCGCATGGAGCGAAATGGAAAGCGTTAGCTGGAGCTTCTTTTTCATCAGCTCCTCTATCTTCGGCACAACGCCGCAGGTGGAGAGCGATATATTACGCATTGAAAGGTTAAGACCCTTTTCGTCCGTCACAAGCTCGATGAAGCGCATGACGTTGTCAAAATTATCGAGCGGCTCGCCCATCCCCATGAGCACGATATGCGACACTCTCTCCCCCAGCTCACGCTGAGCGGTGTAGACCTGCGAGAGTATCTCGCCCGCGGTAAGGCTCCTCTTGAAGCCGCCGAGGGTCGAGGCGCAGAAGGCGCAGCCCATCTTACAGCCGACCTGCGAAGAGACGCAGACCGTGTAGCCGTATTTATATTTCATCACGACGCTCTCGATATAGTCGCCGTCATGGAGAGCGTAAAGGAATTTCACAGTCCCGTCCGCTGCCGACACCTGCTTTTTTGCCACGGTGCAGATATTCAGCGGATACTCCTCGGCAAGCTGCTCCCGCAGAGCCTTGGGCAGGTCGGTCATCTCATCGTAGCTCGCCGCAAGGCGGCAATGGAGCCACTGATAGACCTGCTTTGCCCTGAAGCCCGGCAAGCCCTTGCCGGAGAATACCTCGGCAAGCTCGCCGTAGGTCATGGACATGATATCCTTGCTCATTTTTTGCCTCCGTCTTTTTGAAATACCGCTATGAAGAAGCCGTCGGTGGAATGAATATGCGGCATGAGGGTAAGATATTTATCGCCCTCGCCGTATCTCGGCATATCCGGGAATACCCTGACCGCCGAGAATTCGGGGTGCTCGGACAGGAATCTGTCGCACACGCCGGAATTTTCTTTGGGGTTGAGCGTGCAGGTCGAGTAGACGAGCCTGCCGCCGTCCTTGAGATATCTGACCGCATTGCAGATTATGCGATATTGCAGCTCAGGCAATGAGTCGATATCGGAATATTTTTTGAAGCGTATCTCGGGCTTGCGGCGGATAATGCCGAGACCCGAGCACGGCACGTCGCACAGGACTCTGTCCGCAAGGCCGTAATTCTCGTTGAATATCGAAGCGTCCGAAAGATATGTATAGACATTGCCGAGACCGAGCCTTTCGGCGCCGTGTTTTATAAGCTCAACCCTCGACTGATAGATATCGAAGGCGCGGACCGCGCCGCTGCCGCCCATTTTCTCCGCAATAGTGAACGCCTTGCCGCCGGGGGCGGAGCAGAGGTCAAAGACCGTCTCGCCCTTTTGCGGGTCGAGCGCCTCGCAGCAGAGCTGGGAAGCGATATCCTGGGCGTGGAAAAGCCCATCTTTATAAGCTATAAGCTCGTCGACCGAGCCGGTGTTGCTGATTATAAGCGCATCTGGCAGAATTTCGCTGCGCTGAGATACTACGCCCTCCTCGGCGAGCTTCCAGATAAGCTCGTCGGCGGTTATCTTGGTTGTATTTGCTCTGATGACAACCGGCGGCGCTTCAAGCGCTTTCTCCGCGAGGGCAACGGCGTTCTCACGCCCGTAAGCCTCGGTCCAGAGTGAGATAAGCCACTCTGGGCAGGAATATTTGATTGCAAGGTACTCGGGATCGTCCTCCGAGCACTCGGGCAGGCGCAGCCCGTTATCCGCCACCCTGCGGAGCACCGCGTTCACAAGCGACGCCGCAAAGGCGGATTTGTTGACCTTGGCGAGATTGACGCTCTCATTCACCGCCGCCCTTGACGGCACTTTATCCATAAACAGGAGCTGATATGTACCGAGCCTGAGCACTGTGTGCAGCTCGGGCTTTAGCTTCCTGACGGGCTGATTGAGATACAGCCCGAGGTTATAGTCAATGAGTATCATTCTGTCGAGAGTGCCGTAGACGAGGTTGCACATAAACGCCTTGTCGCGCTCGTCGAGGTCGGGATTCTCTTTGAGAGCGGCATCAACGACGAGGTTTGAGTATGCGCCGTCCTTATTTATTTTAAGAAGTGCTTCAAAAGCAAGCTGCCGTGCGCTTTTCATTATATATATCCTTTCGGGATCAGTCTCGCCTGTTGCTAAAACGCAGCAGGAGGCGGAGAAGGTTTGCGAGAGACACTATCATCGAGGCGACGTAGGTCATTGCCGCGGCGGCGAGCACTTTCTTTGCCCCGCCTATCTCATCGTCACGCAGGAGCTGCGTTTCGTCAATGACCTTGATGGCTCTGCGGCTGGCGTTGAACTCAACGGGCAGCGTCGCCACCTGAAAGATGAATACTGCGGCATAAAGCCCCAAGCCGACATAGATAAGAATGGAGAAACTGAATATCCAGCCTATCAGCGCAAGCGGTATGCCTATCGTCGAGCCGATATTGCACACGGGGATTATGGCGTTCCTTATCTTGATGGGGGCGTAATTCTCGGCGTGCTGGGCAGCGTGACCCGCCTCGTGGCAGGCTATGCCTATCGCGGCAACGGTGCTGCTGTTATAAACACCGTCCGACAGGCGAATGACCTTTGACCTCGGGTCATAGTGGTCGGTCAAATTGCCGCTGACCCGCTCGATACGAACATCGGTTATCCCGTAGAAATTCAGCACCGCCTGTGCGGCGTATGCGCCGGTCATCCCTCTGGAATTCGGCACACGCGAATACTTCCTGTAGGTCGTCTTGACCTGCACCTGCGCCCAAATGGCAAGCAGCAGCGCCGGGACGACAAGTATCAAATAGTAATAATCAAAGTAAAAATACGGCATATCTATCCCTTTCCGTTTTATTCAAACAGACTGCCCGTTTCCACATGATTGCCCCGCAGGTAATCGGCAGCGGGCATCGCTTTTTTGTTCTCCGCCTGCAATTGAAGTATCTCAATGCAGCGCAGGTCTCCGCAGGCGACGAGCAGGCGCTTGTCGGCCCTGACTATCTCGCCGGGCTTTGTGCCGCGCTCCTCGGTGAGCACGCTGCGAAGGAGCTTCACGGTCTTGCCGCCGAGCTTCGCCGTCGCCGACGGCCACGGAGAAAGACCTCTTATCTTATTATGCACTTCCCGGGCGCTGAGACTCCAATCAACGGGAGACAGCTCCTTGGAAAGCATGGGAGCGTAGGTAAATTCTGCGTCATTCTGCTTGACGGGCTTCAGCTCGCCTTTTTTGAGGGCTTCCAGAGTCTCCTCAAGCACATCCGCTCCGAGGGCGGAGAGCCTGTCGTGCAGCTCGCCGGCGGTCTCATTCTCGCCGATCTCAATCTCACGGCTGATGAGCATATCGCCCGTGTCAAGCCCCTCATCCATCTGCATCGAGGTAACGCCCGTCACCTTGCAGCCGTTTATGACCGACCACTGAATGGGCGCCGCGCCCCTGAGCTTCGGCAGCAGTGAGGCGTGGATATTAATGCAGCCGTACTTGGGATAATCGAGGATCTCTTTCGGCAGTATCTTGCCGTAGGCGACGACGATAACAAGCTCGGGCTGAACGCTTTTAAGCATTTCGAGCGCCGTGCCGTCCCTCATCTTGGTCGGCTGCAAAAC
>ERZ1026780.2170-NODE-2170-length-11716-cov-11.451591_pt1 | contig 11716 bp, 6 predicted proteins | sample MGYA00380126_ERZ1026780 | MGnify/ENA primary metagenome ERZ1026780 (study PRJEB33269, sample SAMEA4719762) | human gut metagenome | biome: human-associated habitat; feature: organic feature; material: feces | place: Cameroon | collected 2013-10 ... | reverse complement strand
CTTAACCTCACTTTTCCCATTCTTAACCTCACTTTTCCCATTCTTAACCTCACATCCGTTTTCAGGAGTGATTTCTTTATTTATATTATATGTCGTCCAGCGGTTTTTGCTTTCTTGGTTAAGCAGGTTTTTATCAACCATATTGTGCAGTAACTTGCCTATTTCCAAAGAGTTCATTCCAAGCATTTGTTGAAGCTCCATATTACTTACGCTATCACCATTCCAAACGTATGCCATTACTTGTTGCTCATTGGCAGTAAAGCTATTGTATGTTTCTTCTCCATAATAAGCTTTCATTTCTGCTAAAGTTGATGCAGGCAGAAGACTTACCATAGGCAATGTGAGATCTACCTGACGCAATTCTGTTCGATCTATCAAGATCGGTTTGCGCCAGTTTTGTTCCTTCCATGTCTTTAATATAGTTGGATAGCCACTACCAATGTTTTCACCATAGCCAATCATACGTAGCATATTTTGTATTCGTGGATTTCTTGCTTTAGAATTACCACCATGCATGATGTCCTCCATTGGCAGTTTAAGCGAGCCTGGATTTGAGAAGAGAAATTCTTTCTCGTACTTCTCTATTTTCAGTACACCTGTGATGAGTAGATCAGCGTGGATAATCATATTGGTCAGAGCTTCACGAACGGCTTTGTGTATAGGGGTGTCATCGATACGTTCCATACCTTCGAGTTTGAATGGGCGTTTCAAATCTTGCGTGAGTTTGGCAATAACTCGCATAAAGAAGTTGAAAAGGTTGTTTTCCCATGTACCATCATATGTCAATCGGTCACTCCAACGGCTATCTGTTTCTAAGTTGGTCTTGTCTATATAGTCCATACGTATGTTGTCGAAGCGGTCACGCACAGGAAGTCCTTTGCCGAACATCATGAGTCCGGCTACGGTTAATCCCTCGCGATGCGTGTTTCTATCAAAAACATATCCTCCCATATTTCTCAGAAACTCTTTGTCGTCAAGTTGGTTGAAAGCATGATCCACATTTCGCACCTCAAATCGGTTACGGTATGCGTGTAGGGTAGGCATGTCTATGTCATTTAAGTCATAATTTTCTACCAATGTACCATCGTTGCCATTTTCATTGGCATCACGCAACATTGATTTTACTTCTTCATCTGTGCAATGATAGTCTCCTTCAAAGTTGCGCTTATACGAGCCTCCTATCAGGTTCTTATTTATGTAGATAGGGCGCATGGTATAGTTTGCCATAGGTACGTGTATGGCTATAATGTTTTTGCCATTATAGTCAATACATTCCACATTGTCCTCCATGAGAATATTACGACTTACCTTATCACTATTAATAGTGTCCCAAAATGATTTTAGGATTTTGTCGGTATCGTTAACTCCTGTCACTTCAAAACGTCCTTGCTCAATTGTATGGTTTCGGCGTTCCTTGATACCAAGTATAATAGTTCCGCCAATAGTGTTGGCAAAGGAAGAATAGGTTTCCCATACCGACTTTGGAAGCTCGTTTGTAGCTTCCTTATATTCTATGTTTATGCGCTCACCATAGAGCATCATATCGTTTATATCGTTTGATGTCATATTGTCTTATTTTAAGTTATGGCTTAACTTTTTTCCTCTTTCAATTACGCTTAGTACCGTTTTTCGTATCGCTTAACTGGTACTGGAGTTTATCTTAGGTGGTACTGGAGTATCAAGTAACTGACACCGGAGTAACACCTATGTGGTACTGAGAAGGTACTTTGAAGGCATGAATCAGGCTCTCCAATTGATGTGTTCCTCGTATTTGTCGAAGTCCATTTTGGAGTCTGCTCCTACCTTTTCAAGCATCAGTCTTATCACCTCTTGCTCTTCTGGTTGAAGAAGAATGTCACCACGTCTGCGCTTGAAATATTGGTTGCGTCCGAAGTGGAGGATGAGGGTAGTCATAAACTGGTCATACTGCTGTGGGTACATCCGCTTTTGGAAGTTGGTGAATCCTCTGGCGAATATCACCGGCTTTTTATCCCGATAATATGTACATGCCTCGTCCTTGCTGCATCTGGTGGGATTGATCAGACGCAGATACTCTGCATTCTGCTCCAGCATCATGGAGTAGGCTACCTGATGCAAGCAGGTAGCTGCCATAGGGCAGCTGCTATGCTCACATACAGGATAGTTTATTGGTAAAGACGTATATTCTTTCTTTGGCATAATCTACTTTGTTTTGATACCATTGTTCTTGAAGATGCTTTCGAGAAGGGACTTAGTCCATCGGCTTAATCAGCGACTCAATGTACTCTCGTTCAAAGAGGTCCAAGCCATATTTCTCGTATAAGTCCTCATCAGTCCATCGATGTGAGAAATCTTGGATAGGTACATTGCAATACACACCTTGCATTGCATTTTGAGTTAGTTTCATAATTGCAACCATAAAATGGAAGAATTTTGTACCCATATATGAAACAACATTTTCTGCGATTTCTAAACTATCAAATGGTCCAACTACAAGATACGTTTCTGTGCAGCATGTATTTTTTTCTACTATGAAAGGTTTAAGCCAATCTTTAGTAGTGTCGCCTGTTCCCCATGCTTTAGGAATCAATATTTTTACCTTGTCAACCCATTCTGTATTTTTATTGATAATTTCTCTATCAACGTATCCTACACCTTTTTTTCTCCAACCATTATAGTAAAAAATAGCAGAGTTTTCCTTTGGAGTATTATAATATGGTACCTTTACACGTTTACTGCTATGCTCTTCACGCATATCAAATCCAAATGGATCATTTGAACTAATCAATGAATTAAATTTTGCTTCATTTTTAGATTGAACTTTTTCTAAAATCTTTATCATATAACCATCACGAATAAGTATCTCTGTATTTTCTGTACTGAGATTACGCATTGTTTGTGTAACTCCTTTATCGTTATGGATAAAGAAGTTACAATATTGATTTGAATCGTCGTTCCATCTAAAATAGCTAATGCCTCCCTTTATTTCTACATTTGGAAAACAGAGTCTTGCATCAGCAAAATCATGTATTATATCTATTTTATTCTCTTTAATTATACTGTCTCTGAACTCCTTTAAGTCATTTGCAGCAAACCATCTAGAAGGTGAGACTATACTAATGCATTTTGGCTTAAGTGTTCTAGCTAAATCGATAAAATTTTGGTATATAGGTAACGGTTTTTGTCCATGACCTGAGAGCTGATACGGAGGATTACCCACCACTGCATTGAATTTCATTTCTTGCTTACTTGTATTGCCCTTCCAGAAACCAATAGACTTCAGTTCTTGCATGAGTTCTTCCTGGTTTTTAGAAGCACGTTCGATTAATTGTACGTTTTTAATATTCGCTTTCTGGTCAACCTGACGGAAGCCAAAGAGGGTGCGGCGAGTGATACCCACGGCCATAGGAGTATTGCAGATAACATACATGTTATCCTTTACAATATCATCCCAAACCACTTGTTCTTCCTGCACGCTGACCGTCTCTTTGTCGATGCATTCCGCCTTGATGTATTCATCCAAACGGCGACGGAAGAGAGAGTAAGTGACATAAAGAGGGTAGAGACCAGTCTTTGAATTGATCTCCAATATCTTTGTCTGAACCTCTCCTGCAAGGTCAACATTGTCAAAGAGTTGACGGGTTACATCGCCCTGGTCAACATAACGAGGTGTGTCAAGTACTCCGGTCTTTTCGTCAAAACTTTCGGCGTACCAGCACCAACCACCAATCGTGTCACTCATGTGCATATTCACTACACGCCAAGGAGTAAGCACAGTCTCTTTATCTGGATTGCGGAAATAAGAGAAAATCTCCGTAATCTGACGGATGCGCTCATCTATATGCATAAAGTCAGCCTCACGGGTAAGGGCACGATATTTCTTACCCGCTTCCTCGAAACGGGTAGCATTGAAGCACTTACGAATCTTGTTGAAATCTTCTTTCGAGATTCCCTTTGGCATAAACTCAGTCCAAGACTCATCCTTAATTTTTCGGGTGAAGTTGTCAACTGTCAGTTCATCCTTAGGGTCGCCGGCATCAGCACCACCATACATCAGCAAAGGAATACGGAGCGCAATACCACGGATATTGGTCATACGCTTCTTAAACTCCTCACGTTCTTCCTTCGCCTTCTCACGTCGGGCAATACGCTCAGCTTCTGCCTTCAGCCAATCCTCACGTTCTTCTTCAGACATGGCTTCCCATTTCGCCTTAAACTCCTCGTCCTTCTTCAGCTTTTCTTCAGCTTTCTTCTTGGCTTCAGCTTTCTTCTGGCGAATCTTTTCCTCCCATTCCGCACGCTGTTCATCAGTCATGTGGCTCAAATCAATGGTATCTTTAGCTTCCTTACGCTTCTCATCAGGAGCTTTGCCACCATTCTCACCAATATGATTAATGATTTCTGGATTCACCTTGTTCAACTCATCCTGGTTGTAGAGGCATGGATCGTCAAAACCCTTGCGCACCAGTCGGTCGATAAAGACATTCTCCAACTGCTTGTAGATGTCGTTGACATCCATGGGACTCATCTTGCCTCCTTCCATAGAAAGAACAGGACAAAGCTCAATAAAGTCACGAACAGTCTCCTTGTCACGCATTTCCTGTGTCTTTTCTTCTTCACCTTCCTGTTTTTTCTTCTCCTTGGCTGTAGCCATAGAAGAGAACTTGGCTGTTTCTGCCACAATCTTCAAGGTTCGGTCGGGCGCAAAGTCGAATACATAACATTCTTTCTTGATCTTACCTTCTGGTGTCTTGTATGGAGACTGCACGCGGAAGATGGTCTGCATGTAAGTGGCAGCACGGTCGCCACCTTTAAGATAAAACACGGCAGTCCATGGCGCAACAGTAACGCCTGTAGTCAGACGGCCACAGGATATGGTAATGGTAGAAGTCTTCTCAGGATTGTCGCCAATCGCTTTAAGCACCTTATCGAGCGCATTCTCATTCTGCTCGTCAGTTTCGCTTCTACCTGCAACATTCACTACATCGAAGTGACGGAATATCTTGTGCTCTTTCAGAAGTTGCTCCAAAGCAGCCGCTTCGTTGACATGAGAAACTACCCAAAGCGTATGGCGGAACATCTGGCGATATTCATTGGTAGAGAAAGGAAAATTATTCTCAGCATCCTTTTTGCAGAGTAAATCTAAGAACTCAGATACTTCCGGCTCATGCACAAAACGGCCTTTAGCACCCTCTGGCATAGATGCTTTGTCGGCTTTAGGATTACCTGTCCATGTACGGAAGAACTCTGGGAACGAGAATACACCGGTCTGGTCAAGGATATTATCAATATTCTTGGTAATGTCGTAGGTGAAGATATTCATCTTCGGCAATTCAGCGTATGGATTCTTCTCGTTAGGATATTCCAAGCTCCAGTTATGCTTTGCAGTTTGCTCGGCAATATAGTCCCAGGTATAGATTTCATCCCCATTGAAATCTTCATAAAGATTGAAAGGAGTACCAGAGAGATAGAGCATCTTGGTCTTCTCTTTCTTCAGAAAGTCCTGGATGACACCTTTTCCCAATGAGGTAAGAGTTCCCTCGTGAGCTTCATCTATAATGATTAAATCCCAGTCGGTTTTCAGAATGTCTGCTTTCAGCATCTCGTTCTCCTTGGATGTGGAGTTTCCATTGCCCAGTTCCTTACTTGCATTTTTTGCCTGTGTCTTGCTGTTGACTAGTTCAGAGAGACGAATATATTGCATGGAAACGAAGAAGGCATAATGATTGCCTGGAGTCTCGACAAAGCTTTGTAAATCATAGTAGTTACCTACAGTCTCACTTTCATCGTCCGAACGCATACCGAAACCATAGGTTTTGTGGATGTCGCTGTTGCCTTTCACTTTAGGCTCAGAACTTTTGCTGCCCACAACCTGTTTGAAGGCTTTTAGCCAACTTTCTCCTACTACAGGGCGGTGGGTGATGATAAGGGTGCGTTTCACATCCAGTTCTCGCATAAGCTGCATGGCACAGATGGTCTTGCCGAAACGCATCTTGGCGTTCCAGAGAAACTGGCGATATTCTGGAAGAACTTCATACTGGTATTCACCTCGTCTTCCACTTCTTTTACAGAAACGCTCCTTCGCTTGATCGATTGCGTCCCTTTGTTCAGATCGAAGAGTGATAAGGTCATCAGCAAACAGGTCATCCTGCATGCCGGTCTTTATTTCTTCAAGGGTTGAGTACGTTGCCATAATTATGTTATTTATTATTATTCTTGTTTACTAACGACTCGAAGGTCTGTTTGATAGCCGACTTGTCGTGAAAGTCTATATTTCTTAGCGTTGACTTCTGAAGGTTGATACCCTTAAGGAAGTCTTTGATAAGACAGAACCGCTCAAAGGGTGGATATTCTTTGTGGATTAATCTCTCTCTCTCAGTATCCATTTTTTTCTCGGCTTCTGGAGTTCTGAATATTCCCAAATCAGACTTTTTCTTTTCAAAGTCTTGAATGATCCGTTTTTTCTCTTCTGAAGTCAACTCCTTTGGAGTATGCCCTGGAAATCCGTATGTCAATCCATCCATTTGCCACACATTCCAGGAGATGATGTAAGCAGCGCCTGGCATCATGCGCATCTTGTTCTGGTTGAACTTCTTTTCACCAAACTGAGCGATATAATGCTCTTCGAATGTAAAGAAGAGGGCTTCTCTGGCAAGTAGGAGGTTATCGCCTTGCCATTCGAAACCGTATGTTGCACGGAGAGCTATCTTAGCCCAAAGAATCCAATCCTTGGAATCCTTCGTATTCTCGGAAACGATTCTGAGTTTACGGTCGAGCATTCCTATGCGATATTTCACATTCTCATTATACTCACCAGTAACGGCATCATATCTGTTACAGAGGTATGGAGCTTCGCCACAGGTAATCTCCAGACGGGTATCAGCCACATAGTCTTTCCAGGTCTTACCTTCTGGAAACTCAATTTTCTCCTCATTGTTAATCCACTTCTGAGGGTTTTCAGGGTCGGGCGAATTGAAGAGTCCTTCTTTTCTGCCGAACCATTCTTCATCAATGAGATTGTTCTGTGCATTACAGATCCATGCAGGAGTAAATACCTCTGCCTTATCCTTTGCACGCTGCGTCTGTTCTTCTTTCGACTTTACGGCACGCGGTCGGATAATCTCCTGGTAATTGTCTTTCTCCTCAGGATTCTTTTTGACCAACTCATTATATTGCTCCTTCGTAATCACCTTGCCTTCTTTTGAGGCATAGGATGTGATCTTGTCGAGCGTGACAGGTGCAAAGAAAGTAAAATCCTCTCCGTAGTCAGCATACGAATCCGTAGCCCAGTAGATATTCTGCTGGGTAGTATGATCTTTCAGAAGATTCATACATACCTTCTCTCCGTAGCTGTGGAGGAGTTGGTTCTCACTTATGTCTGCGTCATTTATCATTGTTTATATTTTAATTGCAAAATTATCATTCTATGTTGCAGTCTTTCTGCACTATTGAATATTTTTTCAATAAATTCTCTATTTTTTCAGCAATTTGCCGTCTCAACCACTCAGGTTTGAGTACTTCAACCTGATTTCCGTATGAAAAGATGCGTGCTTCAAGTTCCTTATTAGGACGAACCATGAGTTTGATAATTTGCTGTTCTTCGTCCTCAACCTCTTGTGAAGGATGTATTGGTTTGTTCACCACATAAGGGAAACGAGCTTCGTCAAACTTCAACAGCACTTCCTCTGCCACAGGATGGTCTTCAGGTAATGTCACTCCAACTACATCCTTAAAATACTCATTGAAGTCTATATCCGTATTGGGAATAAACGGAACATTGGCACGAGAGAACTTCACGATACGGTCAAGGGCTTTGTTGGTGATGTAATTGCCATGACTTCCTTCCTGTAATCCGATGAGGAACCAGCGGTTGTTGAATTGCTTGATATGGTAAGGATGGAGTATGGCTGTTCTTTCATTGCCAGAGAAAGTGCGATAGAGCAAATTCAAAGGCTGATGATTCAATGCGGACTCTATCAGTTCGCCCAAGAACTCAGTTCCCTTCAGCAGATCATTGTGGTCAAATGATACGATATTCTCAGTATTGGGCTTGACACCAAAACGGAATTCAAGATTCGAGATGACATCTTCCAACCATGCATTACTCGGCACACCACGGAAACGACTTAGTATGTCGATAGTGGAGCGAAGAGACTTTACTTCTTCGGCTGTCAACTCATTATTAAAGATGGAGAAGCTTGGGTCAGAATAACGATAGTAACTTTTCCTTCCATCGAAGGGATATGTTTCAATAGGGGCATTGTAAGTGACTCTATCTCTCATATATTTGATGTCTTCACGTATCTGACGGATGCTGACCTGCGAGCCATAGAGATCCGCGAGGGACTCATTGACTGTGTCAAGAAGGTCCTCAATACTATATGTTCTATGAAAATCGCTAAAGCATCTGTCCAGAATCCGGTAGCGAAGTTGCGCATTCTTGTTTGTTGGCATAGAGTCTTTTCTTAATTTGTTTATTTATCTGTTTTTATTGTAACGACATCGTCCAGTCTTACAAGGTCGTTCATGTCGCATTTGAGACAGCGAGCTATCTCAATCAAATTCTCTAAAGTTGGTTGTGATGTATTGGTGACCCACTTTGATATTGTTGCAGGATCTTTACCGAGCATCTCAGCCAGTTGCTTGTTGGTTAGCATGCGTTCTGCAAGCATCACCTTAATCCGATTTAGAGGTTGTTTCTCCATATTTCTTATTTTTATATTATTCAATATGCAAAAATAAGGTTTTTTCTTCGAAAAACAGACATTTTTCATAAAAATAACACTCCTAAAGCAAATAAATTGATGTTTTCGTCATGTTATTCGAAAAAATATTGTATTTTTGTAGGAAAAAGGCTGCATCTCAGCAATCGGAGCAAGCTCCATTGCGTTCGGTTTGCACTTTTTTTGCATGTGAAGGGCATCTTTTTTCTGAGAGTGCAGATAGATTGCATAATGGCTTTCTACTTTTGCATCCAGAATGTAACAGTTAGACCTTTAGGTCTTAATATAAACAAAATCATTAGAAGGATGGAAAAGACGAACATCTACACAGATGAAGAGCGTTATTGGATGACAGGAGGTAGAACAGGAACATTGCCTACACGTATCATCCCATCTGTGATTTACAGCTTGGCACCAAACGAAATCTTCGTGTTTGGAAGCAATGCTCTTGGTATGCATCATGCAGGTGCAGCTCGTGTTGCCTACAATGAGTTTGGTGCAGAATGGGGAAATGGTGAAGGATTGCAAGGTCAGTCATACTCTATTCCCACAATGGAGGGTGAGCATAATACTAAGCTTGCCATCATGAGATTTACGCAATATGCCAAGGAGCATCCTGAACTAAAGTTTCTGGTAACTCCTATTGGCTGCGGTATCGCTGGATATACTCCAGAAGAAATTGCTCCTATGTTTAAGGATGCAGCTTACTTGGAGAATGTGTATTTACCCATCAGCTTCTGGAAGGTGCTGATGAAGTGTGATACGTAAATAGTTTTATAAAAAACTTCACAAAGTTCAAATGCTTGACTTTTGAAGAGTGCTAATTATACAATTTAAAATTAATTTTCAATGGATAGATATATACTTCCTAACATAAAACAATATAAAAATATAGATGACTTATTTGAATCAACAGATAAGTCAAATACAACACGTTTTTCTGATAAGTCTTCTTTCTTAGATACAATAATTAAAACACATCATTTATGTATCGTAGGAGAACCTGGAATTGGAAAAAGTAGACTTTTGAAAGAGTTGGAATCGACTCTTTCTTCAAAAAAAGTTGTAAAATGTAATGCTGTAGATTTTATTTCAAAATCGATTGGTACCGATGTGAAGTATTGTATAGTTGATGCTCTTGATGAAGTTGAATCAAATCAATTTTCCAGAGTATTTAGAGAAATAAAGGACTTTTGTGAGAATAACAAGAATACAAATGTTGTTTTTTCTTGCAGAAAACATTATGTGGCTTCTTATGCTCACATTTTCTCTTCATTTACAGATCTTTCGTATATAGAACTACTTAGATTAGATGATGAAAGTGTCGAAGATATTCTTTCCAGTTGTTCAGAGCAGGTCATTTGTAATGTAGGAAAAAGTAAGAAAATGTTAGGCTTGCTTTCTATTCCAAGATATCTTGAATATTTTATAGAATACCAAAAAGAGAACGTTGATTGTCAAAATATAGGCCAAATATTTGAGCAGTTTGTTGAGAAAAATATTCTTAAAGCAATTGAAGAATATGATAACACACAATGCGATAAAAACAATTTGGCTATCCTGATACAACGAGTACTTGAAAAAATAGCATTCGTTATGGAAATTGGTCGACTTGACTCAATCACAAAAGATGAGCTATATACAATTTTGGATGGTATAAGCGGTAATATGGCACAAATGGTTTTGTCTAATTTAAGTTTGTTGTTTTTTGAGAATCGCATTCTTAAAGAGACAAATGACGTTTTGATGTTTCCTGATACAGAGATACAAGAATATCTTGCTGCGAAAGAATTATGTAGACAAGACAATATTGAGAGTGTATTGTATGATATTGCAGTAAGTCATGATGTTAAACATATTTATCCAAATTGGCTCGATGTAATTCCCCATGTATCATACACTCGCTCTCCTTCATTCTTTAATATTTTCAAATTAATTTTATCTTATGAGTCTAATTTAGAATTGGATTCGTTGGATGCATTATTGAGATATGTAGATCCTACTATACTTACTATTGAGCAGAAAGCAGAATTGTTTAAGATTATTTGGAATATTTATTTGAGAAAACCAGTTTATATTAGATGGAGAAGTCCTATTTTATCTATTTTGAAGCAATGCTATTCTGTAGGTTGTTGTCAAATGCTTATGCCAACAACAGAGCATTTGAATAAAATTCAACTTTCAAATATATCAGCAATTCTTGAAGTTTTGGCTCAAGGTAATTGTTTGAGTGCAGAGGTTATTTCGTATTGGGCAAATGCTGCTAAGAAATTAGTAGAAAATCAAAATTCTGATATTCAATACGTTTCGCTGTCGATATTCGAAGCGATAAATGACATTGAGGACTTAATCGGATTAGCTAAAAAATTCAATATCTTCAATTCTGATGTCAAAGGAAAGTACTGTGATATTACTGGGTATAATGGGGTCTTCGATAAGAACGTAATACAATGTTGGATTAATGAATGTTATCAACGTAATCCTCATGCTATAAATGCAATATTATGTATAGAGAATACAGAATTAATAATAAGTACATACAAGCAGATCGTCAACAATAATAAAATTGAGAAGTTCTTTAATCCAGTAGGAAATTTAAGTGTACATTACTTTTCCTTGATAAAACAAATTCTTGCAGTATTTAATGGAAACAAAGAGGTTAAGAACGATATGATTAAGCTGTTTGTTGCTTATTTGCAAACTCGCCATTTTTACAGATTTAGTAGAGAAGAAAATGAATTATTCAAACAGATTATTCAAGATGAATCTGTGTCATTGTCCTTTGTTCAAAGTTTAGATCAAAACAGAGGATTGTTGTATTATTTGAAGAACATTGAGCCAGAGTTCATTGATTATGCCTTGATTTGTGCGATTGATAATATTCTGGTAAAACTAAATAAAAATATATTCGACATTGACAGATGCCTTCTTACGCTTTTAGGCATAGTAAGACACGACAAAGATAAACAGGAGTCATTATCTAAATATATGGCTCGTTATTCTGATGTATTTAA
>ERZ1026780.2166-NODE-2166-length-11731-cov-8.774152_pt1 | contig 11731 bp, 4 predicted proteins | sample MGYA00380126_ERZ1026780 | MGnify/ENA primary metagenome ERZ1026780 (study PRJEB33269, sample SAMEA4719762) | human gut metagenome | biome: human-associated habitat; feature: organic feature; material: feces | place: Cameroon | collected 2013-10 ... | reverse complement strand
GTCGGCAGCGTCAGATGTGTATAAGAGACAGGTTTTAAGGTTGCTAATAAAAAGTATTATGTATTTGGAAAACATATACATAATAATACAAAGCAATTTTCTATTGTAAGCAATAATGGCTTGGTAGATGTACTCCAAAAGCAAAAGAAAGATTGTGGTGTTTCTATTGAAGGAAACGAAAATGATGAAATATTTATAATAGATTCACCTATAAAACAGTACGATGAAAGCAATTACCGGTTTTATATTGCAGAAGCGGATATTTCTTTTGATGATATAACAACGACAAATAGCATCGCAAAACAGAATGCAGCTTTTATTAATAGTGATTTGGAAAAATACGTTTCAAATTGGCGAGTGTATTGCAATCTTGAGTATAAATATGTAACAGAAAAACATGATGAAGCCGGGGTGTTGCTTTATTCGGCGAAACAAGAGAGTGCTGATGAGGTCGAATTCATTATTAATAATGCTGAAAAAGTGGAAAAGTTCCTAACAATATTGGGAGAGCTTAGGAACCCCCAAAATCAAGTAGATGATATTTTAGTTGAAGGGAATGTCCAATTTAGAGGCAAAGACAAACTTGCAAAAGTAACATTAAGATATAAGGAAAGAAAAGACGATAAATTTATATGCTACAAAAACAGAGATCATGAAATAGAAATTCCGAGAAATGGTTCAATCAGCATTTCTATTATTGGTTATGAAGTTCAGTATGAAAGAAGACTTACCGCAATTGATAGAATTCTAAAGAGTAAAAGTGCAAAACCTAACTTGGCAATGCTTTTATCTGGCACCGGGGTTGTGATGACAAATAGGACAACGATATCACCATGGAGCATGGATATAAAGAAATTGTTTGGAGGTAATAAACCAACAGATAAGCAAATTGATGCGATAAGAATTGCGTTAAATACGCCAGACATTGCAATCATTCAAGGACCTCCGGGAACTGGCAAGACTAAAGTTATTAATGCTATTCAACAAAGGATAAGCGAGGAAGAACGAGATAAAACGATGACCTTTGGCAAAAACTTAATGACCGCATATCAAAAGGAGGCAACAAAAAATTTGTCAAAGGATATGAGGATTTATGGGTTACCGACAGTAAGCGTTTTAGGTGGTAACAAATTTGAGAATAAACCTATAGAAGATGAATTTAAGATTTGGCTGACGGAAAAAGTTAACGAAATTGAGATAGAAAATAGTAGTATCGCTGTTAATGTAGGAAAAAGAAAAAGTCGTGAAAATTTTTATAATATCCAAGTAAGATATAATCCTGAAAAGTATTCATACGAAAAAGATTTGTCTGAATTAAAATTGTTAAAGGCAACGGTTGGAGATGAGATTATCGGGGCATATTCGTTAGAAATTGATGATTTAATAGATGAAGCAAGCGAGCAATTAAAAAAACTTAATGTCAATGTAATGCCTTATGAAATTAATATCGTCAAAAACATTCCCACTTCAAAGATTAGTTATAGCGATGACGGGGAAAAACTGGTTAAGAGAATTTTTTATTATCTTAGTGACGAAAAAGAATTAGCGATACCGATCTTGGAATTAAAGAAGTTATTTGCAGAGTCTGAAATTGATTTTGAAAGAGTTAAAACTTTAAAGAATGAGATTTTAGCTATTATGCAGCCTAAAAACACATTAATTATTCCTAAACGATTCAACGAAAAAATTGTTAATCTTTTGCAGGAAATAAATGATGGTATTGAAAAGGTTGATGAAACTGATGAGGAAAAGATATTGTCGGATTATGTAGATGCATTTAAAAATAATCCTTTTCAGATTAGAAGTGCTATTGATAAATTCATGACAGTAATCGCCGCAACACATCAAAAGACGTTAGACAAAGATATAATGGAAAAGAAATATGTGGCAAAAATGGATGAAGTTGTCTATGACAATGTCCTGGTAGATGAGGCAGCAAGAAGTTGTCCACCTGACTTATTGATTCCAATGTGCTGCGCAAAAGATAGAATTATTCTTGTTGGGGATCACAAACAACTTCCGCAATTAATTTCCGATGAGATTTACGATAAAATTGATAAGGAAACAATGTCAGTCGAAGATAAAGAAGCTCTGAAAGAAACAATGTTTGAGAGATTAATTGAAGAGGCTAAAAAATTAAAGGCGATCGATGGATTTGAGAGATTTATAACACTAGATACGCAATATCGTATGCATCCGATTTTAGGTGATTTTATTAGTAGAAATTTCTATGAAAAAGATGGTGTTAAAATTAAATCGGGATTGTCCGCCACGCAGTTTGCTCATTCTTTGCCTGGAATAGAAAATAAAGCTATGGTATGGATGGATGTGCAAGGTAAATCAGGGGACTATGAACATAGGGAAGATGGCGGCGGATATTGTAGGAAAATAGAAGCAGATAAAATAGCTGAATACATTTGCAAAGTCTTAAAAACGGAATCTTGCAATTTTCTTACAATTGGCATCATGTCATTTTATAGGAAACAGATTAGAGAAATATATAAATCTTTGTTTGAGAAACAAATATGCAAGGAAGATAATAACGGGCGTTATGTAATTAAAGATGAATATAAATATATCACTAGAGAAGATGGGACAAAAATAGAAAGATTTACAATCGATACTGTTGATGCGTTCCAAGGGCTTGAAAAAGATCTCGTTATATTATCAATGACTCGTAGTAATAAGCCATATAAGAATAAAAAAGATCACTTCGGATTTTTGAAAAGTGAAAACAGGTTATGTGTTGCATTAAGTAGACAAAAGAAGTGCTTAATAATTGCTGGAGATAGTAATATGGTTAAAATCGACAAAGCCGAGGACAGTATATCCGCTCTTTGTGATTTCTACAAGATTTGTAAAAAAGGAGGCGATGAAGTTGCAATTATCTAGTTCAAATGATTATTTGTTTAATAAAAGCAATATTCCTGTAAGATACAATAATTTACCTCCGGTTTATATTTCCATCCCAATAATTGCGTTTAGAGTAAGCTATGTAGAACATAATAACCCTGAAAATATTATCGAAACAACCATAGTAAAACTAAAAAAAATAGGTTACTCCAAAGAAAAAATTGCGAAGAAACTATGTCTTGACGAACACTTAGTTTATGATGTTTTGGAATATTATGGCGATGAGATATCGGCGGGAGAGAAACCTTTGTCGCAAAATAATAAAACAGCTTATGTTTTTTATGACTGCTATAACCGAAAATACCTTGATTGGTATATGGATGAAAATGATTATAAGACAAATACGGATTTATACATAACAGATAGACAAAGGTATAGTTTCAAATTCAAATCCTCGATATCTGATAGCTTTGAATACTTCGTAAGAATATTACAGAATCCGGATGTTCCGGTTAGTGTAGGAATGAGCCCTTCCCAAGAAGAAATTTTGAGAATATTTCAAAGTCAAAAGAAGTATCGCGCAATAAGCAGCTCATATTATTCTAATGCGGAATATTTAAATGAATCCAGGCTTTTGCAAATGGTTTGCACGTGTTATTTAGATCCATTTGATTGTAGTGATTTTACAGTGTCAAATCCTATTTTTAAAGATCAAGCTAGAAACCTTTGGTTTGATATTAAAGAAATACTCAAGAATTATTATGATGAAAACTTGCCGATTAGTAGGGATCTTCAAAACATTAAAGAAAGACTTGTTTTAACTACTGCAGAAATTGATTCAAATGATATTTATAGCCCGATCCGTGAATTTTTAAATAAAAAATACGGTAGCGGAATTAAATATTATGGAGAAGTATATAGCAAACTAGTTCAGTTCGAGAGATCGTTTTCAGAACTTAACAATGCTGTAGCGCAAAAGGGAACGGTAGCCGATTGTCAAACGGAGTTGGGAAGATATCAAGTAAATGCTCATACCTTACTCGAACAAGCGTTTATTGCATCGTTTGGTAAATATTTTGATATGGGAATACCATTTAAAGTCGGTGAAATATCGAAAAACAATTCATCGCCAGAATTATTAAGGGCGTATATCTTAAAATTAGGATTTGAGTGTGATGATGAAACAATATATGGTTTTTTAAAAGGCGTTACTATTACGGATTTAAAAAGAATTTTCAGCTCTCCTGATAAAAAGGCGAGGGTGAGAATTAATCTCTGGGTTGTTGCGAATATTATTTGCGGTGCATATGATTCTTCTTTGCCTATATGTACTTTAGGATATAAAACACCTCATTTAATTCAAGCATTGCAAAAGACTCTTTCTATGAGGAATCCTGCAAAACATGGAAGTTCGCAGATAGAATTGCTGTCTATTGATGAATGTCGAGAGATCTATAATTATTGTCATAGAATAATAGAAATATTATTTCAACTTAAAGATTTATTGCCAGAAATTGAGCAGTATGATTTTGTGAGACAAGAAATTTCGCCACAAGTCAAAGTGCTTGTAAATGAACAATTAAAGAAGGTTTTAACAGATAATAATGAGATATTCACAAAAGCAAAAATTATGTGTGAAGCGTTTTATGGAAAGCAAGCAGCATCATTTTATAGCGATTGTGAAAACTATTTAAAGGCTTTTTATTTTAGTTATCTTGACAAACTTTTTGATGATGAAACCAGATTCAATATTCTTAGGAATCTACCTGATGATAGAGATTTACTAAGAAATAGCATAAATAGGATATTGTCTTATAACGGGATACATTATGATGTAAGAAGTGTTATCAAGAGAGAGAAATTACTCATCGATTTCAATGAGGATGAAAAAATAACATTAACTGGAATAATGTATTTATTGGTTCTATTTGTTCAAGAAAAGAATCCGGCTTTGTTTAAAAAAATAAATAAATTTGAAGAGTTGTTAGCGGTTACCGATCAAGTGGTTGAATTAAGAGGGCATTCTGAAGAGGCCGATTTTAGTAAAGATGAAGAAAAATGCAGAAAATTATTAGATCAATTATTAAGTTTTATAAATGAGAACAAGGAGTAAAAATGAAACAAGAGAAGAAATTAGAAGCTGAAAAAAACACGAAAAAAACAGCCGAAGAAGTTGCAGAAGAAATCTTATTGCAAAATGAGATTGATAAAGCAGAAGTTTTAGAATTGAGTCAAAAACTCTTTGTGCTCAAATCTCAAATTGAGCAGGAAACCGCTTTGTTGACTAGTGCTAAAGAAGAAAGCGGTAGAATTAATACCGAGCTTAGAAAGATAAGAGAAGAGGCAAAGACGGAGGCAAAGGAAATTGTTCAAAAAGCACAAGATGAGGCTTCAACAATAGTAAAACAATCGAAAGCTGATGCTGCTGAAATAACAAGTCACGCAAAGCAACTGCTGGAAGATAATACGAAGTCCATTAGGTTGCAACAAGAGCAAATGAATAAAAGAGAATCCGATATCATTAAAAAAGAAAAAGAGATTCTAAAAAAAGAAACGGAACTTCAAGACAAAGAGGCGAACGCTCAAATTGGATTCGCTAAACAGTTTGAAGGAGAAAAAGATAAGAGCAAAAAAGAAATTGAAAACTTGAAACTTGAGATTGAATTGTTACAAAAAAAGAAAATAGAAACAAAATCTCAAATTGATGAAGAAACCGATAAATACAAGGCTGCTAAATTAAAAGAAATTGAAGAAGCTTTACAAAAAGAAAGAGATCAGTTTAAGCAAGCGGTAGAAGCGAACAACAAAAAAACTATTTCTTTGGAACAAAGAGAAAGTCAGTTAGACGAGTTACAATCTAATCTTGAACTGGAAAAAGAATTCTTGAGCGGAAAGAAACAGTCGTTAAAAGAATTTGAATCTAGTATTGATGGGAAAGTAAATGCGCTTGTGGAAGAAAAACATCAATCATTACTTGTTGAATTGCAAACAAAAAAAGAGACTTTGAATAATTTGATGGGAAAACTCCAGACAATATCAAGGGAAAGAGATGACTTGGCTATCAGAATTGGGCAAAGCCGTTTTGTTGATGTTGACAACCTTAAACTTCAAATAGACCAATTAAAATCGGATTTGGAAACGGCAAAAAAAGAAGCCGAACGTTATAAACATCAAATACTTGATAATGGAATGTCGAAGAATACTATCGAGTCTTATAAAGCCAAAGCTTCTGATTATGATGATTTACAACAGAAGTATAACTCGGCTTGTAGACAACTTGAGCAAATCAAACTTGAATTAGCCAAGAAAAATAATGATAGCGAAATGCTGGTACTTCAAATGGGGTATAATGCGCAATTGAAAGCCACGGCGGACGAATTAACGAAAGAGCTTGAAAGAAAGAAGATTGTTGCTCGCTCGGAAAGGTTGGAGTCCATCACTAAAGAACTGCCTTACTTAAAAACTATCGATGAATTACATTCATTTGAAGAAGAGGCTGAGGACTTGTTGAACGAGCAGAAGTGGCTCGATTATATCCAAAAACAGTCAGAATTATCAGGTATTGTATTTTCTAAGAGATTACTAAACGCTTATCACACTTCATTGAAAATAGGCGAATGGTCCCCATTAGTTGTTTTAGCTGGAGTTAGCGGAACCGGAAAATCTGAATTGCCGAGGCAGTATGCACTGCATGGTGGAATGAATTTTCTTGCAGTTCCTGTAAAACCCGACTGGGATAGCCCGCAATCATTGTTTGGGTATTATAATTCTATTGAAAACAAGTTTGAACCGACAGAATTATTGAGAGCATTATACCAAATGCAACCGGAAATCAATAAAAAGAAAGGGAATCAAATGCTTATGGTTTTGCTGGATGAAATGAACCTTGCACATGTTGAGTTATATTTCAGCGATTTGTTAAGTAAATTTGAGACAAGAAGAGGAAGCGGTTCACCGGTCGAATACGAGATAAGTTTAGGAGCTGGCGCAGATAGTGAGTTATTACATATTGGTAACAATATTCTTTGGACCGGTACAATGAATGAAGATGAAACTACGAAAGCTTTATCAGATAAAGTTGTTGATAGAAGTACGCTTATTACTTTTCCAAGACCTAAGAAATTAATAGGCAGAAAAAGAAGTGTAAACCAAAAAACGAAATATTTTCTTGAAAAATCCCAGTGGCAAAGATGGTTGAATTCGGCTTTAGCTATTGACCAAATTGATCAAGTCATCATGGACGATATGCAAGATACTGTTCAAAGAATTAATTCTAAGATGTCAGACCTTGGAAGAAATCTTGGACACAGAGTATGGCAGGGTATTCAAAACTATATCGTAAATTATCCAGATGTAATTGCAAGTGGTGATGAAACAAAGCGGAAAGAGGCAATACAGAAAGCATTTTCAGAGGCAATCGCATTTAAGATTATGCCTAAATTAAGAGGTGTTGAAACTAGTGGCGAATACGAAGACATTATTGATGATATAGCAAAAATCATCCAAGAGAAAGTACCGGAGCTTACGAACGATTTTACGAAAGCAAGATCATTACCGTCAAAAATATTTATGTGGCATAGTGCTGAATTCTTAGAGAATTAGGAGTAAAAATGGGTGTTGAATTTCCAAAAGTGGAGTACATTATTTACAACAAACAAGAGAAACTGAATAAGGAACAAGTTGGTTGGTATAAGCTCTTGGCATTAAGAGAAAGCGTGCTTAATTTATCAATCAAGGATTATGTGGGCTTAGATAAAGATAATAGCCAAGAAATATATGTATCTTCATTTTTGGATTCAATATTTTTTAATATTGAAAAATACTTATTTGCCGAATGTGAGAAGCCATTATTGTTTGATGATTTTGTTTATATTGCCAGTGTTGCAACAAAGGCACTGAAGGCAATCATTGAAAATCCAAGCACTAAACTTATTAAAGTTGAAGAACAGGTAAAATACAATAAAATTACTAATTCTGGCATAAAAACGATGCAATGGCTAGCCAAAAGACCGGGCAGTACTATTACAGAAAAGATTTCCCCCAAGAATAAAGTTTTGACCGAGTCAACTAAATTTAGTTTTGACACTAAAGAGAATGAAGCCAGTATGTATTTGTATGATGTTTTGTATAGGATTCTAGGTTCAAGATTGTTTGAATCAAAATGCAAGACATGTAAAAACAATAGTTGCAATCAAAAGAGAAGCTTTGAAGAACTGCTAAGGCTATATTCGTTAAACACCGCTGTAAAACAGTCTGAACTTTCAACAATTCCAAAGATTAGACATAGCGTGCAAAACAATAAACTTATGTGTGATAAGTTTTATAAGGTGGTTTGGGACTGCAATGTTAAAATTAGTAGAATTGAAAAAGAGTTAAAAAATGAGTGGGATAATTTAGAAAATATTCTTTATAAAGACATGTTTTATTATATTGCATCTATAATAAAACAATTACCAAACGTAAAGATTAAGGACGTAATTGGTAGGATACAGGTTGATAAAAACGGATTGTTAAATTTTTCTAATGTGAACGAATTTACTTTTGTGAAAAACGAAAAGAAACTTGAAGAAATCAAGATTTCGTATGATGATAACAGAATCAAAATTGAGAAAAGAGCTTTTACGGAAAAGAACAGTAAAGTTGAATTAGAGAATACGTCAAGCGAACAGGTGGATTTAGCTGTAATTCATGACGATTTACTTAATTATATTAGCAAACCAGAACTAGTAAAAGAAGAAGAAATTATCGTTGCAGAAGAACAGAAGTCACTGCCACAAGAAGAAATAGTTGTTCATAAATATGGGTTAGATTATAAAATTTCAAAGTTTAAGGTATCTCAAAAGTGTTTGAAGTTTTACAAGGAAGCAAAAATAGAAACGGTTGGAGATTTTATTTCGGCGGATAAAACGTCTTTCGGACAATATGCCTCATTTAGAAAGAAATATTTGGACGACGTTATAGCATTGTTACGTGAAGATAAGTACGATATTCAATAAGGAAATCAAGATGGAAGATAAGGCGTCAAGGTTTAGGAAATATTTATTAACCGAGAAACAGTTTACAGAGAAAAAAGCAGATTCCATTTGTGAATTGTTTGTTAGAATTAATAATTTTTTGTTAACAAAAGAAAAAGGGAAATATGATATTTTTGAAATCGACAGTGTCAAGGTTTATAACGATATTTGCAATAAATGGCTTACGGGTAAATTCATTAGTATGACATTAAAAGGCGATGCTATTGATTTTATAAAATATAGAAAGTTATATGCAGATTATGTTTCGAGCTGTTTTGTAAAAGGTGTCTCTATTAAAGATATCGCTCCTGAAGCTACAGAGAAAAAGACAATTATTAGCGAGAGATCTAAAGAAGAAGTTTTAGTAGAAAATATCTTTAAAAATGAGGTTGAAATTAAAGACGCTGAAGTTGTGGGAACCGAGGAAGTGCGTCCCTTTGAAGAAACTATTTTTAACAAATGCAAGGAAGTAGTCTCCTTAATTTCTAGTGATAGTTACAGGAAGGCTTCTACAAGAGATAAAGCGTATGGAACCGCATATTTTGATATTGAGAATGAGTGTTGTTGTATAGCGTTAGACAACGCTACAGAGAATAAAATTTTTGATTCATATTCGATCATAAATGATAAAGCTTTTCTACATGATGAGAAATATTTAAGCGATTTTTCAAACGATATATCTACGTATAGGGTATTATTTAAATTAGACAATACGGCTATAAAGGAAAGAATAATTGAAAAAACGATAAAGGATTCACTGTCAGGATACAAAATAGGAGACGTATATTGCTTATTGCCGGATTTGTTAGACGATTTTAATAAAGAAATAAAAAGTCAGATAAATTATAACGGAAAAAGAATATTTACCATTCCTAAAAGTGTAGCACTATTATTTTCATTTTTAAAGAGAAAGAAACTTGTATCCCAAGAAGAATATTATGTTGTTGATTACGATGGAGACGAGACATCCGTCACGAATTTGCTTACAAGGGAAGATGAAGAAACGGGAAAGCCCAAAATAATTAGAAAAGGGTTGCGGAAGATATCGAAAGAACATATTACTTACAACGATATTGCCAAAGAGTACCTTTCTACCTATTGTTCAAAATACAAGATCAATCTCACAGAAGCGCAAAAGGAGAACATAATATATTCAAAGAGTATTTTACATCTGTTTAATAATAAAAAACCGATATTGTTTTATAGAGGGGATAATTATTTTGAAATTAAACACGATCCAATTATTGTTCAACAACTAAGAGAAAAGTTTATTTCGGATTTAAATGGATTAAAAAGTGAACTTCGCGTTAGTAAAAATCTCTTTGTGATAAATTCGATGTTTGAAGGCTATTATTGTTCTGCTGATTTGTTTGATGGTTGTGTGGAAATTCATAACAGAATTAAAAACAGAGAATATTTGTGGGAAGAGTATCTCCCTAAACTTTCACTTGAAGTAATAGATGATGGAAGATTCAACGAAATAGAACTGATTCCTGAAAATGAATACAGGGATGTATTAAAGGTTTTAGATGAAGAAGAAATAATACCTGTAAATGGAACGATAACGCTTGGTCCTGATAAAGAGCAATATAGATTGCCGTTAAACAGAGAAGTGATCGGTTCAATTAACTCGCAGAAAGAGGCATGTTTAAAACACTATAGTTTTCCTTTGCATGGAAGCGTTCATGTAAAAATGGAAATAAGATATAGGTATGGAGACGAAGATTCATACAAACTTATTTTTTACCCATTGGAAGCAGATGCCCCTTTTGAAAAAATAGAGAACATTTGGGAAGATCCTGAATTTATTGAATCTATTGCAACGCCAAAGATTGAACAAGTGTCACAAGTGATGAATAATGACGAAATTAATAAAATCATTCAAGGTTTAAGGGACGCTAACGATAGATTATTAAGAATTACTAAAGGTCAAAGAAGCCCAAGAAATATTAGGATCAATCCAAATACAAATATTAAAGAATCTCAAATTTTTTTCTTACTAAATATCTTACATACTCCAAGAAGGAAGTTTTTTTCCACGTATATGTGCATGAATAATGAAGATGTGAGAAAATCGATAAAAGACATCTTTGATAATGGGCTACTGGAAAAAATGTATCAAATAATAACGTCAAGATCTAATTGGAAGAATTTATTTGAAGACGAAGAATATAAAGTTGTTAAAGCTAATGTTGAAAGATTATTGATTGACATGGGTGCTATCTACGCATTGAAAGTTCGTGATGAACAGAGTTCAAAATTAGTTGAAAATATAGTTAATTACTTTATCGAGAACAATAAATTGTGGCAACTAGTTCCTTTGTCAAGATGTATTAAAAATGATAGATTCGGGATATTTAATAAAATAACGGATAGAATCATGGATAAAGTTTCAAGCAAAGGAATAGATCTTACGGACCTTAGAACGATAAGTTCAAATTGTTGGCAGAGCAAAGAATGGATTGAGAATTTTTATTACGCTCAAAATGGTCAAAAGGCGACATACTATGTTATTGATCGTGCCATCAATTTTATATTAGACTTTGATGTTGATGATATACAGTATAAGCAAGATTATAATCCTAGAGCGATTAGAGATGTACTAGAATTATTATTATGCTTTACAAGAGCGGATGACCTTGTATATGAAGATACAGGGAAAGTCTATTTTGATCCAAATAGCGAGAAAATAAAAAATCTTATAGAAAAAATAAAATTGATTGATTATTACATGGATGAGTTTTCATATAATCTTGGCAAAGAATTTGTGTCACGATTAAATGCCAATATCGAGAAAAAAGAGTTGTATAGAGTAAATGAGATTTCTTATATGTTAATACAAACTTTATCAGGGAAAGAAAGTA
>ERZ1026780.2164-NODE-2164-length-11735-cov-5.459332_pt1 | contig 11735 bp, 13 predicted proteins | sample MGYA00380126_ERZ1026780 | MGnify/ENA primary metagenome ERZ1026780 (study PRJEB33269, sample SAMEA4719762) | human gut metagenome | biome: human-associated habitat; feature: organic feature; material: feces | place: Cameroon | collected 2013-10 ... | reverse complement strand
GAGCCGCCGGGGCTGCGCCCCATCCCGCTCCTAAAATGTGCAAAGGGCTGCAGGTCTCCCTGCAGCCACCATGCCATATTCATTTCCTCCGCAGAATGCAGCCGTTATTTATAGTGCACAAGCTCCTTCAGCTCCTCCAGTTCGTGTGTATTGTAATACTGGGGAGAAAGCAGCTCGGCACCGTCCGGAGTTGCAAGCCAAGTATTTCCAAATAGAAAGCCGTCTTTATCGCTAAGGACGCTGGGGTGTAGGGTCAGTACCATGTTGGGGACGATCTCCATCTCATTCATATTGCCAATGTCCACTCCGTCACCCAAATCATGCCCCATACCATGACCGCTCCATACACCGGTCTTGCAGCCGTTTTGGGCCACTACCTTTTCCACGGCCTTGGCCACATCCGCCACGGTGTTGCCTATCTTCATCGCTTCCGCGCCGGCAGCCTCTGCTTCCTTTATTACTTCCAGAATGTGTCGTACCTCTGGCTGGCAGCCCTTGCTGAAAAAGATCGGCCGCAGCACCTGTGTCCAGTAGCCAAAGGGCCCTGCAACCTCCGCCGAATAAACGGTAGCGGTATCCCGCTCCATTCGGTAGTCAGTTGGACGGCAGATAAAAGAATGCGGATGTTGAGAGCGCACCAGCACCAAAGAATCCTCCGCGCCATGTGCCCTCAGGTAGCCTTCCCCAGCGCCTACCATCTGGCGTTCAGTAGCACCTACCTCTATCATCTTCACCACATGCTCAAAAGACTCCACCGCGATGCGGGTGGCTTCTCGGGTCAGCTCCACCTCAAATTCGGATTTCGGCTGACGAGCCTTGGTGTAGGCATCGGTAATATCCACGATCTCAGCACCGGCATCCAATATTGCCTGCTGGATCGGCACCGGCAGCTCGGCGGTCGCGTACATTCCCACTCGGGGCTTCGTCAGCCCCAATTCGCGGATCCAACCACACACCGTTTCCACCATTGGGCCGCAGTAAATATTCTCATCCGGCAGCCAACTCAAGCGGCGGGCATGGAACTGCTGCCCCACAGTGGGGATGATCAGCCGGGGCATCTCACCAGGCTTCATAAAAACAAAATCACGGCGAGTCGTTAACTGATAGCCCGAAACATACTTGGTGGCTATCTGGTAGGCCTGCTGAGCAGTCGATGTCAGCACCAGTGCGTCCACCCTGGTATCCACCATCAGTTTATCCAGTAGCGCCACCCGTCTATCCCGTTCTGCTACATATTTCGCGTCTGTAATCATTAGCTTTTCCTCTCGTTTGTTATTTGACCAACTCTATTAGATCCTCCCAATAGGGGGACTCCCTGTACTTATCAGTTAGGCAGCGGGCTTCCCCCGCGGTGGATACATAGGTATCTGCATACAGTACACCCTCACCGTTTTTATTCAACAGGCTGGGGTGAAATGTCAGGATCATATCCGGCACAATCTCCATTTTATTGGATTCCCCGATATTGTACCCGTCGCCCAAATCAATTCCCATGGAGTGCCCTGCCCATACACCCTTGGAAAGTTCATACTTTCGCGCTACCCTGTTGATGGCAGCAGCCACATCGCAAATGCGGTTACCGGGGCGGAAGCTCTCCACTCCGGCCTGAATGGCCTCCTTTTCCTGGCACAGCACCTCATATGCTTCCCGATTGCTCTCTTTTGAAAGGAAAATAGGGCGGATAATCTGCGTCCAGTAGCCATATATACCGGCAATCTCCACCGAAAAAACAAACAGGTCGTCCTTTTCAATGCGGCGGAAGGTTGGACGGTTGATAAAGGCATGAGGATACTCCCCCCGCGAAAGGATCAGCAGATCCTCGGCACCATGGGCACGCAAATAGCCTTCAGCAAAGCCGATGACCTCCTTTTCGGTCATGCCGGGTCGAATATACTTCACTACTTCCTCAAAAGCAGCAACAGCCAGATCGGAGACCTCCTGCAGCAGCTGCAGTTCATAGGGGGCTTTCGGTGCCTTTGCCACTACAAAAGCCTCGGTAATGTCCACAATCTCCGCCCCGGTTTCGTAAAGCGCGTCCGTAAAGAACTTGGGATACTCCCCCAGTGATGGAACACCCACCCGGGGATGTTCCCCTGGCAGCGCCTCTATCCTACGGCAGATTTCACCCACCATATCCGGTGTGATAACCACATGGTCCGCGTCCAGAAAGGTCTTCAGTCGGGCATGGAAGCCGGCATCGGCACGCCCCAGCAGGGCAATGGGCTGTTCCCCCCGCACCATCATGGAAAACATATGCCCGCAGGGGGTCGCCAGGTCGGTCATGTATTTCACATCCGCCTGATACGCCATTGCGCCGTTTCCGTGGCACACCATTGCAGCTAAGCAGTTTTCCTTCATCAGCCTGTTTAGGATTTCCATCCGGCGTTCCCGTTCCGCTATATGCATTTCCCTTGTGCGCTCCATATAGGCCTGCCCCCTTTATAGCGACATTCCCAGCAGCGAAGGCAGGAATGTAATAATTCCTGGAACAAATACCATCACCAACAGCACCGCTAGGCATAGCCCCACTAGAATAAACGCGTGCTTTGTCATACAGTCAAAGGGAACCTTGGCAATACCGGCCGCCACAAACAGATTGACACCGAAGGGCGGGGTGACCATGCCCAACGAAACACAGATGATCATGATGATGCCCAGCGTAATGGGGCTTACACCAAAGGACCGCATCACCGGCACCAAAATAGGCGTCAGCACGATCATGGCGGCGTTAACAGACATAAAGCAGCCGATAATGGTGAGCAAAACAATGAGTGCGATCAGAATACCGGCAGCGCTGCTGAAGATCCCCAGGAACCAGTCGCTCAGCATCTTGGGCACACGGTTGGTGGTAATGATCCAGTTAAAGCCGTCGGCCAGCGAGACGATCAGCATGGCAGAAGCGGCGGTAATGCCGGATTCTATAAACATCTTTACAATGTCCTTGAACTTGATTTCTTTATATACCAGCACACCCAGGATCAAACCGTAAATGACCGAAATGCCGGAAGCCTGTGTGGGGGTAAAAATACCGGAATAAATACCACCCAGAATGATGACGGGCATGGCAATGGCAGGCAAACCGTCCGCAAAGACCTTCGCCTTATCCTTAAAGGTAGGCGCATCCACAGGGGCGGGCTTGTAGCCGTTCCTGCGGGCAATGATATAGGCATAGATCATCATGGCAAGCCCCAAAATGATACCAGGAACGATACCAGCACAGAACATGGTGCCCACTGAACACCCAGCCAGCGTAGCGTAAATGACCATGGGGATACTGGGAGGAATGATAATACCCAGGCCGCCCGCAGAGCCCATCAGAGCGCCCGCGAAGCCTACATCATAGCCGTCATTCACCATAGCAGGGATCATAAAGACGCCCAAAGCCGCCACGGTAGCCGGGCCGGAGCCGGAAATGGCCGCGAATATCATGGCAGCCAGCACAGCCACAATGGCCAGGCCGCCACGGATGCGGCCGACGAATAACCGGCAGAAATTGATCAGCCGGCGTGAAATACCGCCCATGTTCATAATGCTGCCTGCCAACATAAAGAATGGGACTGCCAGCAGTGAAAGATTACTGGTGGAGTCGTAGCACTGCTGCGCCGTCAGCATCAGGGAGGAAGCGCCATGGGTCAAGTTGGTCACAATGGACGCAAAGGACATGGAAAACGCAATGGGCGTTCCCAGGAACATCGTCGCCAGGAACAAAGCCAGCAGCATGATTAACATTACGCAGCAACCTCCTCTTCATCCTTCTTTGTAAAGTCATGGTAGATTGTAAACAAAATACGGATCAGCACCAGGGCAAAGCAAACCGGCACAGCCAGCTCACCCACGGCGGTGGGCCACCGGGTAATGGAATACACCGACCCCAGTCTTATTTGCATGGAAACCAGCGCAATGCCGGAGGCCACCACATATCCGCTTACAAAAATGCAGATCAAATCGGTAAACAGCACAACCCATTTGGCTATCTTTTTCGGCATCTTTCTCACCAGGAATTCTACCCCCAGGTGGCTTCTGGTTCCTGCCGCTACCGAAGCACCGGAAAGAATGCACCACACCAACATAATGCGGTTCACCTCAGTGGTCCACATCAGGTTGGCGTGCAGCACCTTTGCGTCCAGTACTTCTATTGCCGTAACGATAAGCATAACAGTGATGGAGCCAAACAGCACAATTTTCTCCAGCATCCCTATTCCCTTATCCATGGCATCTATTATTTTTTTCATCAAAAACACCTCTGCTGTCTATAAGAATAACTGCCCGCGCACACCGTTTCGGGCGGCGGGCAGTTACCGTCTTTCAGTTATTCATGTTTTATCTCGTCAGGATATCAGTCCCAGGTTACTCCCACAGCGTCCATCCAGGTCTTCAGCACATCGGCACCGATGGTGGCCTCCATTGCCTTCCATACAGGCTTAGCCGCCTTCTGGAATTCCAGCCACTGCTCATCGGTCAGGGTGTTCACCTTCATTCCCTTTTCATTCACCAGGAAATCATAAGCAGCGTCATTCACCTCGGGCGCCAGCTCCTTGATATCTTTGGAAGCCTCCACGGCGCATTCCTTCAGAATATCCTGCTGCTCAGTGGTCAGCTTATCCCAAAAATCTGCGTTGACCGCAAACAGCGAGAAGGACCAGATATGGTTGGTAATAGAAAGATACTCCTGAACCTCATAAAAAGCCTGGTTCTTAATGGTGTCCAAGGGATTCTCCTGGCCGTCTACCGTACCGTTCTGCAGGGACATATAGAGTTCGGCCATCGACATGGGGACAGCGGAGGCCTTAAATTCCTTCATCCAGGTCACCAAAGTGGGAACATCCAGTACGCGAAAGTTCAGACCCTCCATATCGGCAGGGGCCTGGATGGGGTGCTTACTGTTGGTAAACGCTCTCATTGCAATCGGCAGATAGGCCAGGCCCACAACATTGTTGCTGTCACGCAGCTTATCCAGCATCATTTGACCGGCTTCACCCTGACAGGCGGCATAGGCGCTGTCACTGTCGCGGAAGAAGAAGGGCTGATAGAACAACTGCCAAGCATCGGTATTGGGAGGGGGAACGATTGCCATATCAATGTCGCCGGACTGCAGCAGCTTAAAGGTGGTCTGGCTGTTGCGGCCGGAAAGCTCACCATTGCTGTAAATGTCAATCTCAATCGTACCACCGCTCTTCTCCGCCACCAGCTTTGCGAAGTTTTCCATGCCGATGGAGTTTGCTGTTTCGGGGGAATAGTCGTGTGCCAAGCGAATCTTAGTTACCTCTTTCTCAGCGTCACCCTGCTTGTTGGCATCGTTGCCACAGGCCGCCATGGAAAGCACCATAACCAAGGCAAGTACAAATGCTAAAACCTTTTTCATGTTTACCTCCTACATCAATTTCATTTTTTGCTCTTTTTCCGAGGACTTTTGTCCTTGTTTGTAATTATACATAAAATGAATCTCGATGTGAAACGACTCTTTGTTGTATTGTTAGTATAAAAATGTTATAATAACAAAAAATCACCCACCGTAATGCGTATTTTAACTAACCAAATGCTCAGAATCCGTTAATATTCACCATGCTTTTCTTCAATCTGTTCAAAAACAGGAGGTCATTTTTGTGAACATCCACAGCCTTCAGTACTTCTGCAGCGTGGCAAAGCACCTCAATTTTTCCAAAGCGGCCGAAGAATGCCATATTGCCCAAACCGCCATGAGCCGCAGCATCGCCGCCATGGAAGATGAACTGGGATTTCGTCTCTTTGATCGTACCCGTCACCATGTAGAGCTGACCCCTGCCGGTGCCTACTTTCTTAAGGAAGCCGCCCAAATCGTGGAACAGTATAATTTCTCTCTCCAGTCCGGCCGGGAGATCTCCCGTTCCTCCTCCACCCGGCTAGATATCGGCTTTGGCGGCTATGATATGAATTTTGCCAGGTTTTATGTCAGCCGCTTTATGCGGCTCCACCCGGAGTGTTCCATCGTTCTGCGGGAATACCACTACGATAAGATCTTCGGCAGTCTGCTTTCCCGCACCTGCGATGTCATCTTTACCGCGCAAACCCGCATTGAAGATGAGGCCGCTGTACGGCAGGTGCTGGTCTCGCACTCTAACTATATTGTCGGTGTCGGCCTCTGTCACCCTCTCAGTCAGTACGATACCATCACGCCTGATCAGCTCAATGGTATGCGCTTCATCTGTCCCGTTGATATTAACGGCAGCTGGGAACAAGCCCGGATCCTCAACCACCTGTTTACCCATTACGGCATCAAACCCGGTTCCATCACTCGTACCAATTCCGCCATTGCCGTTACTACCATGCTGGATTTGGGCATGGGCGTTACCTTTCTCACCGAGGACATCGTGCTAGCCAACCAAAATGTCAAAAAAATCCCCCTCCTGTTCGAACAGCCCGCCACCAAATGTCATGTTGCCGCCAACCTCATTCCCTCTAAGCGTCCCCTCATCGATCAGTTCATGGACTTCGTGGCACAAACGCCATTCCATGCGGATTAAGCTGCCGTCGCCCATAAACAATTATTGGCCGGTTTATTCGGCTCTTCATTTACACAAGTACAAGGAGCATTCCCATGATCGATTGGAATATTCTTTCCAAAATAGATGCCCATATCCACCTGCTCCCTCCCAATTTGCTCGAAAACAGCCGGGGAAACGACCCTGGCGCTCCTGGAAAAGGCCCTGGAGCAAAAAGAATTTCTGGGCGTAAAAATTCACCCCACCAATACCGGCTACCCCATAGACGGCGCCTATTACGACCGTGTTTTCGCGTGCGCCAATCAAGGCCGTGTGCCGGTGGAGATCCACTCCTACCCCAGAACCCACCTCCCGGATGATGTCTGTTCCCCCTCACACATTAGGTAGGAATGTTATCCGGAAATACTCACTTTGCGGGTTCCCGTGGCACATGCCGATGGGTTCCAATGCGAGGAGCTTATCGGCCTTGGCCTGTACTTCAATATCTCCGCCGTATTGACCGATTGGTCCGAACAATATGGCATAGAAAAGCCAACCATATCCTAAGGCAGCTGGATGTCAACCGGCTGGTATCCGCCACCGATTCCCCCGATAGCCGCAAGCTCACTCCGCACAAAACCTATGACCGGTATTGCGCAATTCTCGGCAAAATGGATTTCCCCTTGCGGAAGCGGAAAACATCTGCAAATTCAATGCGTTAAGAATGCTCACGCTTTAACCGTCAGTCTTAATTTTCCTCTATAATAATAAGGAAGCAAAGGAGAACCACCATGGATTCTGTCAAGCTCGCCGTCAATGGCACCCTCATGCGGGGGCTCCCGCTGGAAAAAAACCTCCTCGATGCCGGCGCCTTCTTCCTGCGGGAAGCCGTCACCGCCCCCTGCTACCGCCTATGGAGCATCAATGACAACAACCCCGCCATGCTGCGGGTGGACCCCACCGACCCCCAGGCCGTCAGTGTCGCCGTGGAGGTATGGCAGGGTCCCGCCGCTGGGCTCGCCTCGGTACTTATGAAGGAACCCGAAGGTCTCTCGGTCGGCAAGGTCGCCCTCTCCGATGGCGAGATCGTTCTCGGCGTCATCGGAGAGCCGGAGCTCGTCCGCGGTCAAAAGGAGATCTCCTCTTATGGCGGCTGGCGCAGCTACATCGCCTCGCTCTGATCCATCCGGCGCCACCGCTCCGCTCTCATCGCGTCGCCATCCTCCTTTCCTCTTGTGGGATGACAACGCTCCCCCGCTTCGCGGCGGCGCCTTCCCCGCAGTCCTGCCCGCCCTTCATCTTCCTCCTGCGCAAAAATCGGAGACGCCGCAGCGTCCCCGATTTTTTATTTGCCCTTGTTCAGTTGTTCTTTTCAGCTTCCGGCAGCAGGCTCGTCATGCTGTGCAGGCTGATGCCCAGTGCCGAAGCATTGTGCAGCAGCGCCGAGGTCGTCGGCGGGATCAGCCCCACCACTCCCAGGATGATCAGCATCAGGTTAAAGCACACGATCGTCCGGTAGTTCTGATGAATCCGCGCCATCAGCGCCTCACTCAGCCGCCGCAGCGTCACCAGCGCAAAGAGATCCTCCGAGGCAATGGTGATATCTGCGATCTCCCTGGCAATGGCCGCCCCGGTGCTGATGGCAATGCCCGCGTCCGCCTCCGAAAGGGCCGGGGAACCGTTTACCCCGTTGCCGGTCATGATAACGGTATGGCCCTTCGCCTTCTCCTCCCGGATAAAGTTCGTCTTATCCTCGGCCAGCACCTCGGTCTCGCCCACCTTCTCAGCCACACCTTGTCCACATTCAGGGCCATGGCGCCTGCCAGGTCGGCCACCGAGAGCGTACCGTGCCACAGGGCCCGCAGCCCCTCCCGGATGTACTTGACCGACCGGAAAAGGGAAATGGCCGTGGTAATGGGCACCGGCAGGAACGGCTTGGAGATCATTCTCCGCATCACCGTCCCGGCCAGCTTGTCCTCAAATTTGCGGTTCAGTGCCCGCGGGGTGTGCTCCGGCACCAGGTCCAGCGTTTCCACCTTTGCAAAGGAGAACGCCCCCAGCGCCCGCAGCACTGCCTCCCGCTTTCCACGGTACAGCACCACTGCATCCTGCGTCCGGTCGTATACCTTCACCTCGGTCACACCCTCTACCGCGTGCAGGCTGTATTCCAGCAGATCCGCCTCCCGCAGCGTCATACGGGCGCAGCACAGGTGCACCCGCAGCCGCCCGCTACCCTCATGGCGAATAACACATTTCATGCTTTCGGTTCTCCTCCATAGGGAAAAAGAGAAAGCCGCCAAAACAGGCGGCTCAGTGCCGGTCACTCAGCAGGAGTTCCCGCAGCATCCTCGGCGGTCTCGGCGGTGTCCTCCACCACCTCCTCCGCCAGCTCGGCCGCCCGGCGCTCATTCTGCTCCTTGGCGTCCGCGTAGATGTCCTCAGCGGTCTCCCGAACGGTGGTCACCGCATCCATCACGCAGTCCTTGGCGCGCAGCGCGGCGGCAGTCACCCCGGTGTAGACCTTCTTGGCTTCCCGGCTGCCCAGGATCTTGCGCCCGGCGGTGCCAAACAGAACACCGGCCGCAAATAATCCGCTTCTTCATGGTCATATACCTCCTGTCAGTTGGCACCGCGGCAGCTTCCGCCATGCGTTTCTATGATTGCCTTCGTTTGACAAGAGCACATGCGATTTTTGCGGGCATAAATACCTCCCGACATTGCGCGTCGCATTGACAGGTGCCAGCCTGCCTGCCGCTCCGCACTTCCTCGGACAACATTTCTCCCGCGCGAAAACCGGATGATGACAAGGAAAAGGACGCCGGCATACTGGCATATGTCAAGGACGATAACGCAGTCAGCGCCGATTTTCACTTGGGGTCCCTGCAAGGTCGTAAGACCTTGCAGGGAAAGGACGGCTGCACCGCAGCGGGGAGGGCTGCCCGAAGCAAAGCGCAGGGTCAGCACAACAGGAGCGGAGGTTGTGTCCGATGCAAAAGCGTGCGTGTCCTTGTCAAGCGAAGGGGTTTTTCACACCACATATTTATCATAAAGAGTGCCGAAATACAAGTGCTTTTCTCCCGAAAAGTCCCGCTTTTCCACAGAAAATCCTTCTTTTTCTCCCCCCTCATTTTGCGCTGTTTTTCTTCCCTACAAGAATATAGTGGCACAGCATCATTTTTAGCCGCAACTAATTTTCTTTTGCGTTCACTAAATTGCCATAATGTAAATCTGGCATGGGTTCCACTCATCCCAAAGGCTTGGGAATACTTCCAGCTCCTTGAACCCCAAACTCTGGTAAAAACGGTTGGTGTCATCATATTCTTTGTAGCGCCCCATCTGCACTGTTTTTACCTGCAAAAAAGAATACCCGGTTTGGGCCGCATACTTCTTTGCTGCCGCAAAAAGCGCTCGGCCACAGCCTCGGCGGTGGTACTTTCGGTCCACTCCCATCACCGCCAGTTCCATGGTATCACGCCCGGTCTCCTTCAGACAAAGAAAGCCGATGGGCTTTCCCTGCTCCATCGCAGCAAAACAAGGTTGTCCGGCGCTTTGGGCAATATATTCCTCCCGCGCCTCAGCTATGCCAAACCATTCCGGCAGCCCCTCCAAGATCTGCCGTACCACCTTTTGCTTTTCTTCCGCCACTGTGAGCTCCTGAATCTCCATATTCTCCTCTCCTCGCTAAAAATGCCGGCACAGTTCCCCATGCCGGCCGTTATCTTTATGCCTCCGCAGGCTCCGCCGCGGTGAATTTCGCCATCTCCACCAGGGTATTAAACATCCGCAGGCTCTGGTTCTGGAACGCCGTAAAATCAATCGCCATGACCTTGTCATTCTTCACAGCGGCCACCACCTTGTACTCATAGCTCTGCTTCACCGTCTCCACCTCGTCCGCCTCAGCACAGAAGATCACATCCGGCTCCAGCGCCCTCAGCTCACTTTCCGGATACAGCCAGTTGGTGTAGTCCGCCCCGCTGCAGTGGAAGCCCACCTGGGCCAGCAGCTGTCCCTCCAGGGTATCCCCGGTGGCCATGCGGTAGGGGTAGGAGATGAGCAGCGTGGCATCGGGGGCGGCAGCCATCCCGGAAAGAGCGGCGGTCGCCTCGGCCAGCTTGCTGTCTATCGCCGTGCTTACGGTCTCCGCGGCGGCAGTGCCGGTCACATTACCGGCCAGCAGGCTGCCCAGCGCCCGGTAGTTCTGCTTTATCCCCTCCACCGAATCCGCCCGGGACAGCACCAGCACCTGGGCTCCGGCCTGCTGCAGCTCGGTCAGGGTGCTTTCGGTCGGCTGGACGGTGCACAGCACCAGCGTAGCTCCGCTGGCCTTTATTTTTTCCACCTCTGGCTGGTAGGCACTGCCCATCCGGGGTTTGGCGACAGCTTCCGCCGGAGCAGCACAGTACTTGCTTACCCCCACCAGCAGCTCCCCATAGCCCAGGTCGTACACCATTTCGGTGGTCCCCGGGGAAAGGGATACCACGGCCGTAGGGGCCTCGGTCAGGGTCACATTACCCACCGTCACCGGGTATTCCGGGTCTGGCTTGGGCTCCGGTTCGGCCGGGTTGTTATTACAGCCGGCAGCCAGCAGCAGAAGCGCCGCAGCGGCCAGGGCCAGCAGTTTTTTCATCATGGTACATCCTCCCTTGGTTTCTCTCTCCATTGTACCCGCTTTGGGCCCGCATTTCAAATGAACTTTGTATGAACGCCCCGGAAAATTGCGGCAGAGCTCCTCCGCAGGTCTGTGCAGGGGGCGCATTCGGACCGCAGGCCAAACCGTCCCCCGCGGGGGACGGTTTCAGCGGGCTCCGCCCGCTGGCCCCGGCTGCGCCGGGGCGGCCTGCGGCCCGCCCCGCCCCTTGCAGAAGCCCTGCCTTTACGCTTAATACAAACCGTATAATTCGTTCAAATTTATACTCTTTTCGACAAATCTTCCGCCCACGGCCTTTCCACAGAACCCCTTATCAAGAGAAAATGCCGTTTTCCGCTATTCTTCGGCAGCCTTCACCACATCCTCCGCCAGCCGTTTTATATCGTCCAGCGTCTGTAATTCCCCGGCGCGGCGGCGCAGCTGGGCCGCCCCCCGCACCCCACTGATGTACCATCCGCAGTGCTTTCGGGCCTCATGGCTGGCCACCCGCTCGCCCTTGTACTGCACGGCCAGGGTCATCTGCTCCACCATCAGTTCCATGCGTTTTTCCAGTGGAGGAGTCGGCTCATATTCCCCGGTTTGCAGGTACTGCCGTACCTGCCGGAACAGCCACGGGGCCCCCAGGGCGC
>ERZ1026780.2161-NODE-2161-length-11738-cov-15.604126_pt1 | contig 11738 bp, 20 predicted proteins | sample MGYA00380126_ERZ1026780 | MGnify/ENA primary metagenome ERZ1026780 (study PRJEB33269, sample SAMEA4719762) | human gut metagenome | biome: human-associated habitat; feature: organic feature; material: feces | place: Cameroon | collected 2013-10 ... | reverse complement strand
GGATTACGCCCTGCAGCATCCGGAATGCAGCGCCATTATGCGCATCATCGACTGAGCAGGAGCGGGACCATGCAACAGCTTTCCTTTCTGCCCGGAGCGATGACGCCCGGCGAGCGCAACCTCATTCAGCGGGCCCTGAAAACCCTGGACCGCCATCTTCATGAACCCGGCGTGGCCTTCACCTCCACCCGTGCGGCACGAGAATGGCTGATTCTGAACATGGCGGGACTGGAGCGTGAAGAATTCCGGGTGCTGTATCTGAATAACCAGAATCAGCTGATTGCCGGTGAAACCCTCTTCACCGGCACCATCAACCGCACGGAAGTCCATCCCCGGGAAGTGATTAAACGCGCCCTGTACCACAATGCCGCTGCCGTGGTACTGGCGCACAATCACCCGTCCGGTGAAGTCACCCCCAGCAAGGCAGACCGCCTTATCACTGAGCGTCTGGTACAGGCACTGGCCCTGGTTGATATCCGGGTGCCGGACCATCTGATAATCGGTGGCAACCAGGTTTTCTCCTTTGCGGAACACGGTCTGCTTTAACCCGTCACAATCACCTTCATATCACTTCAGTTTCTCTTTCTCAGCTGTTTCTTACTTTCACATTCAGGAGGACTATTCTCATGAAAATCATCACCCGTGGTGAAGCCATGCGTATTCACCGTCAGCATCCTGCATCCCGTCTTTTTCCGTTCTGTACCGGTAAATACCGCTGGCACGGTAGCACGGATACATATACCGGCCGTGAAGTGCAGGATATTCCCGGTGTGCTGGCTGTGTTTGCAGAACGCCGTAAGGACAGTTTTGGTCCGTATGTCCGGCTGATGAGCGTCACCCTGAACTGAGTCCGGAAGGGCATTCAGAAGAGCAGAATTATCGCCACCACCGGACCATTCTTAACCAATTTTCTGTGAGGATTTTATCGTGTCAGACACATTCTCCGGGACAACACTTCCCGACGACAATCACGACCGCCCCTGGTGGGGGCTGCCCTGCACCGTGACGCCCTGTTTCGGGGCCCGTCTGGTGCAGGAGGGTAACCGCCTGCATTACCTTGCCGACCGCGCCGGTATCAGAGGCCGCTTCAGCGACGCGGATGCATACCATCTGGACCAGGCTTTTCCACTGCTGATGAAACAACTGGAGCTCATGCTCACCAGCGGTGAACTGAATCCCCGCCATCAGCATACCGTGACACTGTATGCAAAAGGGCTGACCTGCGAAGCCGACACCCTCGGCAGTTGTGGCTACGTTTATATGGCTGTTTATCCGACGCCCGAAACGAAAAAGTAAATCATCAGAATAACTTTCTGCTCCGGCCTGGTGTTTTCACCACGCCACTTTCCCATTTCTCATCTCTGCATATCAGGAAAATCTTCAGTATGAAAACATCACCCGATACACACGTACGGGAGGCATCGTGCTGCCCGTCTCCCGTCACCATCTGGCAGACTCTGCTCTCCCGACTGCTGGACCAGCACTACGGCCTCACACTGAATGACACTCCATTCGCTGATGAACGTGTGATTGAGCAGCATATTGAGGCCGGCATTTCACTGTGCGATGCGGTGAACTTTCTCGTTGAAAAATACGCGCTGGTACGTACCGACCAGCCGGGATTCAGCACCTGTACCCACTCTCAGTTAATAAATAGCATCGATATCCTCCGGGCCCGCCGGGCGACTGGCCTGATGACCCGCGACAATTACAGAACGGTAAATAACATTACCCTGGGTAAGTATCAGGAGGCGAAACAATGAAACTGGCCCTGACGCTGGAAGCCGACAGCGTTAACGTACAGGCACTGAACATGGGGCGCATTGTCGTTGACATCGATGGTGTTAATCTCGCTGAACTGATTAACGTGGCCTGCGACAATGGCTACTCCCTTCGTGTTGTTGATGAATCTGACCGGACATCAGCAGAGCGCACGCCACCATCTGCGGCCCTTACCGGCATACGCTGCAGTACCGCACATATCACGGAAACGGACAATGCCTGGTTGTACTCGCTGTCACATCAGACGAATGACTTCGGCGAATCAGAATGGATTCATTTCACAGGTAGCGGCTATCTGTTACGTACTGATGCGTGGTCGTACCCGGTTCTGCGGCTTAAACGCCTGGGCCTGTCAAAAACGTTCCGCCGTCTGGTTGTCACACTTACCCGACGTTATGGCGTCAGTCTCATTCATCTGGATGCCAGCGCTGAATGCCTGCCGGGTTTACCCACTTTCGACTGGTAACCAGGAACAACATGAAATCATTAACCACGGAAACAGCGCTGGATATTCTGATTGCATGGCTGCAGGACAATATCGACTGCGAATCGGAAATTATCTTTGACAATGATGAGGATAAAACGGATTCGGCAGCACTGCTGCCCTGCATTGAACAGGCCAGGGAAGATATCCATACCCTGCGCCAGTTGCAGTTTCTGCACCAGAACCGGTGAGTCTTACTCATCATCTCACTCACCAGACTTCATTCCACTGACGTCAGCCTGAACAGGGCTGGCGTTTTCGTTTATAAACCAAAAGGGAAACCGATAATGTCAGACATCACAATCTCCCGTCCGGAAGTGGTCACCGGGCATACGGACGTTATTTGCTCAACCAGTATCCACCACATTCTGGCTGTACGAAAGAGTACACTGCTGCAAATCGACACACTTATCCGGCAACTGGCTGAAATCTCAGCAATGACAGAAAGTATTGGCGGTAAAACCGCCCCGGACTGGGCCATGAAACAGGATTTTCGCTGCGGTTGCTGGCTGATGGAGAAACCGGAAACCGCAATGAAAGCCATCACCCGCAACCTTGACCGCGAAATCTGGCGTGACCTGATGCAACGTTCAGGGATGCTGTCATTAATGGATGCACAAGCCCGTGATACATGGTACCGGTCACTGGAGTACGATAATTTTCCGGAAATCAGCGAAGCGAATATCCTGAGCACATTTGAACAACTGCACCAGAATAAGGATGAGGTGTTTGAGCGAGGGGTGATCAACGTCTTCAGGGGACTGAGCTGGGATTACAAAACCAACTCACCCTGTAAATTTGGCAGTAAAATTATCGTCAACAACCTGGTGAGGTGGGACCAGTGGGGGTTTCATCTTATCACCGGGCAACAAGCCGATCGACTTGCCGACCTGGAAAGAATGCTACACCTGCTCAGCGGCAAACCGATCCCCGACAACCGGGAAAACATCACTCTTCGTCTGGATGATCACATCCAGTCTGTTCAGGGTAAAGAGGACTATGAAGATGAGATGTTCAGCATCAGATACTTTAAGAAGGGCTCCGCTCACATCACGTTCAGGAAACCAGAACTGGTTGACAGGCTTAATGATATTATTGCCAGACACTACCCGGAAGCCCTGGCAAGCACAGTGAACAAAAGCCGCAAGGCATAAAAGAGGTATTTTACAATTCGCGAATATTAACTATTATTAATTGATAGTAATCAATCGATGAGAAAATAACCATGCCTACCAGTGTATCCCTCAGTCCTTACTTTGAAACGTTTATCCGCGAACAAATAGAAAGTGGTCGGTACAACAATACAAGTGAAGTCATTCGTGCCGGACTTCGTGCTCTGGAAGAACGGGAACAGCAGATAAAGCTTGAATCACTCCAGAGCGCCGTGACCGCAGGCATCAACAGCGGTGAAAGTAAAAGTGCTGAAGAGGTATTCGGGCGACTGACGCACAAATACAAAAAGATGGCAGAAGGTGAACAGCCAATATGAAACTGACTGTTTCACCATTAGCAGAACACGATCTTGAAGCTATAGGTGACTGGATCGCTCAGGATAATCCTGTCCGTGCAATCAGTTTTACCGAAGAGCTTTACCAACAATGTCTGTTGATAGCCGAATCGCCAGTACTCTACAAAGCAAGACCCGAGTTAGGGGCAGGGATCAGAGGTTGTTCGTATGGTCGTTACCTTCTGCTGTTCAGGGTACTGGATACTGAAGTTCGTATCGAACGTATCGTTCATGGTTCCCGGGATATCAACAGGGTACTTGCAGAGCCAGACGACAAACCATCAGATCATTTCTGGCAGTCATAAACAAAATCTGTGCGTTAACGCTCCCTAACACAGGTAGCCAGGTATTTTATAAATCTCTGTATTTTGTTGTCACTTCGATTCCGCGATTCAGCATATCGAACCAGACAAAATGATTACAGCCAAGCACAAAAAAGAGGGATTATAGCGTCAAAAGAATTCGAATTGCACATGGGGGCCTCATTGGTGGCCTCGAAAACAGCAAAGGCAAAACAGTCAATATAAAACAATTGGTTATATAACCAGTTCTATTCCGAGTCCGGGCACCACCTTACATCAAAGCCACTGGTCAGGAGTGAGAAACCTGACGGGTGTCATCGGGAAGGTGTCAGATGTCGTGAGTGTGGTTCATGTACATCATGATTTTTCTTCTCGAAAGGGAGTATGTTGACGCATGCTCCCTTTTCTCGATCACTATATATGATTACAACCCTTCAGTGGATTGTCAATCTGTCTGCGATTACAGCCTGTCAGTGAACACCTCCAGCTCATGCTCCAGTGCCTGTGCAGCAATCTCCAGATTCATCTCCACATATCCCATTGTGGTTGATACGTTCTGATGCCCGAGCATGTTTTTCACCAGGTGAAGGTTACGCTCCGGAGTGCTCATCAGTATACTCGCCAGTGTATGTCTGAAACGATGTGGAGACACCTGAAAACCACACTCCTGAGATAATCTGCGGAAAAACGATTTCACAGGCTGCTCATCCGGCAGACCCGTTATACGTTTTGCTTCTGACACCGGCACAACAAAACGCTTGTAGTGGAAAAGATAGTCTTCCGGTGTGGCTCCCCGTCTGACGGCTTCATCCAGTAGTTTCTGCAGTTGTGGCTGTAACTGGCGCGCAACCGGAATACGCCATTCTCTGTGAGTTTTACTGCCTTCAGCCCGTAAATCGATCCATTTTTCTGCCGGACAAACATCCTTCAGGCGTAAATGCAGCAACTGATTCAGACGCATACCGGTATAACGCAGGGTATTCACCACCGTCAGCCAGAACCACGCCGGTCTTATGGCACATTTGATGTAAAGTCCGGTGTACTGATTTTCTGCTTCCGAAAATTGTTGCAGGATAAGCACAACCCGCGTGATCTGCGCTTTTGTCAGCGTTTTCTTCCGTCTTTTTTCCTGCTTAACCAGCATGCCACTAAAAGGATTTTCTGAAACAGTGATCAACCCAGATTCTTCTCCAAAGTTATAAATCGCACGCATGTGCCTCACCTTGTTATTCCAGGTATGGGAAGTTAACCCCTGATCTTTCAGCACAAAACGACGCCATTCCTGAACATCACGACGAACAATGCTGTCAGGTGTCCGGTGAAAACCAACAAACTTCCGGAACCCCGACAACACCTTGCGATAACTCCACTCCGTGGCTCTCCGTAACGACTTACAAAAAAAATACTCATCCATCAGATTATCCCAGAGTGGATTTGCCCCTATATTTCCAGACATCTGTTATCACTTAACCCATTACAAGCCCGCTGCCGCAGATATTCCCGTGGCGAGCGATAACCCAGCGCACTATGCGGATGCCATTCGTTATAATGCTCGAACGCCTCTGCAAGGTTCTTTGCTGCCGTTAACCCGTCTGGTTTGGGCATGATACTGATGTACGTCACGCTTTATCGTTTTCACGAAGCTCTCTGCTATTCCGTTACTCTCCGGACTCCGCACCGCCGTGTTCTTCGGTTCAAGTCCCAACATCCGGGCGAACTGGCGTGTTTCATTAGCCCGGTAGCATGAACCATTATCCGTCAGCCACTCCACTGGAGACGACGGAAGATCGTTGCCGAAGCGGCGTTCCACCGCTCCCAGCATGACGTCCTGTACTGTTTCACTGTTGAAGCCGCCGGTAGTCACCGCCCAGTGCAGTGCCTCACGATCACAGCAGTCCAGCGCGAACGTGACACGCAGTCTCTCTCCGTTATCACAGCAGAACTCGAACCCGTCAGAGCACCATCGCTGATTGCTTTCTTTCACGGCCACTCTGCCTGTATGTGCCCGTTTCGATGGCGGTACAGCAGGTTTTCGCTCAAGCAACAGCGCATTCTGGCGCATGATCCGGTAAACACGTTTGGCATTGATCGCAGGCATACCATCAAGTTCTGCCTGTCTGCGAAGCAGCGCCCATACCCGACGATAACCATACGTGGGCAGCTCTCCGATAACATGGTGTATACGGAGAAGCACATCCGTATCATCTGTGTGACGGTTGCGGTGACCATCCTTCCAGTCATCGGTTCGTCTGAAAATGACGTGCAACTGCGCACGCGACACCCGGAGACAACGGCTGACTAAGCTTACTCCCCATCCCCGGGCAATAAGGGCGCGTGCGCTATCCACTTTTTTGCCCCCCCATATTCAACGGCTTCTCTAATGAGTTCATTTTCTATCGTTTTCTTGCCGAGCAGGCACTGGAGTTCTTTAATCTGCTTCATGGCGGCAACAAGCTCAGAGGCCGGAACAACCTGTTCTCCGGCGGCCACAGCAGCGAGACTTCCTTCCAGGTATTGCTTACGCCAGAGAAATAACTGGCTGGCTGCCACACACTGTTGCCGTGCAACGAGGGAGACCGTCATTCCCGGTTCAAAACTCTGCTGAACAATAGCGATCTTTTCCTGTGTGGTACGCCGTCTGCGTTTCTCCGGCCCTAAGACATCAATCATCTGTTTTCCAATGACTAGTTTAAAAACTAGTATTACGACTATCACTTATTTAAGTGATATTGGTTGTCTGGAGATTCAGGGGGGCCAGTCTACTTGCCTTTGTAGCAAGCTAGTTTAATCCGGTGATAAAGGCATTTTACACACGTTTGCTTTGCAATCATGTCCATCAGCAATCTAGCAGTTTTTCAGTATCGACACAGAGTATTGACCGCATTATAAGCGTAACGTCGCACATCAGTTCTTACCCTACGATAAAGCGAAACACTCGACAACACATAATCGCCTTCTCCGTTCAGCCTTCCCCACCGGAAAATACGTCCTTATTCAGATATGAATGAACTCAGTTACCCGACAAAACCGGTCATGAATATTTTCAGCTTCAGTAGTGAAGTAAATCCCAGGCGCTGAACCATCTGCTCACGCCGATAGTATGCCCTTCGTGCGACCGGGATGTCAGATTCCCCGGCGGGATAAATCTGCAGGGCCTGAACAGCCCTTTCCAGAAAAAACTGTCGGATATATTCCCGATAAGGAGCCAGTCTCTCCTCTGACAAACGACGCCGTACTGCCTGCTGTAATGACCGGGACAAATGAATACAACTGCGTTCTCCGTTCACTGCCACTGTATTTCTGCCACATACAATACCAGCCCGGTGTACCTCAGCAGGACACAGAACAATCAGTCGGATATCATAACGATGCATCATCCATTGTGTTATCTTCAGATACCGCCACCACCCCAGCAAAGGTGCACTGCTGAAACAGAGTATCAGCATGTCTCTGGCCCGGAGTTGCTCTCCCGGCCTGAAAAGCTCCGCACTGATACCGCCCTCCCTTAACAGATGTATTACGCCGGTTGTTTCATAACTGCTGCATCCGGCAACCCATACGGTCTCCATGATTACAGCAACTTATTTATCTGTCAGGTCAGTCAGTGAGTTCACCGCAGCAACGTAGCTTTTACGGAAAGCCTCCACACTGTCAGCCCTAAATGCACTGTTCTCAATTCGGTATCTGCCGTTGACATACACGGACGGGGTGCTGGTCACGCCATACTCCCTGAACAGACGTTTCTGCTTCTCTGTCATCTCAGCCACTTCTTTACTGGCAAGCGCCTGCATATATTCTCCCGGATAAACACCCGCACGAATAAAAATCCCCGGAATTTCCTCTGCTGATTTAAGTCTCCGTGTTTTCTGCACGGCATCAAATAACAGCGGCTCAACCTTATCTTCCACACCCAGTACCATTGCCACTGACCACGCCCGGGTCAGCTCCTCTCCTAACTCTCCCAGAAAATCGGCATGATACTTGACCAGTTTTTTCCCCCGAGGAAGGCTATCGCGGATGGCTTTATCAATGCCGTAATCCTGAGAAAAGGCATAACAGGGAGGACAATAAAAAGAAAAAAACTCAACCACCGTTTCATTATCCTGAATGGCACTCGCTACCGGTTTATCCAGTACCGAATAGGTTGCGTTTTCCTCTGCATGTACTGTGCCGGACAATACCAGACACAAAAAAAGAGATATCAGCCTGCTTTTACGCATTCTGCTGGTTCCATAATTCAGTTGTCAGATTAGATAATTAATTCACAAGATGCCAGTAGATGGCGCTTCCCTTACCACTGCGGTCAGGCTCCACGATATGCTGCCGGTTCAGATCCCGGAGATAATAAAGCGTCAGGTAAACAGACATTTCGCAACCATCCGCAATTTCACGCGTCTTCAGCGGTGATACGGATGCATTTCGCTCTTCCATAAAACGAATAATTTGTTCATAACAGTCAGATTGTGAATGCATATTCATGCCAACTCCGGAAGTCCGGTGTATATACTCACTCTCCCCCAATTAACTCAGGTCCGATGCGGTGTAAAATAAATACAAACAATAAAGCCTTTAATTTACCAACACCTGTAACACACATCTTCCTTCAAAAAATCCGGCCACCTATTTAGTAATTTCATTCTGGCGGCAAGTGAATTTAATGGATAGTGTATTACTACTTATAACCACTCAACAGTAAGCACTTCTGTCCCATTTAACTCTCCGGCTATTATTTCCTTTGAGTCAGTAGTTAGTTTAGAAGAAATTGTAACATTCTCAGAGCTATCCTTAGCAACATTAATTTTTGTTGCAGACAGGCAGACTTCACTCCGAACATTATTCCCAAGATTTACTGTAGATTTATTTGATTTATTCGAAAGCGATAATTTTGCCACCCCCTGGCCCCCACCCCCGCATTCCAACCTGACATTTGAGGAAACAACATGTCCTTCTACAAGCTCAGGTGTCATTATTTTATGATCCAGTTTCACATCCTTATTAATAACTTTGCACCATGCTGTAACCCGATAATCACCCGAAACAATCTTAGTATTCTGATAACCAGCAAGAGACTGCATGTTTATCCAACGACTTCCTCCTTCTCTGCGAGTAAAATAAGAATCAACAGAGAAAGATAAATTATGCACCCCAGGTTCAGGCAGTCGTTTTATTTTATAGATTGCAATAATTTTTTTCCCAGTACCCCACCAGTTTTTGGACACCGTCCCAACGTAACTCATATACTCTTCACAACTTATTGGTGACGGACCTGCAACAGCCAACCCGATTTGGCCATTATACATATTTACTATTTGTGCTAAATCTCCCTCAGCCCTGACATAATCAAATTCAACACCATTTGATGTAAAACTCCTAGGTACTGAAAGGACGTCTTGTACATCCATTGCTGTAACATTTGCACATGACCCATGGGTAAGAAAGGTTTCTGCAGAAAAAAAAGGAGCATTAGGTGCATACATTGATATCTTTATTTCAGAACCATCATACATTATTGACGGTGTTTGAACAGAAACTTGATAATCCTGATACCACTGCTGAACTTTCAATGCAAAAGTTGGTTCTGCAGCAAAAGAAACGCTATTAAAGAAAAAAATAATAACTATATAAAAATGCTTTATCATAAGACTATACTATTGATAACTAATACTCATCGTTACTGAAGCATCAAAGCTTCCAGCCCTCAGTTCTGCACTACCGTGTTTATATGGAACAGCAGTAAACATAAATTGACTGTTCTGGATATTAACCATTGAAAGCCCTCTTTTGATTTTCTGCCCTGGCTTTCCCGATTCTGAAAATTCCAGTCTGAGCGGGTACTGAGGATCCACTGAATTACCTTGATATAACGCAATCCCCAGTGTCGAGGGATTTGCTCCTGTTGTTTTCAACACATTATCAGGCGCTCCTACAAGACGCCCGGTACCGCCAGATAAATGGATATATGGGGCCCCCTGAAAATACTCACATTCGACTTTTACAGTTACGGCTTGCGCATAATTATACCCATCTACTTTCTGAAGTGCAATATTTCTGAAAGGAACATTCAATTCAGTATCACTATTTATTCTACAGGGAGGAATATAAATGGTTCCGGTTATCTTTATAGGGACATTCACTGCCATGACCGGTGCCGGTAACAACATAACTCCGCCCATCAGTGCTAATAATATCAGCCTCATTCTGTTTTTCATTTTTTCACTCCTCTGTCCAGCCTGCTTTGTCATTCTTCCCGGAGCTTTCACCGGACACGAGTTCAGCAACCGGTTCCACATCTTCCTCTCCCTGAGCGTGTAAAGCATGCTTGCTCCCGGAGGAACAACAAGTTCCATTGTTCCGTGATTCTTAATCAACATCAGTACTTCGCGGATAAGTCTGCTGCATATCGTCAGGTTTCAGCAGTTCCGCTGTCACTACCGACATATCTGCCATTTCAGCTTTCAGGGTATTCAGCGCGGCCAGCAGCTCAGCCTTTTCTTTTCCGGCCTGTTCAGCTGCAGCCTTACTTTCCGTTTCCATTTGAGACAGTTGTTGCTTCAGCGCAATGACCTGCGCACTCAGCGTTTCCTGAGCCTGCTCCCCTTTTCTGGTGATGGTCTCAAGCTGTTTCCTGCTTTTATTAAGCTCCGCTTTCAGGGAAGCCACCGTCCTGTCCTTTCTGCATTATCCTGTGTGGAGTCAGGCAGCACTTTCAATCGTTCACGCAGTCCCCGGTTTTCCTTTTTAATCTGTCGGATCTCCTGTTCCCTCAGCGTCAGTCGGCGTCGCAGTTCGGTATTGCCGTCCGCACCTGTTTCATCTTTCCCGACGGTTCTTGCGACACTGTCCATTTTTCCAGCAGAAACTTCCTCTTTTATGGCAGAGGCTTCCTGCTGCTGATACTGCTGTACAAACTTCAGTATGCCCGGAACACCTCCTGAATGTTCTCCGGCTCCGGCACAGCCTCCCCACAATATCAGTGCTCCTCCCCCGCCATTTGCAGTATCCGACGACATATTTTCAGTCTGTCATTCATAGAACAACTCAAATTTCACCCTTGATTGATACTCTCCGGGCTGTACACTTTTCTGAGCAATGGCATCAGGTGTTGCCTGCACAAAAGCCTTAAAATTCAGCGTTACCGTATTGCCCTCAATCTGCGTTCCCTGCCTGTTATTGTGCGCGTCCCCCAGTTTCAGCGGAGTGACACCATCCGTATCCAGCAGACCAACAGCAAGTTTTCCCGCGTTAACTCCTTCAACAACTAAAAACCAGTTCTCCTTTTCCTTCATTCCGGGCTCCGTAAGACCGCTGAATTTCAGCTTCACCGTTTTCCAGATGGAGGATGTGTCGCAGTCAACCAGACGAATGCTGAATTTTTCAGCCGGTCCCTTACCCGGTGACACCTGAAAATCCTTTACCGGTCGCTCCAGAAACTGGACTGTCTGATTCAGACTACCGGAATCAATCTGGCAGGGGCGGTCAAGTAATTCCCCGTCAAAAGTGACATTCACCGCGCCGACAGACAGCGTCAGCAACAGAGGCAGACAGCCCACCAGTCGGGCAATCCCCATTCTGGAAATAACGCCTTTCATTCTGCTTTCCTCCGTTCTCATTCATAATCCAGCCGCAGACGCAACAGGGCCGTGTTGTCCCGCGGGTTCATGTA